>AF_2010_repII_A1DRAFT_10000262_pt1 | contig 11023 bp, 10 predicted proteins | sample AmaForreplicIIA1_FD_9195 | JGI IMG/M metagenome (IMG submission 9195)
GACGCGCGCGCGCGAGCTCACTCCGCTACTAAAGCGCAAACTGGCGACACTGACCGAGCTCGGTCCGGGAATTCTGGTCGAGGACAAAGGCTATTCGCTCGCCCTGCACTATCGCTTGGCGCCCGACCAAGGCGATGCCTTGCGTGCCGCAATCCAGGATATCTGCGCCACGGTGCCGCGCGGGACGGTCGAAGTGCTGCCCGGCAAGCTCGTCTTCGAAATCAAGATGGCCGGTATCAACAAGGCCGGCGCGGTGCGTGAGCTGATGCAATATCCGCCATTTAAGGGCCGTAAGCCGATTTTCATCGGTGATGATACGACGGACGAGCCGGTATTCCCGATTCTTTCGCAATTCGGCGGCTTAGGATTTTCCGTCGGCCGCGTGGTCGCGGACGTTAACGGCCATTTCGAGAAACCGGAAGCGGTGCGCGCGTGGCTGTCGCGCATCGCCAACAAAGGCCAGGGCGCGGCACTATGAACCATCGGGCCCATGATCTCGCCGTGCTCGCCAAGAATAGAGCGACCGGCGCCCAGCACGATTCGCGGCCGGCGGCCGGCGGCCCGATTGACCATGGTCTCGACCTGGCCGTGATCGGCAACGGCCGCACCGCGGCGCTGGTCGATCCCTGCTCGCGCATCGTGTGGTGGTGCTATCCGCGCTTTGACGGCAATCCGATCTTCTGCCGGCTGCTGTCAGGGCGCGAAGAGAAGGGATTCTCCGATGTCCTGCTCGAGGACATGGTGGATTATCAATCGCAATATGTGCGCAACACCGCGATCGTCTCCACCATCCTGACCGACCGCCACGGCGCCAAGGTCCGGATCACCGACCTGGCGCCGCGGTTCCGCCAATTCGGCCGCGTGTTCCGGCCGCCGCAGCTTTACCGCATCATCGAGCCGCTCGCCGGACTGCCGCGCATCACCGTCCGCATGCGGCCGACCTGCGACTACGGCAAAGCGCTGCCGCATCGTTCGCTCGGCAGCAATCACATCCGCTACGCGGACGACTCGACGGTGATCCGCCTGACCACCGACGCGCCTTTGTCGTTGATCGACGGCGAGGCGCCGTTCGTATTGACCCGCCCCCTGCACCTGGTGTTCGGCCCCGATGAGCCGTTCACGGGAGATTTGCAGACAACGTGCCGGGACTTCATCGAGCGCACCCACGACTACTGGATGGATTGGGTGCGCCGGCTGTCGATCTCTTACGATTGGCAGGAAGCGATCATTCGCGCCGCGATAACCTTGAAGCTCTCCAATTTCGACGAGACCGGCGCAGTAGTCGCCGCCCACACCACCTCGATTCCGGAATCGCCGTCGTCCGGCCGCACCTGGGATTACCGCTATTGCTGGCTACGCGACGCCTACTTCGTCGTGCAGGCGCTCAACCGCATTGGCGCTACGCGCACGATGGAAGAATTCATTTCCTTCACGCTGTCGATTGCGGCCAATCCGGACGAGGAGCTCCGCCCGCTCTACAGCGTGGTGCCGACCACTGTGATCCGTGAGCGCACGGCGGCCGATCTGCAGGGCTATCGCGGCGACGGCCCGGTGCGCATCGGCAATGCCGCCGTCGACCAGGTGCAGCACGACGCCTATGGCAGCGTCATTCTTGCCGCCATGCCAATGTTCTTCGATCGCCGGCTGCCGCGGCCCGGCGACGAGGGTCTGTTTCATTTGCTGGAATCGCTCGGTCACCGCGCCGCCGAAAAGGCGTTTCTGCCGGACGCTGGCATCTGGGAATATCGCGGCCGTCAGCGCGTCCATACCCATTCGGCGGCGATGTGCTGGGCCGGTTGCCAGCGGCTTGCCGCGATCGCGATGCGGCTTGGGCTCGAGCACCGCGCCAAATACTGGAATAGCATCTCCGAGCCGCTGCATGCCGAGCTTCTTGAGCGCGCCTGGAATCAGAAGCGCGGCGCCTTTACCGCGGCATTCGGCTCGGACGATCTCGACGCCAGCGTGCTGCTTCTCGCCGATCTCGGCGTGGTCGAAGTCGACGATCCGCGCTTTGCCTCCACGGTCGCCGCGATGGAGCGCGAACTGGTGCGCGAAAAACATGTCATGCGCTATGCCAGCGCCGACGATTTCGGTATGCCGGTGACTGCGTTTCTGATCTGCCGGTTCTGGCTGATCGACGCGCTATGGTCGCTCGGCCGGCGCGACGCCGCGCGCGATTTGTTCGCCGATGCCATGCAGCACCGCAATCGCTACGGGTTGCTTTCCGAGGACGTCGATCCGCAGACCGGCGCGCTGTGGGGCAATTTCCCGCAGACTTATTCGATGGCCGGACTTATTCTCTCCGCGATGCGGCTGTCGCGCAGCTGGGAAGACCGCTACTGGCGCGGGTGAAATAAGGCGCGGATTGATCGCTTCATGTGAATGCGGACGATCGCCGAATTCGGTGCTTAGCCTGAAGGCGGCGGTTTATGAACGCGGTTTAAGAAGTGACTCCACCGTTCCGGCCAGAATGCCAGTATCGCCACGATAACAACTATTTGAATCAGCGCGACGGCCATTTGCATGATGCCGAACTGCGGCGCGTCTTTTGCCACAAACCAGCTGGCTACGAATCCCACCCCAATGAGAAACCCTCTGAAAACGAGAGCGAGCATGGCGAATCGATCCTCAATTATCGCAATCCGGCCCGGTAATATGCCGCTAGGCCATCGATCTCGCTGTCGGTCAGTTTTGCCGCGATTGTCCGCATCCGTCCATACACATCATTGCGCCGCTGACCTGAGGCAAACAGCTTAAGCTGGGCGGTCAGATATTCCTGGCGCTGCTCCGAGAGGACCGGAGCATCGATAGGCCCACCGGCGCCGTGCCGATGACAAGCGGCACATGGCGGAATGTTCCGGTTCGGATCGCCCAGCTCGACCAATTGAAAGATTGCATCCGGCGCCCCGAGCGTGGCCGGATTCGGATTGCGCATCGGCTGGCCAGCATAATAGGCCGCGACATCGGCAATGGTGGCCTCGTCGAGCGCCTGAGCGACATTGGTCATGAACTGATTGGTGCGGCTGCCGGTGTGGTAATCGTTGAGCTGCTTGTAAATTGCGGTGCCCGATTGGCCGGCTAAGTTTGGATAGTCCGGCGAAATGGATACACCCTGCTCACCATGGCACGCGGAGCAAACTTCCAGCACCTTGGCGCGTCCGCGGTCCACCCTCGCGTCGGCAAGAACCTGAAGCACGGCCGGCGTCCACACCACCTGGGAAACCGGCGTCGGTGGATTACGGCTGACAATCTGCGGAATCGCCGGTGAGCCGGGCAAGATGCCGAGAGCGCGGCAGATTGCGGTGAAAGCATCGATCCCCGCACCCCTGCCCTGCACGACCGGAATGATGACCACGCCGAGCAGCGCACCGCTCAACACGATCGCCACAACGGCGACACTCGCCCAAATGCGCCAGGGTCGGTCGGGAACGTGCGGCTCGGGGAGATCCGTCACGCGCGTCTCCTACTCAGTTCGGTGAACAATCGCCGAGGGTGACGGGGCGATCACGAATTGCGCGATTGGATAACCGTAGGCCATCAACATGCTCGCCAAGACCAGCACGTTCCAAAGCCCAAAACCATTGAGCGCGGCGGGCACGTGCCGCGGTGGGACGACGGCGAGGGCATAGAGCGGGCCGGTCGGCGCGGGTTGAACGCTGCGATGCAGGACCACCAGATTGCGGACAAATAGCAATGCTGAAGCGAGCAACAGCACGCCGCCGGCGAGCGATACGATGACCAGAGGTCCCCAGCTGGCAATGATAGGATTGTCGTAGTTGAAATTAGCGACGCGACGCCATTGGCCTTGCAGGCCAAGCCAATGCCAAGGCAGCGTCATCACCATCATGCCGACGAACCAGAGCCAGAGCTGCCAACGCAAGGGCGAAAACGATTCGTGTTGCCGCCCGGTGAGGCGCGGCCAGATTTCGTAAGCAATCGCGAAATACATGATCACGACGGTGCCGCCGTAGATCAAATGGAAATGCGCCGTGACCCAGGAGGTGTTGTGGACCATGGCGTTCATGCCGTAGGCCATGTTGATAAGGCCGCCGAGGCCGCCGAAGCCGAGCATCACGAACGACAGGCCGGACGCCAGCACCATCGGGCGGTCCCACGGCAGCGCCGCGATCCAGCCGAACACGCCGCGTCCGCCGCGAAGCCGGCCGGCGATTTCGAGCGATGCGGGAATCGTAAAAATCGTCAGCACAGTAGGCGCAGCCACGAACGCCGTCAGCAAGACTTGAATGAACTTGGTGCCGTTGCCGTGCTCGGGATCCATCAAAAGGTGGTGCAATCCGACCGGCAAGCTGTAGATCAGAAAGAAAATGAAAGTGAGCCGGCCCATCGTATCACTGTAGAGGCGTCCCCCCGCGGCGCGCGGCAACATCGTGTAGAAGGCGATATAGGCGGGTATCAGCCAGAAATAAACAATTGCGTGCAGCGTCCAAGAGAACAGCGTTCGCGATAGACCGACATCGACGGTTTGCACAAAGCCCATCGCCGCAGGAACAACCTGATATAAAAGCTCGGCAGCCACTCCCGCCGTCGTCCATAGCCACATCAATGCGTTGGCGACGGTGCCAAACATGGCGAGCGGAACAGGACGTCCCGGATTTTTGCGTTTCCAGGCGGCCATGGAAACGAACATCAGTACACACCAGACCCAGGACGCCGCCACGACCAGAATGAGCCCGATGTAGAACCACGGGGTTGCAGTGAGAGGCGGATAGAAGGTGAACAGCACCGAGGCTTTGCCGAGCGCGATCGACACTAGCGCCATCACGACGCCAATGACGCCGGCGACGAAGGCGGCCCACGCCCAGCCTTGGCCCGGCAGCGGCCGCTGCAACGCCGTCACGGCAACAAAATAGCCGAACCCCATGATGAAGAAGGTCGACAAAACATAGGCCATCGCGACGCCGTGGGCCGTCACCGACATGTAGTAGTCCCCTGGCGTCCCGGTATGGGCTCCCAAAGGGCTGCGCACCCACATTTGCCAAACGCCGAGCACGGCGGCGCCGACAAACGCAGCGAATGCCAGCCACAAGTGCGCCAGACACAGACGGTCAACGCCGCGCACAGCTCACTCTCCCATCGCTATCCGGCTTGAACTCCGCTGCGGAAAGTACCTGAACAGTGGCCCACATTTCGCTGTGGCCGAGTCCGCAATATTCGTGACACGGCATCAGCAGTTCGCCGCTTTTCGTGAATTCGGTGTGCACCTGAGCCACATAGCCCGGCACGACCATGGTGTTCACATTTGTCCCGGTGATGAGGATGCCGTGAATCACATCCGGCGACGCCAGACGCAATGTTACCGGCCGGCCGCGCGGCAGTGCGATGCAATGAGGTACAAACGCGAATTGCGTGGCAATGATGCGCGCCGTCACCGTGCCGTCGGCCGCAACGAGCGTCCCCAGATTCTGCTCCGAGAATTCGCCGGAAAGGTGCAGAGTTTTGGGATCGATCCGTTCGACATTGCTCGGAGGATTGATGTTGAGGGTGAGCGCCGTGAACACGATGATGCTGATCGTCGCGGCGACCAGAACACCGACGCCAAATGCCCAAGTCAATTCAGTGCCGAGAACCCAACGCTCATGCGTTTCACGAGGCTGGTCGGTCACGGCGCTAACCCACAATGCCGCGCGGCAAAAAGACAAAGAGGTAAATTGCGAGATAACCCAACACCACGAGCGCGACCGCACTTCCCGCCAACACGGCTGCGCCAAGCGGTACGGTTCGCAACACCGTGCTCAGTGCTGCCTCATCGATATCGGACTCTTCGAGCGGGTTGTGGGCGGGGCGAGGTTGATCGACTGGCATGCGTCACACCCCAGCTTGCTTGGATCAACGGTGGAATATTTATGCACACATGATGAGCAAAACCAAGCCTTCTTTATCGGTCAAAAACCACAGAGCTCGCTAGCCGGCGCTCGAACCATGGAAACTCTGGCATTAGGTCGACGTCTGTTTGCGCAAGGCTGCAGCAGCAGAGTCAGCGCTCCGTCAGCTTGAACTCGATGCGGCGATTGCGCCGGTAGGCGTCCTCTGTCGTACCACTATCGATCGGCTGGAATTCGCCGAAGCCGGCAGCTACGAGCCGGGATGGTTTCACGCCTTTCCCAACCAGGTATTGAACCACGGAGATCGCTCGCTCCGCCGACAGATCCCAATTCGATTTGAACTGTCCGATGATCGGCCGCACATCGGTATGGCCGTCAACGCGCAGTATCCAGGCAATTTCAGCGGGAATCTGGCTTTCCAATTCGACGATGGCGGCCGCTACCTTGTCGAGTTCGGCGCGACCTTCGGGTTTCAAATCGGCCCTGCCGGTGTCGAAGAATATTTCCGATTGCAGGACGAAACGATCGCCGACGATACGGATGTCGGGTCGATTGCCGAGAACTTCCCGGAGCTTACCAAAAAAATCCGAGCGGTAACTCGAGAGCTCCTGAACATGCTGAGCCAGCGCAACATTGAGTCGCTGGCCAAGTTCGCTAACCCGCGTCTCGGCGTTTTTATTTTTTTTCTCGGAGACGTCGAGCGCCGCCCCCAACGCGGCCAACTGATCACGCAACGCCGCGATCTGCTGGTTGAGCAGGTTGATCTGGCCGAGGGCCTTGCTTGAGTTTTCTTTCTCGCCTTCGAGTTGGCCTGTGACCTCGTTCAGCTTGCTTTCCGCCGTCACCTGCGCAGCGGCGGCGCCCTCATACAGACCCTTAAATCTGTCCCGATCGTTCTGCGCCGTCGCAAGCGACGCTTGCAGGCCGCCGAGCTGCTTTTCCAGGTCGGTTTTGCTGGTCTTTTCCATGGACAAGAGTTTAGACAGGAGCGCAATTTGCCCGTTAAGGTGTTGCAGCGCCGTGTCCTTGCCCTGAACTTCCTGCTGCAAATAAAATTGGACGACGACAAAAACGCTAAGCAGGAAAATGATGCTGAGAATCAGAGTCGATAATGCATCGACGAAGCCCGGCCAGTAGTTCATGCCGCTTTCGCCGCGGCGCATTCGCGCGAGCGCCATGGGTCACGGTCCGGGTTTTATCATCAGGCTTGGACACAAATACGGGCTAGAGCTCATTTTCCTCTAAGTCTTCTCTTCGACCGGGCGCTTGGCGGACGGTGGAATCGCGCTCACCACTTCTCCTCGTGCAGCGTTGATCTGCAGGAGGTTCTTTATCTCGCGGTGCCGCTCGGCCTGGCTGTCCACCCAATCCCGGATCGTCTGCTGCTCAACGCGCATTTGCTGAACCAGCCCGTTGACCGCTTCGGCGAGATTGGCCATGGCGGCCGAGGCGGCCTTGTTACCGCCGGCCTCAGTGACCGCCGCGCGTAGCCGCTCAATCGCGTTGCGCATATCGCCGGAACCGCCCTCGGCGAGGATGGCTTCGCCGCCGTGGTCGTAGACCGTCGTGGAGAGCCAGTCCTCGAGCTCGGTATAGAATCGGTTCTGGGCTCCGCTCGATTGCAGATCGAGAAAGCCGAGCACCAAAGAGCCGGCGAGACCGAACAAAGACGACGAGAACGAAATTCCCATGCCGCTGAGCGGGGCGGCAAGACCGCCGCGCAACGCATCGAACATCGAGGCCGCATCTCCCGTTGCCTTCAATCCCTGGATAACCCCGCCGACGGACGTGACCGTCTCAATCAAGCCCCAGAACGTGCCGAGCAGACCGAGAAAGACCAAGAGCCCGGTCATGTAGCGCGAGACGTCGCGCGCCTCATCGAGCCGCGTCGCGATCGAATCCAGAATGCCGCGCATCATCTGCGCCGAAATTGCCATGCGCCCAGGACGGCTCCGGAGAATGGATGCCATGGGCGCCAGAAGCACCGGCGAGCTTTTGACCGCGAGTCCCGGATCGCCGAGACGAAAGCCGTTAACCCAGGCGATCTCGGGATAAAGCCGCAGTATTTGCCGCAAGGCCAGTCCGATGCCGATCAGCAGCACCAGAATGATCAGGCCGTTCAGGGCCGGGTTGGCCATGAATGCGATCTCGATTTGCTTGCGCAACACAGCGACAATCGCGCCCACGATCAGCACAAACACCAGCATGCGGACGAGGAAGATGCGCGGCGAAGTCAATTTGAGCGGATCGATTTCTCGTGCCATGAGCACAAAGTTAAAGAGCGCATTCAGACCTGCACACGAATATGGCACAGATCGGTGATAAATAAAGAGTGGGACGGGCAAAGCGGAGCCCGTAAAATTGTCGATTGCCGCACGCCATCGCCTTACCCCTGCCAAGATCAACTGTTTGCGCAAACCTTGCTTTGGCGCTTTGACGCCTCGGTGCACACCGTCCGCGGCATCACAAGCCGACGACAACCGGTGACTGTGCATCGTCGCTGACAGTCGAGACGGCGCGAGGCCGCGCACGATCCGTTCGCCTGCGCCATGTGGCCCTGCAATCGCTACGCGCGCAGCTCAAGCAAGCCGAACACCATTGCTTCACATCAATGTCTGCACGGCGGCCCATTTCGGACCGAGCGTCGACCGGGCAAAGCCGGTTGAGTGGCGCTAGCAGCCATCGTCAAGGTTGTAGGCGTCGGATTGCGCGCTGTCATGTCGCAGAGATGCAAATGCCTGCAATGCGATTCCCTCAATGCGATCAGTTGACGGCTCGTCACCGGGAACGTTGCTCGCCTCGCATGCAATGTATTGGGCGGACATAAGATTTTTTGTGGCTCCATGCGAGCGCACGCACAGCAAAACAGGAAGAAAAGTCCCTCGCGAAAATATTCCCGCAAGGCGGGCAGTTTGATTGAAAAAAATATGACTGAGAGATGAAAAACATTCTTTGTTCAGCCCGGAATCTCGCATAGGTAGCACGCGACGCGAGGGGCAGTGGAATGAAATTCACACGCTGGCAAATACTCAAAGCATTGACGGTCGTCGGGGTCATAGGCGTTGCTTCGCTCGCCCTGATTTATTTTATTCCGGCGCCGCCGTCGAAAGTCGTGATGGCGACTGCGTTTAAAGGCGCTTCGTTCGAATATTACGGCCGTCAATATCGGGAAGTATTTGCGCGTTCTCACGTCGAACTGGAACTACGCGAAACCGCTGGAGCGGTCGAAAACCTCAAGCTGCTGCAGGATCCAAATGCGGACGTGCAGATCGCCTTTGTGACTGGCGGTCTTTCGGACGCAAAGCATACGCCTGGAGTGCTGTCGCTAGGAACCGTTTACGATCAACCCTTTTGGATCTTCCATCCCGCGAACGAGCAAATTAATCAGTTGTCGCAGCTCAAAGGCAAACGGATTGCGGTGGGCCCGGAAGGAAGCGCTACGCGGCATACGGCCGAGCAAGTTCTGGGCAAGGGCGGAGTAAATTCTGAAACGGCCAGTTTTTTACCTTTTGCAGGAGACGCTGCCGATAAGGCGCTGAAGAACGGCCAAGTCGATGCGGTATGGATTATCGGTGTGCCCGAGGCGACCGCAGTCCAGTCGTTCCTGCGAAATCCCGATGTCCGGCCGATGAGTTTTCCAATGTCGGAGGCGTTTACGCGTATTTTCCCCGATCTTACCCGGATGACATTGCCACAGGGCACTATCGATATTGAGCGGGTGATCCCGGCCAGTGATGTGCAGTTGATCGGGACGAAATCCAAGGTTTTGGTTCGCAGCGATCTTCACCCGGAAATAGTCCAGCTCCTGCTGCAAACCATGAAGGAGGTGCACAGCGGAGCAGACCTTTTTCATCGCGGTGGTGAGTACCCCAACGGCGCCGATTCAGAATATACGGTTGCCCCTACCGCAATCGATTTTTACAAGAACGGTCCTTCGTTCATGCAAAGGCATTTGCCTTTGTGGATATCGATCCATGTGCAAAGAGCGATCGCGGTGCTGGTGACCTGCATAGCGATCGGTTTGCCTTTGCTGCATTTTCTGCCGCAGACCTACAATTGGATGATACGGCGGCGTCTGTTCTATTGGTACGCTGAATTAAGGACGCTGGAGTCCTCGTTCGAGTCGATCACGAGTCACAAACAGTTGCTCGACAAACAGGCTGAGATTGAACGCATCGAACACGATCTCAGCAAAATTCATTTTCCGCTTACTTTCTCGGACCAGGTGTATAACTTGCGCCATCACATCGATCTGGTCCGGCGAAAGATTGCGTCTCGTCTAGGCTCGCTGGGCCGGGTAGCCGCTTGAGCAAATCGTAGCACCTGTTTTTCGGCTTGGACCTAACCCATGCCGCCGACGGACCATCGGAAAGGACATATCATGCATATGACCTATCAAACGATGATGGCGTTTGCCGAATCCTGGATTGCTGCCTGGGAATCGCCGGGATGTCGAGGCTGTACTCGCGCACTACGCCGAAGAGGCTCAGTTTGTCAGCGCCGTTGCCGGGAATTTGGTCGGCCGTCCGATCCTTCGAAATAAGAAAGAGCTTGAAGACTACTGGCGCACCGCTCTCGCACGTATCTCGACCCTAGAGTTCAAGCTCGATCACGCCGCGTGGGATGAACGGCGTCTCGAACTGAATGTCATTTACGAAGCGAACCTGAATGGTGAGCGCAAACGCGCTTGCGAAATCATGCAATTTGATGCTGCAGGACGACAGGTCAGAGGTGAAGCCCTGTACGGCGCGATCATCTAAAAGTAGCACGTTGCTTTGCCGGGGTTGTGACGTGGTCCGAGCTTTTTGGTGAGGCAGCTTTTCGGTCACGAACAGGGCGAGGTTCGGAACCAATAGCCGTCCCAATCCCGCAGCCACGCGCAACCGTAGCCATATCCGAAAGGCGCGTAATAGTAGGAATAAGACGCCGGCGCCGAACGAACGATGACGGAGCGGGTCCGGTGGTGGAGCGAACGCGTTTTTGCGGCCGGTGTCCCTCGGTAAGAGCGAGCGGCCGTACCCGGTACGCGCTCATTCGTTGGCGAGGTAACGACATATCCTGGAGCGGTGCTTGGTGTTGTCGGCGTGATGGGATGGCGACTGCGTTTAAAGGCGCCTCGTTCGAATATTACGGCCGTCAATATCGGGAAGTATTTGCGCGTTCTCACGTCGAACTGGAAC
>AF_2010_repII_A1DRAFT_10000263_pt1 | contig 11019 bp, 22 predicted proteins | sample AmaForreplicIIA1_FD_9195 | JGI IMG/M metagenome (IMG submission 9195)
CGTGTCCGTTCCCCCCATCTGTTCCCCCAGAGACCATCCTCATCTGAGTCCTTCCGTCGCTGTCCGTGAACGGCTCCATCCGGAGTCTTCCGTTGGACATGGCTGTCATCATCATGGGCCAGAACATCTGGCTCATCCCGTCCATGCCACCACCTCCGAAGCCCCCGGATTTCCCGTTTTTTAGGTTGTTCATAAAATCAGCCATTTGAAGCTGCATACTCTGTCTGATATCATCCATCATCTTGTCCCGCTTTCTCTCTGCCTCCCTGTCCCGTCTTTTCTGCTGTTCGTACTCCCAGATCAGTCTCTGAGCAGAATTACTTCGAATATCCATGCCGTAGCCTAACACTCCCTCACGATGGTAGAATGTGTCGAATGGATTTTCAAACTGTGAACCCATAGTGAACGGATTTCCTCCGAGGTTCATTGGCTGTTGTCCCATAGGAATCCCTCTCAAGCCTTGCGATTTTCTCGATCCAAACTGCTCAATCGGAGGCAGCTGTCCAATATAATTTACAAAGTTGTGAGCGGCTGCTTCTCCAGTTTTCTCTCCAAAATAATCTCTTAGCTCACGCCGGAGAGTGTCAGGACTGGCCATATAGTTATCCTCGTTGCTATGGAAGATCTGGATGAATGCCTCGACTCTAGGAGTAGGTGGAGGAACGGGAACTCTTTGTAGGACAAACCTCATCAAGCCTATCCTGTTCAGCTGAGACAACCAGCTAAGATCATAGGTCCTGTTCAGAGAGTTAACATTGTACTGGCCCCAATTGTCTGCAACAGGTCTTTCAGGCGCTCCGAACTCATCTAGCCTCTGCGGTTGTGGCTGCGGCTGCGGTTGTTGAGGAAGTCTGTTTAGTTCGTCTGGATTAGACGATGGTTCGTTACTATTACTATTACTAGAAGACATACTCGGTTCCTCTATCACTTTATTTAATTCCTCAGCTTTTTTATACGATGGGTCAGGATAGCGGTCGATTAAAGGAACAAGATTACTGATATCAAGATCAGTCAATTGGAATTCAGGTTCTACAGCTGCATTCACCCATTTTTTTAAGTCCTGCGGATTATGTCTGTCATATTCTTGGGAAAGAATTCTCAGAAATGAACGGACGTACGCCCAGGCCCTATCGCTTTCTAATCCTAATCTATCTGCTAGCTCCGTAACATGTACTTCCGGCTCTAGTGATAGCTGCTTCAGGAAGATAGCTCTCTCTTTGCTTATGACTGCAATCTTTCGTAGTTCTTCGTCTGTACTCATATTACGACACAGGACCTATCTGTTTCACTAGTTGCTTCACAACGTCCATGAAATTACCGCTACTCTGTATCTTTTCTGTCCAGTCTAATGTACTCATGAAATATTCCACTGCAAAATAGACAAACTCATTCACATCGTTATGCTCAAGCATTCTTCTCTGCTGTCCATTCTCGTCTGTGATAATCTGATTGTATAGCCTGGTTGCATATGCTCGATACTTGTTGTAAGTCGGCATATCTGCCCAGTAGCCTACTGCCACAGTGTTGGGAGGCTGTGTTGGTACCGGCGGCTGCTGGTTCTGATTTTTCAATTTTATTTTAGGCGAAGGCTCGTTTACAAATGTCACGTCAATCTTTACTGATAAAAGCCTCAATAAAAGAGGCTAAAAAGCGTCAGTTCTTTCGAACAGGTTTCAGATCATCCAAGCGTCTTCTGGCAGAGTCTAGTATAAAATCGGAGACGGAACGATAAACGCCTTGGTTTATTGCCACTTCCCTTATTCTGTCTGCAAGCACTTTTGGCACTCTAACAGACGTATATTTCAGCTCCGTGGACAACAGTTGGATAACAGTACACATGCACTATCATTTAACTTTAAATATCAGTCGTATGTATCATGTATGTATCATGTATTATGTATGGATACATAATGTATCTATTGCGTATCCATATATGGATACGCAATAGCTGTGCGGCCGCATAGAAACATGACGTATTTAATTAATCGTTTTTTTAGTATCACTTTATGGCAACGGAGATCTCTGCTGAGAAGGCAAAGGAGCTCAACGAAGTAATAAAAAAAGTATATGAAGACCTTATAAATTACAAAAATAACGAAAGAAAAATACTTTTTAACGTAGAAAACCTGTATCAACAGCTTCGTTTCTTACGTTACAACCAGGAGAAGTGGGGCTTTCTCGTCGTGAAAAGTGATAGATTACAGAGGATAGAGGCCACGACAGAAGAGGACGGGAGAGAATCTCTAGGCTAGTGCCGGTACCTACTAGTGGTGTTCCAACACTAATAAGCAAGACACTAGCCTAAAGAGACACGATGAAACATGTCAAAGTACATTAGAAAAAGAAGGACTATTAGAGTTGATGGGTATGTTTTGGTTTACCTCCCAGAACACAGATTGGCAAAAGCTGATGGTTATATCTTTGAACACAGGCTAATTTATGAAGAAACTAGGAATTGTTGTCTGTTAAAATGGGCTGTGATACATCATATCGATGGAAATCCATCTAACAATAATTGGTCTAATCTACGTGGAATGGCTCACGATGAGCACACAGCATTTGAATGCTATAAAGACATGAACAGTCGTCTATGCTCAATCTGTGGTAAAAACTCTAAAAGGACACAAGAAACTGAAAGATTTGGTCGTAGGCCGGTCTGGCTGATAGATCGAGCTACCAAGAACCTTATTTGTAATCAATGTTACTATGCCATGCGTCGAGCCAGAATTAGAACACAAACTTTTAATTCGTACGTTGCTGGGCTAAAGACCCGTGACTGAGACTCAATACACACCATCCCAAGAGCTTAAAGACGCCATACAGAACGCAGCATATGGTTTATCGTATATCCAAAAGGCAGGAGAACTAGCAGATAAGGAAGGAATACCAAAAAAGCTAGTCGGCATATGGATAAAGGAAGCACTAAAGCAGAGGGGCTTAAGTGACCCAACGATAAGAAGAATGTTACCACCTGATTTTAAGGAAGAGTCTAGAGTACGTTTGCAATCAAGAGTGAGCGCCATTGACGCTAAGAAACCACCGGAAGAAAGTGATATTGCTCCCACGCCTACGAAGCACGTCATTGAAGTAAAGGAAGAACTTAGTTTATCGGAGTCTCCTGTTCAGGTAACGAAGATCCCAGCTGTAACTCAAGACGGCTGGAAGCCTCCGCTTGCGCAAGTAGTCACTGCAGGCCCGGCAGAAGGGATAAGAATAGCCGAGCTTGAGGCTCAGGTAACAGCACTAAAGGATGAAAACTTGGGACTGATAGCGAAGCTAGGCGAAAAAGATAAGGAAATCGAAGAGTTAAAGGCAGCAAGCAACGAGAACAAGCCAGTAAAAATCATTTTGAAGCCAAGTGATATACCGGATGACTTATTCATAAAAAGACTCAGCAACGTTCTAGTCGTAAAAATAGATGAGATGGGTCAGAGGTCTATCTATACTGTCGGCTCTAAGAGCGCCTAGAATTGCAAAGAAGAACCGCAGAGAAGGAAAAGTATTCTTACAATCTTTCTGATGCATATGATGGCATGAAGGAAAGCGGCCAAGATATTAGAGAGCTTCGAAAAATTTGGAATGAATCACTAGATATATTAGAAAATGATCCAAGTGATAGCAACGCTGCAGACAGGGGATTCAAAGCGTTAAAACAAATGTATCTGAATTTCTCCCAGGACATGTTTTACAGGACCAGAAGGCCAAAAGAGCCGGAATGGAAGCCATATAATGAGCTCACAAATGATGATTTTATTGTAAAAATGGAAGGACATTTGCAAGACCGGGGATCACCGGCGAACTTAAGACAATTACTATCTGGATACTAGTAGAACAAAAAAGTAAATAAAGATGGGCTCATTGTCAGATTATTATCATAATATAGATATGTCTGAGGAAAAAACTACCCAAATTGTCCCATCGAGGGATAAAGACGAATTACAAGCCAAAATTATTCACTGCGCAGATACAATTTATCAGATTCATCAAGCAGAGGTGAAGGCTGAACAAACAGTAAAAGAACAATTTAAAGAAATTCTTGATGACGCTATGCGTTTAGGAGTAGATAAGGATGAAGTTAGAAGGATGTTACATGAAGCACTTAGCGCAAGAGGCCCAAAACAAGCTAAAATCTCTGAAAGTTACATGAAGAAGCTTTTACCAACCGAATTAAAATATACTGAGTTTACACGCCTTGATTATGTCGAGAAACAGAAAAGTAAGACAGTATTCTCTAAGGAAGTAGCTGCTGAAACACATAGATTGATCGAATCCGGCGAAGATGCAGCAATAAAACGGTTACAAATTGAAAATAAAGGACTAAGGGAAGAAATTAAGTTCTTAAAAGAGAAATTAATCGAACAAGAAGAAAATATTATTGAAGTACGTGGACTTTTGCAACTTGAAAAGAACGTAATGCCCATAAGATGCAGAATTAACGTTAAGCTTAGAAAGTTTGAAAGTGCAGAAGTAGATCGTGAAGAATTTAACAAGAGCGTACGGCAAGAGTTTAGAAATAAAAAAGAACTAGACGCCAGGATTGCAGCTGCAAGATCAGAGAAAAAGAAGTAAATAACTCTACTTTATTCTACAATCACCGGCTCATCATAATCTCGATATTGTTTTACAAAACTATTTAGTACTTTTTTTACAAACTCATCATTATGCTGCATCATCATATGATGTGATATATCCTGAGCCAAAATGTCCGGGGCTTTATTGCTTGTTTGCCACTGACTACCACAGACTGAGCACGCGTATACGAATACTTTCTTTCTTTTCTTTTCCATCTTTTTGTACATGCACAAAGAGCATGTTCTGTTGTAAGTGTAAACTTCATCTTTTCCGCATTCTTTACATTTACCCGTAGGAGTAAATTTATGAGGCAACCTGTTGTTTTTGTTCTTTTAGTTCTTTAATCTCTTTTTCTACTGCTATTAGTCTCTCGTTAAGCTTTTGCAGCAAGACATCAGTGCTTTGTCTATTAAGTTGAAATAATTCTATTAGTCTGTGAATCTCATCAATTATCTTTTTGATTTCTTCACTGCTAGTTTCAAACATTGACCCTTAACCCCGGTCTAAAAAGCTTATCTCGTTTTTGTAGAAGCTTTTGAAGCTTGATACCTTTTTCAGTTAAGCTCACTTTGTTGGTATCTTTATCGACTACAATTAATTTTTGCTCTAGCAGTTTACCGAGATATCTGTTTGTGTTCACTGTGTTTATCTGTGCTATGTACATGATTCGCGTTGGTGCTATCGGTTGGTGTTTTGCTATTACCTTTAAAATATCAGACTCTAGATTATCCCAGGTACGCCACTGCATGACAGTAATCATAATTAGTAGTTATATTCTGTTTGTGTATTGGACTGCATAGCGATAATCTGCTTAACGAATTTCGTTATAGCCTCCGGTGTGTCTTTATCCTTAACTAATGCTCTTATGTGTCTGATCATTCTTACATCACGCGATTGCAATTCATCCCAAATGACTTTTGCAACTACTACGGCTATTTCTTCGGGATAACCTTTATCTTTAAATAATGCTTTTGCAATCTCTATGAATTCTACATCAGAATAAGCAGGTACCGTTAATCTGAGCCAGCGTGATCGCAGTGGTTTGTTTAGTTTGTCCATTGAATTACATGTTGCGATAACTTTGACTTTTTCCATTCTAAAATCAACCTTATAGTCTTTTGTCTGATACAATACGCGTCTGTGCTCATCAAGAAAATTGTACAAACACGCTTGATCTTTTCTATTTAGCTTATCGATTTCGTCAAGACAAATTACTTTTGCATTTCTATTCATATCGAGCTTTTCGATAAAGCCCCGGCCGGATAGCGTACTAGCATCAAGATATTTCCAACCTTTTAGTTGATCACAAGCTTCAGTGATCAATAATGATTTTGCGCTAGCCGGTGGTCCATTAAGTAATATCTGTGTTGGTTCATCCGACGTTACCGCTCTCTCTAGAATATCTTTTTGATCTTCCCTTGCGATAATATTTTTCCAAGCTTCTCTTAACTTTGGTTCCCTTCGTACTAATGCCTCGATTGCTTCAAATCCTTTCATTTTTTATCGCTATCCCCGTCGTCTTTATCTGTTGGTTTCAAACTGTCTTTTAGCTGCTTTACAATATCCGGCTCAGTAGTAGTCTGTTTGTTTTGTTCGCTATCGATTAATGTCAAGTCGGTTAGTTCAACGTATTCTTGTTTCTTCACCTTAGCGTCAATGAGTTTGCCTAGTTCAATTCTGTACGAATCTTTGTACTTTTTAATATGAAATCCGTTAGATTTAGCCTCGATTAGTTGGTCACATAACGCTAACGTATCGGTTGGTATCTTTATCTTTCTCTTGTCCGATTTGTCGATCTCTTTTAAGTTCTTGATTTCGTCATTATAAAACAGTGTTTGCATTAGCAAACCTCCTTTGTATGATCTAATTATTGCTACGTGTTCTTTGTCTCTATAAGTCCAGGTTGCTATCCCTACTTTGTCATTTTTCTGTAGTGCTTTGCTTAACAAAACAAATGCTGTAGGTACACCGGCATTTTTAACGTCCGGTATAATGTAATAGCTTTTTTCGATAAAGATAGCGTTAATGTCTTTTGTTGCTACGTACTCTTTGATGTTTATCTCTTTGTTGCTGTTTAGCTTTATCTTTTCTAATTCCTCTTTTGTTATAATTATATGCTGATCTTTGCTTACTTCAAATGCTTTTGTAATCTCTGATTCCTCTAATGCTCTATTCTCTACCTCACAGAATTTCAAATAATTAATTCTGTGTCCATTCTTGCATAGTTGATGAAAATGATAATCGTTATCTCTAGTTGCCGTATGTATTGATACCGGAATATTTCCACCAACAAGATAAGCTAAATTACCCTTCCAAATGCTTCGACTATTCATTTTATTTCATCTATCTCCTTAGGTGCTATTGTCTGCGAAGTGTGTTGGATTGTTCGCACATTGAGCGTTATACTCATCTATCTCCTGATTGATCGCGTGTGTGTTGATTCCTAAACTTGCCATTAGTCCGGTTCTATCCTGATTGATCTTATCTGACATGCTAGCGCATTGCTCACGCTTTGAGTCTACGTTTCCTATGATGTAGCTAGCAAACACACCAGTGATGATCGCAATAACTGCAACCGTACTTATGATAGCTATTTTTGCTCCCGTGTTCATTCTAAATCTCCTACTACTTCACCGGCTAACGTTCTGCTTTCTGCCTCCTCTAGTTGTTGCTGTAATTCTATCTCGTCATCATCATACTGACCCTCTAAAATCAGTAATTCGATTTCACTTTGATTTTTTTCGTTCTGTGACATATCTAGGAATATAAGTATATCACACCATATATATACGTTACTGCATTACTGCAAAACTATACGCCGTGCGCGGGCCTTGTCTGTTCTTCTATGGCAGGATATGCATAGCCATTTGTAATGACTTATGTCTCTTACATATTGACCTGAGATATTCGCTAAATGAACGGGTGGCCTAACGTGGCAAAATTCGCAATATTCCGGTTTGGGATTGTATTTCCTTAGCCAATTATGAACACCATAATAACCGACCGCGTGACCGGTCCAACGTGGGTTGCCTTCATTTTTTCTTTTGTCTGAGAATTTCTTTTTAGCTTCTTGAGTCCAGTTTCTTCCCTTGTTTCCGTGTATTCTTCCTAACAAAAAAATCAACTAGGGATTTCGTTTTTCTCTTGAAGATATTCTCTTAGTAATGGTACAACTATCTCGATTAATTTTTTATCTTCCGTAGCTGCTTTCATCTTAAGTTCATGCCAGAGTTTTGTATCTAAATCAAAAGTTACTCTGGTATGTCCTTCTCTAGTCATACGGATACTGTAACATCTATGCAGTATATAAGGGTTTCAGTAGTGCAGTAGTATATCTGTTGATAATCTAAACTTGACCAAAAAATATTTTTGTGTCAATGTGGGAAAACACTCACTCCCTCAGAATAGACATCATCATCAGTGAATATCTTGTGCAATTTCTCAGACAATTTTTTTGATGCCTTAAACAATCTCTCTGCTTTGCGTGAATCGATTTCATACCCAAATTGATCACAAAAGTCTTCAAATGTAGCCGGTACTTCATATTGTAAGTCTACAGTGGTAAGTACCGAATATAGATCCGGTTCGTTGCCTTCCTGCGTGTTACTTAGTGAGTCTCCAAATTTGAAACTAATCCTCTTAGAAAAAACATCTTTTCCGTTCTTAGGTGGCCTACGAATTATTGTGACGCGATAGATATTTCTGTCGTCCTTATCATCTTCAAAGTATTTGTCATATGAGATTAGTTCAGTACTTATTTTTAATTGGCTTAGTAATTTTCTGAATTTGTTAGAGTCTTCAACATGTTGAAGACATTTCTGTATTTGCTCCTCGTTTACTAGGTTGTTCATTATGCGAGTACTCCCGGTAATTCCTTCATCAAAAGTTGGTTGTCGATTGCTTCCTCTACTTCGAAAACTTTTCTTCTTAAACGATCACAAGCTGCTGCCTTACGTTCTTGTTTGGCCTTACGATCTTTTCCTGCTTTTCTCAACCAATTAATCCATTCTGTTTGTAGTCCGTCGCGTACGATATTGTACTGTTTTTCTGTGAGGTTCAGCGTTATTATTTTGCTCTCTTTTACTTCCGAGCTAGAAGTTATTTCGTTCGTGTCTAACATACTTCTAACTATAGTAATAACTATAACCATATATATACCTTACTATATCTATTGCTATAGTCATTGTTGTGTTTCTTCCTCTGATACTTCTTGAAGGACTACTTCAAGCGTTTTACCTTCAAGTTTTTTCGTCATTGTGTGCAGTGCTTGTGGTATCCAGATTATTCTGTTCTTTTTCATCTTTGCAATTTTTGCCGTGAAAACTATTCTATTATCCTTCATATGCTATACCTCACCTTATCTCTTGCTATAGTCCAGTATATATTTGTTGGTATAGTAATCTATATATAACGCTATAATGTATACTATAGTTACACATGAACAAAACGAAAAAACAAAAACAACCAATCGGACTCGTGGATCAAATATTTTTGCTTCTGGGTTTGGTTCCGAGTACTACCACAAGGAAACGAATTACATCAAGGCGCGGAGATTGCCCTCGATGTAACGATAACGTCGCTAATCTCCGGGCTCATTTAAGGTGGTGTCTAGAATGAGACAATACTATGCGATAGACACAGCAGACAAACGCAACGTAACACAGACTAATGAAGGCTACCATGAACGTATAACGATAGGCCTACTGGGTGAGCTAAGGATGTTCTATGCTAACGGGAGAGAAAGAAAAAGATGAACATCATAGCGATCAAAAAACTAGAAGCCGAAGGAGTTATGATGAGCGAAGAGTATTGGAGCCGTATATCTGGAAAAGCAAAGAGAAAGATCAAAGCTAGACTAATGCAAGAACATAATGGCAAACCTGTTTGCCATTCTTGCGGATCATACGTGCATGATGATCGTGATCTAACCATAGATCATATTGTACCGTTAAGCCGCGGGGGGAAGATACTAGACTTAAACAATATGCAATTACTTTGCAGAAAAAAATGCCACAGCAGAAAGAACGCGATTGAAGTAAACGAACAATATTTCCGGAGTATTGGCCTATGACACCGAAAAAGATAATCGTACACCTACTAAGAAAAAGGGAAGATCCTATTATTCTTCGACACGGATCGGATAAGATGAAATTAATACCAATAGACAAACTCGGATCGTTTCATGCTTTGCTAACGCTTTCCAATGGTTCAAGAAAATTCAAAGAGATAAAACACAACCAAATAAACATACGCCAATTTGTGGCTAATATGACGATTAATCACGATTGGGAGATTGATTTTAACGAGGAATTAACGGCATGAATAAATCTTCTATAGGATTTATTGGGTATGGGAATAGGTTTATATACAGACTCGTATATCTATATATCTAGATATGTCACAACAGATGAACGCTACAACGGATCGTGCAACGGTTGAGCTTAAAAGAATTGTTGATTTATTTTCAACTAAAAGCTTACCGACAACGATCAGCAAAGTATTAATTGAAACGGCAGGAAAACCGAGCGAAAAATGGTCACTAGGAAATAAACTTATCATGCTGGCAAACGGGACACTTGACGCAAGAGGATTCAGACAATGGCAACAAGTTGGAAGATATGTTAAAAAGGGAACAAGAGCATTTTACATTCTGAGTCCAAATACATACAAGATTAAAGTATTCAATGAGCAAACAAAACAAGAGGAAGAACGAATAAGGATAAACGGATTTCGAGGCACTGCAGTTTTCAGATATGAAGATACAGAAGGCCAATCAATAGAATACCAACCAAAAACAATCCCCCCGTTAATGGAAGTAGCTAAGAGATTAGGAATCCCGGTTAACTATGAAGACACAAGATTAAAGGGAGCTTACGGATATTATGACCTAGAAAAGAAAGAAATCGTATTAGGCACTGAAGACATAAGCACATTTTTTCATGAATTAACTCACGCAGTACATCACACTATTGAAGACTTAAGAGGTGGTCAGAAAAGCGAACATGAAGCAATAGCACAACTAGCGGCGTGTACACTAGCATCTTTGTACGGTTACAATATTGAATCACAAAGTTGGACGTACATAGCAAATTATGCAGAGAATAAAACAGTTGAAGCAGTCGGTAAGATTTGTATGAGAGTTCTAAAGAAGGTTGACCAAATTCTCAAACTAATTTTGGGAGAAAGTGAAGACCAATGAAGCACAAATTTGAAATATCTATAGCCGCTGCCGTGGTAATTGGAATAGCGGCCTTTTTTACATTCTGGGGTCATGTTCCGAATACAACAACAAACTATCCTCACGAGAAAGTAGCAGAACCTAACCCGTACGGCGATCACGTGAAGGAGACGCTAGGGTGATAGCAATGCCAATTGAAGCACGTTTGCTATGTTTAATCTGTGGAAAAAAATTCGCGGTTAGTCAACCAGAATACGCAAGAAAACACT
>AF_2010_repII_A1DRAFT_10000264_pt1 | contig 11007 bp, 14 predicted proteins | sample AmaForreplicIIA1_FD_9195 | JGI IMG/M metagenome (IMG submission 9195)
GCTAATGGAACAATAGGTGCCGGTGTCTTGGTACTGCTGGTAAGTTGTGTGATACGCCCCGGCAAGCAGATAGAAGTCGCCTCGCCAACCTTCGCGAATATGGACCAATGTCACATCCTCGGTACTCCAGGGATCGAGTTGATCGAAGTCTTCTGGCGAGTCGACGGTCCATTCTTCGACGTAGCAAATGATGTCTTTGGCCGGCACTGCCGGCTTTAAGCCCAGAGCAGCCAGCCGCTCACCCACAGCGAGTACTTGTCCAAACGTGAGTGGCGAAGTGGTTTCCCAGCGGCGTTCACGCACAGCCTGCGATCCCTCGCCCAGAATTCATTACCGACCTGGCCGCAGCACCCCTTGTTCGATGGTCGTATCCCCAATGTATCGCTCAATGCCGTCCTGCAACGTCGTCGCCGTCAATTCCTGGAGATCTTTATCGGTAAACCAGACCACCGTATCGTGCTGCGCTCCCTCGACACTGCGCGTCGTTGTGGTCTGATCTCCGGCATTGCGGGCCGTAAAAACGAGCTTCAAGCTCGTCGAGAGCACGGTCGAAAAAACGCGACTTTTGGCGTTGGCGGATAAATCCAAAATCTGCCCGCTGATCACGATGTCAGAATCAGTCGTCGAGCCAGGTGCGGCCATCCTTACATCCCAGGCGCGGTCACGCCATCCACGATTTTTTAACCTTTCGACCAACGCCTGAGCTACGACGTGACCAGGCCGCTCCCCGGCCACCTGGAAATACGTAACGCCACCCCACAAATGCGTCCGCATGCCCAGTCGAGTTTTTTCGAGGCGCCGATCGTCGAATGGTTCCACCACGATCTTGACAGGCTCCGGCTCGACATACTGCGCAGCCAGCCCTTTCTGCGGCAATTCCATGTAAAACGTCCGGCCGGTTCCTCCGCATCCGGTGATAAGACCAGCGCTGAGCAACACTGCGACGATGAGTCCGTGACGTCCTGTGATTTGTCTCACTAGCCCCTCCCTGCGTTTACTCGCCTCTTTCGGCGAGGCCGCCCAAGTGTACCCAACTTGAAGATCAGAGACAAATACGGGGCGAAAGACGAGTGGGGACGGGACAAGAGAAGAAACATCCTCGGCAGTTCCACTCGACTCTTGCCTTTCGCCCATCGCCGGACACGCTTGCCACATGCCTCTTGCGCTTCCCTCTCTGGTGGCAAACGCGCCATTCGCACCCATACCTGCTACGGGGAGACGATCGGCAAAACTGCCCGAAATATCTCTCGGCTGAGGCTCGGGAGCTGTCCCGACCGAATCCGAGCATCTGTGAGCGGCACGAAGCGAGCAATCTTGAGAAATCGCCGTTCGGAGAGCACGGCAGCGATCTGAGCCTTTCGGTCATGAGTCATTGGCAGTGTATAACCTTCTCCCCGTTTCCACTCCCAAAGTGTCGGAGCGATGGACAGCTCCAGCTCTTGCCCAGCAAGGCAATGAAAACGATCCACAATGTGTTTCTTATATTGCTTGATCTCTGCTCCCTCGAGCAGGAGGGCGCAAGCTAGATGGTGTCCCCACCAGAACAGCGTCCGGAACGTGAGCTTGTCTGCCCCCTCGAAGTGCTTGGGACAATCGAGATACTGGTAAGGAAACGACTCGAGGTGTTCCCCTTTCACCAACTGCGTCTTGGTCGAAATGAACCCCGGAGGTGTCACGAGCGAGGAGCCCTTCAGTTCTTCTAGGAGACACTGCTGAGTGGCCTCAAGCTGACGACGCACCTTGGCCATAATCTGTTCCTTCTTGCGAAAGAACTGATCGTCGGCCATGAGAGCAGTCTCTTCACTCGTGAAGGGCGTTGGAGACTCCATACGATGACCGCGTGAACCCTCTTGGATCCCGCCGTTCGAGGTCGGGTTAACGTTGGTGGGTTTCAAAGGCTGAGACGGTCAAAGCAAAGTTGCGACGACAGTCGGCGCAACGGATGAGAGCTCGATCTTCGAACACGTCCATCTCCCTCAGCGAGAGGGCGGGTGCATGGGCTTCGAGACACGCGACGAGCTGAGTCAGCCCCTCTTCTCGGCGCGCGGGATTTTTCGACAGGTGGTTCGGCTCGCTGAGCCCCGCGGAAGCCTTCGCCACTATGGCAGTGAACGCCAGGTGATGGACTAACCGGCAGGAGCTGCAACTGAGTATCAACGTGCGATTCTCGGTCATTCGCTTCACTGCCACACACAACGGATGGACCGACCAACATTGTTGCAGGAAGGCTCCGCTTCGAATTACTTCCGCCATTGTCCTCGCGGTCTGCGAAGAAACTATACCGACTACAGTTTCCAAAGCGCCAGCATCATAAGCGCGCCGGTCAGGTACGGGATCAGACAAGAGTAGACAAGAGCCATACGAGCCCGGTTCGCGGTTGCCTCCTGTCCGAGCTGCTCTTTGTAGACAAACTCATAGGAGAGAATCAGCACGGTGACAGTCAGGGCAACAACTCGGCTGGTTCGCGGCCACGTGTACTGGCCGCTGATGATGAAGTTTGCGGTGAAGAACCCACTAAAGAGCAGGATGATCGGAGCCAGCGCCAACCGAACGGTCCCCGCAAATACGGTGTGCCCCCAGGAACGAACCTGGGCCTGATTAGACTGGGCGCTCGACCTCACGAGCTAACAGCAACCGGGGCCTCATCCTTGGTCGCCGAAGACGAGGGGGTGCCCTCTTTGGCTGCGCGACAGGTTTTGCATACTCGCGGCCGCGCCTTGAGGAATGATACTTTGCCGCTGGCGAGACAGCTGTAGTGGACGAATTCGTCGCAGACGGTGCAGCGCGACCAGCCCCCGCGGAACAGGGTCTTGTCTCGATAGAGACCTTGCTTGCAGACTTTGCAATAGCGCGGTTCGATCGGAAGCAACATCGGCTCCCACGTACCTCCGGCTTTTCGGATGCTCATAATGGAACAAGTATAGCGAAGCGAGCAGGCACCGGGCAAGCATCACGCGCAAGGTGGATCCCTGCTCACGTGGCTTTACCTCGTACCTGATACCTGACGGATTGTTTGACACTCTGACACCCATTTGTTAGGCTCCGCGCCGATTTAGCGCCGAAGGTCGAGTTCCCTCTTCGCATCAATGAACATCAAGGACTATCTCGAACAAAAGCGGATCGAAGTTGATCGGTTTCTGGACACTGTATGTCCACCAGCCACCACACCGCCGACGATGCTCCATGAGAGCATGCGGTACAGCCTGCTGGCAGGAGGTAAGCGGGTGCGTCCGATTCTGGCGATCGCGGCGGCGGAAGCGGTTGGGACCACACCGCCGGGCATTATGGCCATCGCCTGTTCGCTGGAATTTATCCATACCTATTCCTTGATCCACGACGACCTCCCCTGCATGGACAACGACGACCTTCGCCGCGGAAAGCCGACCAACCACAAAGTCTATGGCGAAGCGATGGCGATCCTCGCCGGCGATGCGCTCCTCACCAAGGCCTTCGATCTCTGCAGCCATCCGGATCTGATGAAAGGCTGCGACCCGAGTCGCCGAGTGCGATTGATTCAGGAGCTGGCTTACGGCTCCGGCAACATGGGGATGGTCGGCGGTCAAGTATTCGATATTCAGGCCGAGAATAAAGAGATCGATCTTCCGACACTGCGGAACATTCACAAACACAAAACCGGGATGTTGATTCGCGCCGCAGTCCGGATGGGGGCGATTGCTGGCGGGGCTACCGACCGACAGCTAGATCACCTGACAGGCTACGCTGAGCACATCGGACTGGCTTTTCAGATCGCCGACGATATCTTGAACGTGACAGGCACGCCGGAGGAACTCGGCAAGAATCCTAACACCGATGCGCAACGTGGGAAGAAAACCTATCCATCGTTCTACGGTGTCGACGGCGCGCGGAACCTTGCGAACGAGTGTGTTGCGCGCGCGGTCACACGATTGAACTCGTTCGGGTCATCTGCCGATCCGCTCCGTGAATTGGCGCGGTATATTACAGCACGGAAGAATTAGAATCGGAGCATTCGGCCATCAGCAATCAGGTTTTAAAAAGATTCTGCTTGCCGAGGGCTGACTGCTGAAAGCTGAGTATTGGTATCCATGAAAGCCCTGATTACCGGAGCCTCCGGATTCGTCGGGGGTGCTGTCGCGCGCACGCTCGTCCAAGCCGGGATCGATGTGCGTGTGATTGCACGCCGAGGCAGCGACCCACAGAACTACGCGCGACTTAACGTCGAATCGGTCGATGGCGACTTGCGCGATCGTAACTCCCTCCGACGAGCGCTCGCTGGTTGCCAGCAGTTGTACCATGTCGCTGCGCACTATGCCCTCTGGGCAAAAGATCCTTCCGTCTTTTACGATGTGAACGTCACGGGCACACGGACGCTACTGGAAACCGCGCGCGACGTGGGGATTGAGCGGATCGTATATTGTAGTACGATTGGTGCGATTGGCCTTCCGCCCGGCGGCGGACTCGGTACCGAAGAGACTCCCGTCTCGCTCGATCAGATGGTCGGCCATTACAAACGATCCAAATATCTGGCCGAACAAGAAGTGCTGAAGCTTGCGCGCGAAGGCTTGCCAGTCGTGATCGTGAACCCCAGCGCCCCGGTCGGTGTCGGCGATGTCCGACCAACCCCGACAGGACAGGTCATCGTGGACTTCATGAAAGGTCGGATGCCGGCATACATTGAAACCGGAATGAACATCGTGGACGTCGACGATGTCGCGGCTGGTCACCTCTTAGCCATGCAGAAGGGACGAATCGGTGAACGGTATATTCTGGGGAACCAGAACTTAATGCTGCGCGAGGTATTCGAGATCCTTGGCCGCCTGACCGGCGTGAAGCCACCGTCGGTCAAGCTCCCTCGGTTGGCAGTCCTGCCGCTCGCATATCTGAACGAGTGGATGGCCAACTTCACGGGGAAACCGCCGAGAATACCACTTGCAGGGGTGAAGATGGCGAAGTACAAGATGCACTATGATTGCCGCAAAGCCATCAAAGAATTGGGCCTACCGCAAACCCCGCCTGAGGTCGCTCTTGAGAAAGCTGTGCGGTGGTTCCGCGAACACAAGTATGCATAGACGCAATCGATCAGCCGATAGCTCGCGACATTCAGCTCGAGGCCGACGAATGCTTGGTGGAGGCTAAAAGCTGTTCTTCATGGATCTGCTGATCCTATTCTTGAAAACCATCATCTTCCGTCCCTACGTCTTCGTCTTTCTCTTTGCCTTTCTTTTCTGTGCTACTCAGCTCATCGGCTGGCCGCGCACCTGGCGGTTCTGGGTCATCAGTTGGGGAATTGCTTTCGTTGGCGAATGGTCCTCGACCCGCACCGGAATTCCTTTCGGCAGGTATGAGTACACCGGTTCTACGATTGGGGAGGAGCTGTATCTCTCCAATATTCCCTTTATGGCGTCGCTCTCGTTCAGCTATCTCCTCTACAGTGCCTATTGCGTGGCTCTCTGCTTCCTCCTACCAATCGAACGACCATGGACGTCCTCTCGGCCATCTTTGAGACGCTTGCATTTCGATCGGGCTGCGCGGACAAGTCTGGCGGTTCTTCTGCTGACTAGCTTCCTATTTGCACTGATCGACATGGTGATCGATCCGGTGGCGTTACGGGGGGATCGTTGGTTCCTCGGCAGAATCTATACCTATGCTGAACCTGGATTCCATTTCGGTGTGCCGCTCGCCAACTATGTCGGATGGGTCGTGGTCGGAGTGATTTCCCTTTCCATCTACTTCTCCATCGACCGCCGAATCCCTGCCCCCCCACCACACGCGAATTACTCAACCACATATCGACTCCTCCTGGGCGTGGGACTCTATTACGCCGTGCTCGCCTTTATCCTGGGTGTGGCATTTTGGATCGGGGAATGGCGCTTGGGTATCAGCGGCGTTCTGATCTGTCTCCCGTTATCCCTATGCCTGGCTCTTGGTCTTACCGGATATTTCCGCCCAATCGAATCGTGTGTGATTGAGCAGCCGACTAGAGCCAGTGGCAATCAGACAAGAGACTTTGTATAGTGACTGACACTTACTATGCGGACGAAACTCCGGGTCTTCATCATCGCGGTAGTCATCGGAATGGTGGGCACCGTTGGGTGGATGAGCTATCGATTGTTCACGACCGGCTTCAGCGCAAAGACGGAACCCTATGCGTTGGAAGTCTTCATGGCACGGCAGATCCGCCACCTGGCGATTCCGATCGAACAGCGAGATAAGTCGAATCCCGTGCCGTTCGACGCTGATGTGTTAAAGGAGTCTCTGGCCCATTTCGCCGACCATTGTGCGACCTGCCATGCAAATGATGGTAGCGGCAAAACTCCGATCGGCAAGAACGTGTATCCGAAAGCGCCGGACCTACGGTTGGATGAGACCCAATCAATGACCGACGGCGAACTCTTCTGGGTTATCCACAACGGCATTCGATTTACAGGGATGCCGGCCTGGGGCGAAGGCGAGCCAGAGAAAGATCTGGATAGTTGGAAGTTGGTCCATTTCATTCGACATCTGCCAAAGTTAACGCCGGGAGAACTCGACCAGATGAAGGCAGTCAACCCGAAAACACCAAAACAGATCAATGAAGAAGCCGCCTTTGACAAATTCCTGCAAGGCGACGATTCGGCTGAAGCAGAGGCCGAGCGTGACCATCATCACTAATGGTTCAACCTACGACAAGGAGCACGGTTGATTATGTTTCGAATTTTGATGTTGTTTCTCACGTTCGCCGTGACCTGCACCACGCCGTCGACCTGGGCTCATGGGTCCGACCAGCATGTGCTCGGCACGGTCACCCTCATCGACGCAAGCCATGTTGAAGTCAAATCTCCCAAGGGAAAGACGGTCGACGTCCAGATCAACAAACAAACCCGATTCCGGGAAAAAGGCAATCCGAAAGGAAAAAATCTGCCTCAGGTCGGCGATCGTGTCGTGATCGAAGCGACCAAGGACAATGGATCATTGATCGCAAACGAAGTCCATTTTTCTTCTGCCAAGAAGCCTGCAGCGCCGACTCAGTAATCCAAGACCATGCCGACCATCCGCATCTCGCGCATCGTGTCCCATACTCAATCTGGCAGCGGCATCCGGGCAGCCGTCGCGCGCCTCCTTGTCACGGGTGTCGCGGTTTTTCTTGCGATCACCATCGTTCCCGGCATCGAAGCNAGCACATTCAGCGCCGGCCTCGCNGCTGTCTTTGTACTCACACTGTTNAATCTGTTGGTGCGCCCNATCCTGTTCGTGCTGACATTGCCGNTGATCGTGCTCTCTCTGGGATTATTTCTTATNGTGGTCAATGCGCTCCTCCTCGAATTCACCGCGTATTTGGTCAAGGGATTTTCGGTCGACGGGTTCTGGCCAGCCGTCGGTGGCGCGATTATCATCAGCCTGGTCACGACCATCCTCAACGCATGGACAATCGATCACCAACGAACCGCGCCTCTGTCATCTCCACAACGCCCACCAAAAATTATCAATCCAGAGGAAGGACGCGACCTCTAAGTTGCAACTTACCCTTCTTCCGTCCCGATTCCTGCGCCTCCTTCAAGACTAGTCCTTTTCATTGAATTGCCCCTCCGCCATTGCTAGAATGCGTGTATCGTACGCCACACTCATCCATGACCTCCGCACCACTGCATAGCAAACCCAACGCCGAAACGCATCTCCAACGGACTCTCACCGGAGTGCTGAATGAGTTACCGGTTGACGCCGCCCTGGCGGCCATCTTCCACCGTGANCAGGGTCCGCTCTCGGGTCATGTGGCACGCGGATTTTCGCCGCGCGATATTCAAGCGATTCTCCGCACACTCTCGACTCCGGCCATCACAGGCAGNATTGCCTCAACCGACCAGGATGGCAACCGGACAATGCGCCTGCAGCTGATTACTCCCACAGCCAAATCCTTGCTGGGCACGCCACTGCGCNATCACCATCGGATATACGGGTTTCTCGTCATAGNCCGCAAAGAAAGCGCNAGCTTCACGAAAAAGGAAAAAGCATTGATGGATCAAGCCAGTGAGGACGTGACGAAGGCGCTGGATCGCGAAGGCTTGTTNGATTTGAACGTGGTGTTGAGCCGGCCGTACGTTGCGAATGAGCCGATACCCACTGCGGCCTCCGTCACCGAAATCTTTGCGGCGCCAGCCTCACAGCTAACGCCGGAGGTCCAGGAAAAGATTGCTGCCATCCTACTCGAGGCGAACCAGTTTGTCGCTTACGACCGGGCTTGGGCTGGCCACTACGATCCAATCGCCGGAGGCGTTGAAGTGCTCGGGACCGTCGGGGACCAAAAAGGGGATGCCAAAGACGGGAAAAAAGATCTGAAGATCGGTCAGCGGCTAGTCCTGGATGGCTCAGCAGCCGGATGGGCGGTCCGCCATCGCAAACCTCGTGTCGATCACGACCTGGCCTCGACCCAAGGACGGTTCCTCGATCATAAATATCTCTTCAAAGATCGGTTTCAATCCTCACTCGTCGTGCCGTTCTTTGTCCGCGGCCAGGTAGGCGGAACGATTACCCTCTCGTCGAAAGAGGCCGGTCGGTATCAACCAACGGACGCGCGCACGCTCGAACCGATCATTCTCAAGCTCGCCGACGTTCTGCAAGCTCCGTCTCCTGCACTACTTAGTCAGCCACCGGGTCTAGAATCCGGAGACGCTCCCCCAAGTACCGTGGCGCCCAGTTTGTTGGAGCCCATGATCCGCAAGCAGGAACGCCATGCGGCGATCGGTGAATTCAGCGCGTTTCTTGCAACGGAGGTGCGCGAGCCGCTGGGATCCATCCGCGCCCAACTGGAAGAAGTGACAGCAGAGGGCATTCTTGATTTCGATCCCCAGACTCGCGTCGAAAACGCCATGCGCGAACTCATACGGGTGGAAGCGATCCTGAATGAAATTCTGGACTTCGCCAAACCGCTCGAACTCAACCGGCGCCTCTGTCGAATCCCGGAAGTGATCGAGAGCGCGCTGACTGTTGTCGGGACCGACTTCGAGGTCACGCGGATCCAGGTGACAAAAGATTACGCGATGCAAATCGCCCCAGTGCGCGGCGATGAATCGAAGCTTCAACAGGTGTTTCTGAGCATCTTCAAAAATGCCGTCGAAGCTATGAGTCCAGGGGGGCACTTGCACATTCAAGTCACCCAACATCGAGTTGGCCGTGCTCTCGAGGACCAAATCCTCATCAAGAACGACGGGGCACCGATCCCGGCGGAAATCGTCGATCAGGTGTTCGAACCGTTCTTCACGACAAAACGGGCTGGCACGGGCCTAGGTCTCGCGACCGTGAAGAAAATTCTTGAAGAGCATGGGGGGGCGATCGCCATCGGCAGTACTCCTGGCGAAGGTACGACAGTGACAATCCGCCTTCCAGGTGTCAGCCGCGGCCCCTCCTTCCGTCATCGCGGTCGAGGTCGCCGCCCTCACCACCGCCGATAAGAGATTACCCACAACCCCTGCTTTTTCTGTCGTTTACCGTCCGAGGGTGTGAGTCAGGGTGGTTTTTCCTGCCAATAGTTGAGTGGCTCCTTCGGTTCGCTTGTTAACTTCCGCTTGTCTTGAAGGCTGGCCTAGTTGGTCCCCTACTGCGCACGTCGAACTACCACTACACTATCGCGGAGGTTCCGTGAGCACAGGGACCAACTAGGCCAGCCTTCGCCCCCTTTTCCTGCTTGACAGAGGTGGTACCCTCTGGCTATCATCCCGGCACTTGATTTACCTTTAGAAACTATACATTTATCAGCGTATTCCTTAGCCACCTTTATTCACAAAGGAGTAGGGTATGAAGCTCGTAATCGGCATTGTTGCGACATTGTCTAGTGTACTGTTCCTACTGTCGATCGCCTCTGCCAATCCAGCACTGCTCCCCAAGCATGAAGGCTATCCGATGAAGAACAGCGGAAGCCCTGTGAATGGGCAGGCAACTGCCAATGACCCAGGCCAGACCAACGCAAGTGGGGAGAAGGCCGAACTCAAGGCCGCCGCCTTTGACGATGAGCATGCCAAGCAAAATCTCGTGAAGACCGACAATGCGCGGATTACTCAAGGCCAGGGTGCGAACCAGCTACCGACCGTGCAGGGACCACAGATCAGGATTGCTCCACCTGTGACCTCTGCCACAAAGGCGGATGCCAGCCTCGGCGTGAAGTAAGTCGGATTGTCGTTTCCTATATTTCAAGGGGAGTCAGGCTACCTGCCTGACTCCCCTTCTTGTTTTGAAGGCTTTTAGGATTTCCGCTTCCCTCTCTTGCTCTCACTTCCTTTAAGGCGAAACCGCCAGGGTTTCCTGGCCCATTCCCTCGCATAGTCGACACCGATGCGCTCGAATGCACCTACATCCGAATTCCGTATCGCAACAGCGCGGTCTTCGAACCACAGCCGCTCTCCTGTCGTCATGTCCCATCGATTCAAACTTCGGTCAATCTGCATCACCCGGCACAATCGCCCTGGTCCATCAATCAAATCCCCGTCGATTTCAATCGCCCGAATCAGCACCGCGGCCGGAAAATCAACTCGTTCAGTGACCACATTGAGACAGTGATACATGCCGTAAATCAGATAAACGTAGGCGATGCCGGGAGCACCAAACAACACATCAGTTCGCGTCGTTCGCCCCTTCGAAGCATGACAGGCTAGATCCCGAGGTCCGACGTAGGCTTCGACCTCAATAATCTTGCCCGCAATCACGCCCTTCCCATTCTCCCGTACCAAATATTTCCCCAGAAGCGACCGCGCAACAGTCACCGTCGGACGGTTGAAGTAGCGGTACGAAAGAATCCGTCTCATCGGTAGGACTCAACACCTTACATATGCACTGCAGGCCTCTCAAAATGGCGTCTAGCAAGGCTGCAGGGAGTAAGCCTCTCGAGGCGCACTAAGTGTCGTACGTCGAGATGGGTGCGCGACCGAGAACGAAGCTAGAGGTCATTTCCAGAGGCCTGTTAAAAATACCATGCGAGACCGCCCATCACAAAGCGCGGACTCCCCGGCACGAAAAGGACATCCTGAACGTCTCCTGACGCTTCGCCAGGCAGACGGGAGG
>AF_2010_repII_A1DRAFT_10000265_pt1 | contig 10979 bp, 11 predicted proteins | sample AmaForreplicIIA1_FD_9195 | JGI IMG/M metagenome (IMG submission 9195)
ACTCGTTCGAGCCAATTACGATAGGTGCGGCTCGCTCGCAGCAAACGAACCCTGTCAAAGGAGTCAGCATGAAACCCTAATCCCTCCATCATGGAGAGGAAAAGTTCCGGATGCGATTTCCCAAGGGATAGCCCGCCGGTGTCTTCCTCGTAGATGTTCTCAGCCAACATTCGGCGGACGGCGGGAGGAGGATTCTGCCCATGAATCCGCGCCAGGAAGACAGGGAAGTCTCGAACATAGACTCCATACTCCTGCTGAAAATGGATGAGGAGTTGGGACTTGCTTGCCGAGCCGTCGGTAAAAGCAGGCCATGCCCAATGGTGCTTGCGATCCATGATGCGAAGAATCTCCTCTTGGAAGCGATCTTGAGGCCAAGGTCGCGTCATCATCTCTTGCCTTCCCTTACAGGAGCCAGCTAAACTTTCTATACTGTGAGCGCGGCGGCATGAATCAGATTACCGTGCAAAACCCTGATGAGATTCTTTCCCTCTTGGCCGACGTTGCATTGCGCGGAGACGGGTTTACGTCCGAATGCCTCATGGACTATGTACTCGACGAGGGGTTCACAGAGCCCATCTATCTCAATGCCAGCGGAGAAGATCCCTCCGCTTACTACAAAGGTCAGCCGAATGCCTGGGCGGTCTATCAGGTTCGGGAGTGGAAACGGGTTCTCACGATCTCAGGGGGCCCCGGCAAACACGCCGCGTACGAATTACGGAAACTCCCTAGTCGTGAATCAGTGTATGTGTCGGAGTAAAAAATTGCAACGAATTCGCAGAGTCTTGTTGCACGAAGGAAAAATGACCGTGGGGTAGAGTGAATGTCGATGATTCGTTTGACAGAACCGCAGAGTTTAGGAGAACTGGCTATTGTAAAGAGCCTTCTGGACGGCAATGGCATTCCCTATGTCGTGCACCATGAACATATTAGCAGTTTGTACCCGGGTATTCCGTTCCTGAGCTCCAAAGTGATGATCAATCCTGTCGATCTCTCGCGCGCCGAACTCTTGTTGAGTCGGTTGCGGTTAGAAGTGCGAGAGGTGTCCGGCCAGGCCTCGTAGGAACGGGAACACGCTGGCGGCCTATGAAGACCTTCCGTGCGGTGACGGTGTCCTTCGGAGATAGAGATCTCCTCCGCGACTAGCGTTGCGATTTCGGTTTGTTTGGGTTAGGGGGAGCCTGTGTTGGAAGGCGTTCACCTGACCCTTGGAACCATCCACCCACAAGCGTCCCCTCCTCGAAATACAGATAGCGGTGTTTCACCACTGAAGTATTCTCCCAGTCTTCAAAGATCCATTCTTCTCGGCGGATGCCGTCTTTCGTGAAAGTCGTATTGATTGTCTGAGGTCCTCCCCATGCTTGTAAGACTTGCTCTTTCGACATTCCCACCATCACACGGTGTTCCGCGATATGCTTCTGGAAAGTCGGGTCGCGCAGTTGAGCAATAAGTGGCCACACGACCATGAGCAGCACAAAGATCCCCAGCCCCGCATAGATCGTGACGCGTACAGGACGCTGGCGGAGGAAGGAGGTGGGTTCGAGAGCTTCGGGTAAAGGGGTACCCATGAGGTGATTTCTGCAAGCGGTTTGTTAGGGCGCACAAACAGTGCCGATGCATGCTAGCAACGGTGTTCGAGGCGAGTCAAGGATGAGAGGCTGATTTCATCTATAAATCATCGGGATCCGGAGAAGGGCTATACTCATTTATGGTGAGGATTGAGGAAGGCTTGATGCGCATGAGGGCCCGTCTCATCATTCGCGCGCTCTGCCTGGTGGGAATTCTGGCCTCAGCATGGCTTCTCCCTGGCTACTTTCAAGAAGCGTATGCGACGACCATCTATTCCTATGTGGATGAGCACGGAACGCCGGTAATGACAGACAATTACAACACGATTCCGGAGCGATATCGATCAAAGGTTAAAGTCGCTGAGTCTTCACCATCTTCTCATTCGACAGGCTCTCCAATGGCGAATCTCCACAGCTCCGTTACCCATTTGACGAAAGATTTATCCAAAGGCGTGAAGGCGCTGGTACCAGACATTCCGGGCATGACAAGCTATCAATCACAGATCCTGACTTATGCGGGGCTGATTGCAATGGTCTGTCTAATGGCCATGTACCTGAGTCGTGGCCAAGTTGCGAGATTTCTCACCCTCTGGCTATTGATCCTATTGGGTCTCGCCACACCAGTCTTGTTATACGTCTCGAAGGATGGTCCCGCCGATATCCTGCGGGGAAAGGCGGGAGGAATCCAAGAGAAACAACAAGACCGTCTGAAACAGGCGCCGTAACTCCCTTGTTCCTACCTCGCTCGTATTCGAGCTAGCCCGTGAGGATTACTCTGCATATTTTGGGACGGGAATTTTCTTCGTATTTGGAGGCTGGGGGGACAACTGTTGCTGGGCGAATTCTTTGGAATACGGGTTGAGGATTGGATCATGGGTGAGACGCTGGCGCTGTTTTACGAGGTCCACGCTTTGGGTGCTGATTTCGAGTCGATCCACTAGTGCCTTGGTAGTTAAGGGATCGGGAAGCCCTTGAAGGGAAAATAGCTGATAGGCAAGTGACCAGCTGAGAGAATCCTTCCCTTTTTCCTTCACGATAAATCGGGCATCGGGAGATGGGTTGCCTTTGAACAAGAGGACCCAAATGTTTGAACGGAAGGCCGGAGCGCCAGGGTCTTCCGATGGCTTGAATTCAGGGACGAGAGTCGGAACCTGACTCAAGGGAACCGGGGGTGTGAACTCGATGTCCACGAGACGTACAAACAGCGCACGGTTCTCGTCTTGGTCATTAGGGTCCACGGCATAGCTGAACGAGTACCGGACATCGATCCCATCTCGTTTGAACGTGTACACGTCCTCGCCGTTCTCAGGCGAGACCAACTTTCTAAAGTACTTTTCCCAATCCGTCATCGAATAGTAGGTAAAGACGCGGAGAGCGGATTTGCGATCACGGACAGCCTGCGGCTTCCCGAGCTTCTCATGCAGTTCTTGTTGGGTCAGGCCGAGAAAGCCATCCTCAAAGTAAGGGGCTGCGAAAACGGATGAGGGGATAGTCCAGGCACATATCACGGACAGAAATACACAGATCGGCAGGGAGGTGATGGACGGGATCAGACGCAGGACCAAGGCCTCTCTCCAGCGGGTGTCGTCATCGTATCGGCGAGGAGGGTTGATGTCAAGGTAGAGGAGCCGCTGTTGCTTGCCGGTCGCGATGCCTTCCAGTATCATGACGCTACCCGGAACAGGTAGAAATCATGGTTGAAATACTGCATAGCGCGTCCCTGCTCGACTCGCTCCTCACAGCTCGCATCCTAGTCCTCGATGGGGCAATGGGGACCATGATTCAGCAGCGGAGACTGGACGAGGCGGCGTATCGGGGGGAGCGGTTCAAAAACTGGAAGAAGGACCTCAAGGGCCACAATGATCTCTTGAACCTCACCCAGCCGGAGATCGTTCAGGACATTCATCGGCAATATCTTGAAGCCGGCGCCGATATCGTCGAAACCAACACATTCAACTCGCAATCGATTTCGTTGGCCGACTATCACATGGAATCACTGGCCTATGAGCTCGCCAAGGCTGGGGCAGACTGTGCGAGGCGGGCTGTGGCGCAGGTCTGTGCTGCACAGGCAGGACGGCACTGTTTTGTCGCTGGAGCCATTGGACCCACCACAAAAACGTCTTCCATCTCAACCGACGTCAATAACCCGGCGGCTCGAGGCACCAGCTACGAGGAGTTGGTGAGTGCCTACTCTGACCAAGTTCGCGGTCTCGTCGATGGTGGTGTCGATATCCTGCTCGTCGAAACCATCTTCGATACACTTAACGCCAAAGCCGCGTTCTTCGCCATCGAACGGGTCTTTGACGAGCGGAAACTGCGGGTGCCCGTGATGGCATCGGTGACGTTTATTCAGGCCGGGAGCAATCGGGGGGTGACAGGGCAAACTGTCGAGGCCTTTTGGAACTCCATCTCACATGTGCCGCTACTGAGCGTGGGGATCAATTGTGCCCTCGGGCCGAAGGAAATGCGCCCGCTCATTGAGGAGTTGTCCCGGATTGCGCCCATCTATGTGAGTAGCCATCCGAATGCTGGGCTTCCGAATCCGTTGTTGCTGACGGGATTTCCGGAGACGCCGGATACCTTCGCCCCACAACTCACGGAATGGGCCAAAAATGGGTGGTTGAATATCGTCGGGGGATGCTGCGGAACAACACCAGCGCATATCAAGCTGCTTGCAGAAGCTGTGCAGGGGTTGCCCCCAAGAGTTGCCCCCTCGATCGAGCCTTATACACGCTTGAGCGGCCTGGAAGCCCTCACGATCCGGCCGGAATCGAACTTCGTCAATATCGGCGAGCGAACCAACGTCACCGGATCGCCTGCCTTTGCCAAGTTGATCTTAGGTGGAGACTATGACAGGGCACTCTCGGTGGCTCGACAACAAGTGGAGGGAGGCGCTCAGATTCTCGATGTCAACATGGACGAGGGCCTCCTGGATTCGAAAGCGGCCATGGAGAAATTTCTTCGGCTGGTAGCGTCAGAGCCTGATATCTCCCGTGTACCTATAATGGTCGACAGCTCGAAGTGGGAGATTCTCGAGACTGGCCTGAAAAATATTCAGGGCAAAGCTGTCGTCAACAGCATCAGCTTGAAAGAAGGAGAGACGAAGTTTATCGCGCAGGCGACCCTGATCCGGCGGTACGGCGCGGCCATGGTCATCATGGCCTTCGATGAGCGAGGTCAGGCGGATACACTAGAGCGCAAGATCGAGATCTGCGCACGGTCCTATAAGATTCTTACCGAGCGCGTGGGCGTTCGACCTCAGGACATTATCTTCGACCCGAACATTCTGACCGTCGCGACGGGAATCGAGGAGCATACCAACTATGCGGTGAATTTCATCGAGGCCACGCGATGGATCAAGCAGCACCTTCCCTTGGCCAAGGTCAGCGGCGGTATCAGCAATATCTCGTTTTCGTTTCGCGGGAACAATGTGGTTCGTGAAGCCATGCATGCGGCCTTCCTCTATCATGCCATCAAGGCTGGCTTGGATATGGGGATNGTGAATGCAGGGCAGTTGGCGGTGTATGANGAGATACCAAAGGACCTCCTCACACTCGTGGAAGACGTCCTGCTCAATCGTCGCCCGGACGCGACGGAACGTCTCGTCGCCTTTGCGGAAACGGTCAAGCAGAAGGAGAAGACGTCGGTCAAAGACGATGAATGGCGAACGGGAACGGTCGAGGATCGATTGGCCCACGCGCTGGTCAAAGGCATCACAGATTATATCGATCAGGATGTCGAAGAGGCTCGAAAAAAATACGCCAAGCCGCTTAAGATCATCGAAGGTCCGCTGATGGCTGGGATGAACATCGTCGGTGACTTATTCGGCTCCGGAAAAATGTTCTTACCCCAAGTTGTAAAGAGCGCTCGCGTCATGAAGAAGGCCGTGGCCTACCTGCTGCCGTTCATGGAAGAAGAGAAGCAGCGGCTGGGTGGCTCTAAATCAAACGGCAGAGTGTTGCTGGCGACTGTGAAGGGCGATGTCCACGATATCGGGAAAAACATTGTGGGGGTGGTGCTAGGATGCAACAATTATGAAGTGATCGATCTCGGCGTGATGGTGCCATGCGAAAAGATCCTTGCCACGGCGCGCGACCGACACGCGGATATCGTCGGTCTGAGCGGCCTGATTACGCCATCTCTCGACGAGATGGTGCATGTGGCCAAAGAAATGACCCGCGAAGGCTTCACGGTTCCACTTCTGATCGGTGGCGCCACCACGAGCAAGGCGCACACGGCGGTTAAAATCGCGCCCTCCTATGAACCGTCAGTGGTCCATGTTCTGGATGCATCGCGGGCGGTGGGGGTCGTGGGGACCCTCATGAATCCGGAACAAAAAGCTGACTTCGTGCGTCACGTCAGAAATGACTACGATCGTGTGCGCCAGGCGCATCAAGATCGTACGGCGAAGCCTCTCTTGCCACTTGCCAGGGCCCGAGCGAATCGGTTTGCGTGTGACTGGGCCACGACCGAGATTGCGGTCCCGTCATTCCTGGGGCTGCGGGTCATCAAGGATCAACCGCTCGCTGAATTGGTTCCGTATATCGACTGGTCGCCGTTTTTTCACACCTGGGAATTAAGGGGACGCTATCCGACGATTTTTGACGATACGACGGTCGGTTCCAAGGCGAAGGAGCTGCACGATGATGCCCTTGGGTTGCTTGATCGGATCAGTAAGAAGAAGCTTCTCACCGCGACAGCAGCATATGGATTCTTTGCGGCGACGAGCATTGGGGACGATATCCAACTCTATGGCGACGAGAGCAGAAAGAAACCGCTGACCGTTATTCACACGTTGCGGCAACAGACCGAAAAGCCTCAAGGCCAACCGAATCTGGCGCTTGCAGACTTCATTGCGCCGAACGACTCAGGCCGGAATGATTACATCGGCGTCTTCGCAGTCACCGCTGGCATCGGCCTGGATAACCTGTGCCAGGAGTTCGACAAGGATCACGACGACTACAATTCGATTATGGCTAAGGCTCTAGCCGATCGCCTGGCCGAAGCCTTTGCGGAATGGCTGCACAAGCGAGTACGCGATGAGTGGGGGTACGGCAAGTCTGAACGGTTAACAAATGACGACCTAATTCGTGAGCGATACCGCGGTATCCGCCCCGCGCCTGGTTATCCGGCCTGTCCGGACCACACTGAGAAGCGACTCCTGTTTGATCTGATACAGGCCGAGCAAAACGCCGGTATCACGTTGACGGAGAGCTTCGCCATGTTGCCGGCCGCTTCAGTGAGCGGCTTCTATTTCGCCCACCCCGAGGCCAAGTATTTCGCCGTGGGGAAGATCGGGAGGGATCAAGTCGAAGACTACGCCCGCCGAAAAGGAATGGATTTCCGCTCCGTCGAGCGGTGGCTGGGACCCAATCTGAACTATGATCCGTCGGGATCTTAGGGGATTCCTATGCCGAAAGGCTCACCAGTAGAGTCGAGTTCGTGGACTTGCCGATGACAGCAATCAGTGCGGACTTCACCAATCGATATCGTTCCTCGGCCCACCGGTTGAATTCTTCGGAATCAGTGAAGACCAATTCCCAGGCCCTGGCCGCATCCAACATGAGCAACTGGTGCGGCTGGTTATTTCCGGGAAAGTAGACCACAAGGACTGCGGATTTCCCTGTCAAACTGATGTCGGTGAATACATGCAGCCTCGCGGTCTGCGGTACTGATAGATCGCGTGCTGCAGCTTCCACGAGAGGGTGATAAAGCCGGTGGAGAAATTGAGATGTGACCTCAAAAGCGTTCTTTGTGCCCAGGAGACGCGGATTCGGCTTTTCAGCGAACAGGTTTTCGGTCAAGTAGGTCGCGGCTTCCCAAGTCGGCATCTCACCGGAGGTGACCAATGATTCGCAGAGATAGGCGATCCAGTTTCTGGCTGTTACCGGTTTCCGCGTGGGTGGAGTCTTCCTTGCCATGGGAGGCAATCCTTTCGTCGTCGTGGTGTACACGAGTGGTTCGGGCCAGGTTATGAAGTGATGGGGACGCGGCCCGGTCAATGTAAATGCAGTATAGCGCGGGATGAGAGAGGGTCAATGAAATGCAGGAATATCGCCTACTGTTGGTCGAGACCCATGCCGCGGGGTGATCGGTCGGCGTACTGCTCGTGAATCCGTTTGATTTCGTCGATCGAGGCAAAGAAGACATCGAGGAGTTCGGGGTCGAAGTGCTCACCGCGGTGTTTGCTCATAAGGTCGACGGCATGGCTCAGCTCGAACGCGGGTTTGTAGACGCGTTGAGTCGTGAGAGCATCAAAGGCATCGGCGATCGCCGCGATGCGCCCTTCGATAGGGATCGTTTCGCCTTTGAGCTTGCGCGGATAGCCGCTGCCGTCCCACCGTTCATGGTGAGTCCAGGCAATCGTGGCCGCAACCTTCAGAATCTCGGCATCAGAGCCACCGAGGATGCGATAACCGATTTCTGCATGCTGCGCGATCACATTGAACTCCTCCTGGGTAAACTTGCCAGGCTTGAGGAGCACATGATCGGGAGTACCGATTTTCCCGATGTCGTGCATCGGGCTGGCCGTCCGGATCAGATCGCAGCGTTCGTTTGAGAGGCCATAGCGTCGGGCGAGCATTTCGCAGTAATGGCTCATCCGCTGAATATGCTGAGCCGTCGCACTGTCACGATATTCAGCCGCGATGGCCAATCGCTGAATGGTTTCTTCACGTGAGAGGCGAAGTTCCTTCTCGCTTCGTTCCAGCCATTCCAAAGCTTGCTGCAACGCCATCGTTCTGGTCCGGACGACATCCTCCAAGTTTTCGCGGTGCAGGCGGTTTTCCATCTCAAGGCGTCGACGGCGAAGCGCATTGGCGACATCAATCAGAACTTCATTGGATTCAAACGGCTTGATGATATAGCCAAAGGCCCCCATCTCGAGGGCGGCGTTTGCCAAAACCGAACTATCAAGACCTGTGACCATAATAGTGGCTGTATGCGGGTGTTCCTTGATGATCGTGCGAACGAGATCCATTCCCGATTCACCGGGCATGTTCACGTCGCACAGAATGAGTGCGAAGGGTTGTTCGTCCAATCGTTGGCGCGCTTCGCGCGCATCTGAGGCGAGGACCGTTTCATATCCGTGGGTCTGGAGCAAATAGCCTAACAACCGGCGAATTGGTTCTTCATCGTCAATGACAAGGATCCGTTTGAGGTCGAGGGCGGCTTGCTGAGCGGCACGATCCAACAGCAGTGTCATGGTCAAATCGATCGGAGTCTCTAGCTAAGTATTGTGTGGGGTGTCTAGGGCACTGTAAATCCGGTGCACCTTTTGTGCCAATAAATTATGAATTATTGCGGATTTTTCCGCCGCATGCGGCGCAATGCGACTCTTTATTGAGATAAGAAACTCTTCACTAGGAGCGATGTTTCGGTTTGCTGTGGCGGCGCAAAGAGAATGGCCAATATTTGTCTCAGCCTGAAACTGAAGATCGTGTACAGAATTTGCGTCGTAGTCGTCGCATAATTGTACAGAGCGAGTGTCGTCTTCAGGGGAGATGGGTGGCCTCTTGACGGTCGTGCTTGCGGTTTCGTTGCGCTTTCGGAAGGCCTTCACTATAATGCGCTGCATCGTGAGCAGGAGAGAATAATGGCAACAGGCGGGGCATTCCTGCGGGTCGACGGTCGACGACGGGACCAGCTTCGCCCGATCAAGGTGACGAGGAATTTCGTCAAACATGCGGAAGGATCGGTCTTGATTGAAATGGGCGATACAAAAGTCATTTGCACCGCGTCGATTGAGGAAAAGGTGCCTCCGTTTCTGAAGGGCAGGGGAACGGGATGGGTTACGGCGGAGTACTCCATGCTCCCGCGCGCGACCCACGAGCGTTCGCCGCGCGAAGCCGTCAAGGGGAAACAGGGCGGGCGGACTCTCGAGATCCAGCGACTGATTGGGCGCGCGCTTCGAGCTGTTACAGACCTGAGTCAGATGGGCGAACGGTCAATCTGGATTGACTGCGACGTGATTCAAGCCGATGGAGGAACTAGAACTGCTTCCATCACTGGATCATTTATCGCGCTTGCCGACGCCTTTGTCTTACTCAAGCAGCGCGAAATCATTAAGAAGCGTCCTTTGACCGATTATCTCGCGGCGGTCAGTGTAGGGAAGGTGGGAGGACAGATTCTTGTTGATCTCGCCTATACCGAAGATACGGCGGCCGAAGTCGACATGAATCTTGTCATGACCGGGCGTGGGCGGTATGTTGAGATTCAGGGTACCGCGGAGCGGACTCCGTTCGGGAAACAAGAGATGGATGAGTTCATGTCGCTTGGATGGACCGCGATCCAAACGCTGACTTCGATGCAGCAAGATTTGGTTGGATCATTGGAGTAATCTCGACGAAGATGGTCCGTGAAGTTGTCCTCGCCACACGCAATCGACATAAGGGGGGAGAACTGGCTGCGCTCTTGGGCGGTTTGGGGATACGGATCAGAACCCTCGCTGAGTTTCCTGAAGCCCCGGAGGTCATGGAAGACGGAGCGACCTGTGAGGCGAATGCAGTGAAGAAAGCGCGGGCGATCGCTGTTGCGACCGGGCTTCCGGCTGTCGCAGACGACACAGGGTTGGAAGTAGACGCGCTGGGGGGACGTCCTGGAATCTTTGCCGCTCGCTATGCAGGTGAAGGGGCAACATATGAGGACAACTGGCGCAAGTTGCTTCACGAACTAGCCGGTGTCCCGCGTGAACGGAGGACAGCGCGGTTTATCACGGTTGCAGCGATGGCCTTTCCGGAAAACGGAGTCCAGGTTGCACGGGGAGTATTGGAAGGGTTAATTGCCGAAATGCCAAGTGGGACTCAAGGATTCGGATATGATCCGGTATTTTTTGTTCCCGAACTGGGGAAGACATTAGCCCAGCTGTCCGCGGATCAGAAGAACCGCATTAGCCATCGCGCGAAAGCGTTTGCACAAATTCGCGATATCCTCTGTAGCCAAATGGCAAATGTTGAAGGATAAATGTCGAATTGTCGGACGATTCGGAGGAGGGTTTGGGTTCAGCTTAGCAGTTGAACAAGTTCAATGGATGGGGCGCCCCAAAAGGCTTCTGGCGAGGCCGCAAGGAATTAGAACGCCGAGGCGTACTTAGTTACGTACGTTGAGGCGAGCGACTAACTGAGAACGAAGCCAGAAACATCTTTCAGCGTCCCCAAAAGTCGGGGCGTAGCGCAGCCCGGTAGCGCGCCTGCTTTGGGATCACAAATTGGGGATTGCTGAAAAGTCTTGAGAGGTGCGGCAATCCCCAATTTTATTGGGGGTTGTGCTCCTTGGGCTTTTGTTTCTCTTCGTATCTAATTGCCTCTTTTTAGCTGCAGTTGTCACGGCGCTTAACACCTGAGAAGAGGGGGGTATCAAGCGGCAGGCGGGGTGGCCTTTTAGGGCGCCCGACCTGTACGGCGCCAAAGATAGCGC
>AF_2010_repII_A1DRAFT_10000266_pt1 | contig 10979 bp, 19 predicted proteins | sample AmaForreplicIIA1_FD_9195 | JGI IMG/M metagenome (IMG submission 9195)
AAAGCCGAAACCAGGCCTGAGGCTAAGCCCGAAGCGAAGCCCGGGGTAAAGGCCGAAGCCAAGCCGGCGGCGCCCAAAGCTGAAGCGAAACCGGCCGCCGCAAAGGGCGAGAGCAAGCCCGCAGCTGCCAAGAAGCCGAAGAAGGGCGAGTGATATGGAAGTTCAAGTCACCACGCTCGACGGCAAGAAGGCTGGCTCGGTCACGCTGTCCGACGCCATTTTCGGGCTCGAACCGCGTGCCGACATCATTCATCGCTGCGTGGTCTGGCAGCTGGCGAAACGCCAGCGTGGCACGCATGAGGTCAAGAACCGGGCGGAGATCAACCGCACCGGAAAGAAGATGTACCGCCAGAAGGGGACCGGTTCGGCGCGTCACGGCTCGGCGCGCGTCAATCTGTTCCGCGGCGGCGGCCGCTCATTTGGCCCGCACACGCGTAGTCACGCCATCGGCTTGCCCAAGAAAGTGCGTGCGTTGGCGCTCAGGCACGCGCTGTCCGCCAAAGCCAAGGACGGCGGCATTCTGGTGATCGAGGCGCTTTCCGTGAAGGAAGCCAAGACCAAGGCGCTGCGCGGTCATTTCGACAAGCTCGGCCTGTCCAATGCGCTTTTCATCGACGGCGCCGAGGTTGCCGCCGACGTGCGCAAGGCCGCGCGCAATATTCCGAACATCGACGTGCTGCCGGTCGCCGGCATCAACGTCTACGACATCATGCGGCGTAACAAGCTTGTGCTGACGCGCGCCGCACTCGATGCGCTGGAGGCGCGGTTCAAATGACCACTAACGATCCGCGCCATTATGACATCATCGTTGCGCCGCTCATTACCGAGAAGGCGACCAACGCGTCCGAACACAACAAGGTCGTGTTCAAGGTCGCCATGCACGCGACCAAGCCGCAGATCAAGGAAGCGGTCGAGAAGCTGTTCGACGTCAAGGTCAAGAGCGTCAATACACTGCGCCGCCGCGGCAAATGGAAGACGTTCCGCGGGCGCTACGGCCGCACCTCCGACACCAAACGCGCGGTGGTGACCCTTGAAGAGGGTCAAACAATCGACGTGACCACGGGGCTGTGAGGAGCGGGCGATGGCATTGAAAACCTATAATCCGGTCACCTCCGCGCAGCGCCAGCTAGTGCTGGTCGACCGTACCGGCCTGCATGCGGGCAAACCGGTCAAGGCGCTCACCGAGGGCAAGAACTCGACCGGCGGGCGCAACAATAACGGACACATCACCTCGCGTTATCGCGGCGGCGGCCACAAGCAGGCCTACCGCAAGATCGATTTCAAGCGCCGCAAGTTCGATGTGCCGGCCAAGGTCGAGCGGCTCGAATACGATCCGAACCGCACCGGCTTTATTGCGCTCGTGAAATACGAGGACGGCGAGTTCGCTTACATTCTGGCGCCGCAGCGGCTGTCCCCGGGCGACACCATCGTCGCCGGCGAGCATGTCGACGTGAAGCCCGGCAATGCCATGCCGACCGCCAACATTCCGGTCGGCACCATCGTCCACAACATCGAGTTGAAGATCGGCAAGGGCGGGCAGATCGCCCGCTCCGCAGGCGCTTACGCGCAGATCGTCGGCCGTGACGGCGAATATGTCATCCTGCGACTCAATTCCGGCGAGCAGCGGATGGTGCACGGGCGCTGCATCGCTACGATCGGCGCGGTGTCGAACCCCGACAATATGAACGTGTCGATCGGCAAGGCCGGGCGGACCCGCTGGATGGGACGGCGCGGCCATGTCCGCGGCGAGACCATGAATCCGGTCGATCATCCGCTCGGTGGGCGCACCCGCGGCGGCCGGCACCCGGTCACGCCGTGGGGCAAGCCGACTAAGGGCATGAAAACGCGCAAGAACAAGCGTACGGCGAAGTTCATTATGGCGAGCCGTCACGCGCGCAAGCAGAAGTAGGAGACAGTATGGCGCGTTCGGTCTGGAAGGGTCCGTTTGTCGACGGTTATCTGCTGAAGAAGGCGGATGCCGCGCGCTCGTCCGGACGCCACGAGATGATCCGCATCTGGTCGCGGCGCTCGACGATCCTGCCGCAATTCGTCGGGCTGACCTTCGGCGTCTATAACGGGCAGAAGCACATCCCGGTGATCGTCACCGAGGAAATGGTCGGCCACAAGTTCGGCGAGTTCGCGCCGACGCGTTCGTTCTACGGCCATTCGTCGGATCGCAAAGCCAAACGCGCGGGCGCACCGGGCGCGCCCGGCGCACCGGGTGCTCCGGCCGAAGGCGCCGCGCCGGTGGCGGCGCCGGGCGCCGCGCCGCCTGGCGGGGCATCGTGAGGCGGGGAGAAGGTCAGTGAGCAAGAAAAAGCGCGAGCGCGCGCAGTCCGATACCGAGGCGAAGGCGGTTGCCCGCATGCTGCGGATCAGCCCGCAGAAGCTCAATCTGTTGGCGCAGCTCATTCGTGGCAAGAAGGTTTCGACCGCACTCGCCGATCTTGAATTTTCGCGCAAGCGTATCGCGCGCGACGTGCGCAAGTGTTTGGAATCGGCGATCGCCAATGCCGAGAATAACCACGACCTCGATGTCGACGATCTCGTGGTCGCCGAAGCTCATGTCGGCAAGGCGCTGGTCATCAAGCGGCACGCGGCGCGGGCTCGTGGCCGGGTCGGTGCAATTTTCAAGCCGTTCGCGAACCTCACGATCGTGGTGCGCGAAGTCGAGGCGCAGGCTTAGAGAGCGGGCGGCGAGGAGAACACGATGGGTCAGAAGGTCAATCCGGTCGGGCTTCGTCTCGGCATCAACCGCACCTGGGATTCGCGATGGTATGCCGGCAAGGCGAGCTATGGCTCGCTGCTGCACGAGGACATGGAAATCCGCAAGGCGCTGATGGCGGAATTGAAGCAGGCCGCGGTGTCGAAGATCGTGATCGAGCGGCCGCACAAAAAATGCCGCGTCACAATCCATTCGGCGCGCCCCGGCGTAGTCATCGGCAAGAAGGGCGCCGATATCGAAAAGTTGCGCAAGAAGGTCGCCGCGCTGACCGACAGCGACGTCGTCATCAACATCGTCGAAATCCGCAAGCCCGAACTCGACGCCCAGCTGGTCGCCGAATCGATTGCGCAGCAGCTCGAACGCCGCGTCGCTTTCCGGCGGGCGATGAAGCGCGCGGTGCAATCGGCGATGCGGCTTGGCGCCGGCGGCATCCGCATCAATTGCTCGGGGCGGCTCGGCGGCGCCGAGATCGCGCGCATGGAATGGTATCGCGAGGGCCGCGTGCCGTTGCACACGCTGCGCGCCGACGTCGATTACGGGGTGGCCACCGCGTTCACGACCTACGGCACCTGCGGCGTCAAAGTTTGGATCTTCAAAGGCGAGATCATGGAGCACGATCCGATGGCGCAGGATAAGCGCATGGCCGAAGGCGAGGCCGGCCGGCCGCGCCGGGACGCGGCGTGATCGAGCGAAGGTGACGAAGGCGCGAAGGGCGTAATTCATGCTGCAACCGATGCGAACCAAATTCCGCAAGGCGCACAAGGGGCGCATACATGGCGTCGCCACCAGCGCCGTCGACCTTGCGTTCGGTCAATATGGGCTGAAGGCGATCGAGCCGGAGCGCATCACCGCGCGGCAGATCGAGGCGGCGCGGCGCGCACTCACGCGCCACATGAAGCGCTCGGGACGTGTCTGGATTCGGATGTTTCCGGACGTACCGGTATCAAAGAAGCCGCTGGAAGTGCGCATGGGTTCGGGAAAGGGCACCCCCGAACTGTGGGTCACGCGGGTCAAGCCGGGCCGCATCCTGTTCGAGGTCGACGGCGTGTCGGTCGAGGTCGCCAAGGAGGCGCTGGCGCTGGCCGCCGCCAAATTGCCGGTCAAGACCCGGTTCGTCGAGCGCATCGCCGAGTAGCCGCGTCATGAAACCAGCCGATATCAGAGCGATGACGATCGATCAGATCGACGACGAAGTGCTCAAGCTCAAAAAGGAGCATTTCAACCTGCGCTTTCAGCGCGCCAGCGGGCAACTGGAAAATACCGCCCGTGTGCGCGAAGTGCGGCGCGACATTGCGCGGCTCAAAACCATTGCAGTGGCAAAGCGCCAGGGTTCGGGTGCGGCCAAAGCCGGTGCCAATAAGCCGGCCGCGGCCAAGCGCGCACCTAAGCGCGCCAAGACCGCGGCTAACAGTTGAGGGACTAGCCATGCCGAAGCGAACGCTCCAAGGCGTCGTGGTGAGCGACAAACAGAACAAGACGCTGGTGGTGCGCGTCGAGCGCCGGTACACGCATCCGCTGTTCAAAAAGACCGTGCGCCATTCGAAGAAATACTACGCGCACGACGACAAGAACGAATTCAAGGTCGGCGACGTCGTCTGGATCGAAGAGCATCGCCCAATCTCCAAGCTCAAGCGCTGGGCGGTGGTGCGGGGCGAGAAGAGGCAGGCGGCCCCATGATTCAGATGCAGACCAATCTCGATGTAGCGGACAATTCCGGCGCCCGCCGCGTCATGTGCATCAAGGTGCTTGGCGGCTCCAAGCGCAAATATGCGACCATCGGCGACGTCATCGTCGTCTCGGTGAAAGAAGCGATTCCACGCGGCCGCGTCAAAAAAGGCGACGTGATGAAGGCGGTCATCGTGCGCATCGCCAAGGACATCAAGCGTCCCGACGGCTCGATCATCCGCTTCGATCGCAATGCCGCGGTGTTGATCAATCCGCAGATGGAGCCGGTCGGCACTCGTATTTTCGGACCCGTGCCGCGCGAGCTGCGTGCCAAGAACCACATGAAGATCATCTCGCTCGCGCCAGAGGTGCTGTGATGGCGGCAAAGATCAAGAAGGGCGACAAGGTGGTAGTGATCACAGGCCGCGATAAAGGCCGCAGCGGCGAGGTGATCGAAATGCGCCGTGACGACGGCCGCGTGGTCGTTCGCGGCGTCAACATGGTCAAGCGCCACCAGCGCCAGACCGCGCAACAGGAAGGCGGCATCATCTCCAAGGAGGCGCCGATCCATCTGTCGAATGTGGCGCTCGCCGATCCCAAGGACGGCAAGCCGACGCGCGTCGGCTTCAAGTTCGTCGGCAAGGGCGATGACCGCAAGAAAGTGCGCTTTGCCAAGCGTTCGGGAGTTGAAATCGATGGCTGAGACCGACGACAAGCAGAACAAGCGGCCGGACCAAGCCGCGCTACAGTCGGAGCAGCGGCCGGCCGGCGACGGCAAGCCGGTCAAGGCGGAAAAGGCCGACAAGCCCGAGCGCGGCGAGAAGGCCAGCAAAGGCGCAAAAAGCGACAAGGCCGCGAAAGCTGCGAAGCCGGATAAGGCCGAGACGCCGCGCGAGCCGGAGCCGCGCGTACCGGCACGGCTGAAAGTGCAGTTTGATGAGGCGATCCGAAGCAAGCTCGCCGAGGAGCTCGGTCAGAGAAACCGCTATCAGGTGCCGCGGCTCGACAAGATCGTCATCAATATGGGAATTGGCGAGGGTGTCGCCGACCGTAAAAAAGTCGATAGCGCGGCCGCCGATCTTGCCTTGATCGCCGGCCAGAAGGCTGTCGTCACCAAGGCCCGCAAGTCGATTGCGACCTACAAGGTGCGCACCGGCCAGGCGATCGGCTGCAAGGTGACGCTGCGCAAGGCGCGCATGTATGAGTTCCTCGACCGGCTCATCAATATCGCGCTCCCTCGGGTGCGCGATTTCCGTGGGCTTAATCCGAAGAGCTTCGACGGCCGCGGCAACTATACGCTCGGCATCAAGGAGCACATCATCTTTCCGGAGATCGACTACGACAAAGCCGCCGATGTCTGGGGCATGGACATCACGGTCTGCACCACCGCGCGCAACGACGACGAAGCGCGCGCGCTGTTGCGGGCGTTCAATTTTCCGTTCCGGCAGTGAGGCAAAAGGCTTCAGACGCGGGACATTAAGGAGAAGCAATGGCGAAGAAGAGCTCAATCGAGAAGAACAATCGGCGCCGCCGCATGACGAAGAAATATTCCGGCCGTCGCGCCCGGCTTAAAGCGATTGCGCGCGACAAGACCAAGCCGGTGGAGGAGCGCTTCGCCGCCGCTCTGAAGCTCGCCGAGTTGCCGCGCAATTCGTCGGCCACGCGCATTCGCAATCGCTGCGAGCTGACCGGCCGGCCGCGCGGCTACTACCGCAAGCATAAATTGTCGCGCATCGCGCTGCGGGAGCTCGGCTCCAAAGGGCTGATCCCCGGTTTGCTGAAGTCGAGCTGGTGAGGAGGCGCACACGATGTCCATGAATGATCCGCTCGGCGATCTCCTGTCGCGCATCCGCAACGCTCAGATGCGCAACAAATCCAAGGTCATTTCGCCGAATTCGCGTTTGCGCGAAAGCGTTCTGGGCGTGCTAAAGAACGAGGGTTATATCCGCGGCTATACGGTGGTGGAGCGTGACGGCCGTTCGGAAATCGAAATTGAACTGAAATATTTCGATGGCGAGCCGGTGATCCGCGAAATCGAACGCGTGTCCAAGCCGGGACGCCGCGTCTACACCTCGGTCAGGAGTATGCCGCGCATAAATAACGGGCTTGGGGTCACGATCGTTTCGACCCCAAAGGGGGTCATGGCCGATCACGACGCGCGCGACGCCAATGTCGGCGGCGAGATCCTTTGTACGGTGTTCTGATGTCTCGTATCGGTAAAAGAGCCATCGCGGTGCCTTCCGGCGTGACCGCAAATGTCGAAGGTCAGATGGTGAAGATCAAAGGACCGAAAGGGGCGCTGCAAGTGGCGCTGCACGACGATGTTGCTGTCAAGCTCGAAGGCGGGCAGATCAAGATCGAGCCGCGCGCTGAGACCAAGCGCGCGCGTGCCCAATGGGGCACCTCGCGCACGCTGGTAAACAATCTGATCTCCGGCGTCACCAAAGGCTTCGAGCAGCGTCTTGAAATCAGCGGCGTCGGCTATCGCGCCGCCGTGCAGGGCAAAAACTTGCAGATCGCGCTCGGCTACAGCCACGACGTCGTCTATCCGATCCCGGAGGGCATCACGATTGCAACCCCACGGCCGGTCGAGATCGTCATTTCTGGCAGCGACAAGCAGAGGGTCGGCCAGGTTGCCGCCGAAATTCGCGAGTACCGGCCGCCCGAACCCTATAAAGGCAAGGGCGTCAAATATGCCGACGAGCGGATCTTCCGCAAAGAAGGCAAGAAGAAGTAACGGGGCGGGCGATGACCAAGCTCAGTGACAGAATCGAAAGGCGGCGGGGCCGGGTGCGCGGGCTGTTGCGGCGCGCCGCCGGCGAGCGCAAGCGGCTTTCGGTGTACCGCTCCTCGAAGCATATTTACGCGCAGGTGATCGATGACGACCAAGGCGTTACGATCGCCTCGGCCTCTTCGATCGAAAAATCGACGCGCGAGGCGCTCAAGACCGGCGCCAGCGTCGATGCGGCCAAGGCGGTCGGCAAGCTGATCGCCGAACGCGCCAAGGAGAAGGGCATCGTCGATGTGGTGTTCGACCGCGGCGCCTATCTCTATCACGGCCGCGTCAAGGCGCTCGCCGAGGCCGCGCGCGAAGGCGGATTGAAATTCTGAGGACGGAGGACAGACAACAGAGGATGGATTGTTGCGAGCGGCTAGGCATCAAATTATCCGTCGTCTGCCGTCCGTTGTCCGTCGTCGTATCTGTAAGATGAAGGTTCGAACAAAATGGTAGACCAACATGGCGCGTGAACCCCGCGAGCGCAGAAGCGAAGAGCGCGACAGCGAGTTCGTCGATAAGCTCGTGCACATCAACCGCGTCGCCAAAGTCGTGAAAGGCGGTCGCCGGTTCGGCTTTGCCGCCCTTGTCGTTGTCGGCGATCAAAAGGGTCGCGTCGGCTTCGGTCACGGCAAAGCGCGCGAAGTGCCTGAGGCGATCCGCAAGGCGACCGACGCCGCCAAGCGCGGGCTCACCCGCGTGCCGTTGCGCGAGGGCCGCACGCTGCATCATGACGTCACCGGCCGGCATGGCGCCGGACGGGTCCATCTGCGCGCCGCGCCGCCCGGCACCGGCATCATTGCTGGCGGCCCGATGCGCGCGGTGTTCGAAACGCTCGGCATGCAGGACGTCGTGGCCAAGTCGATCGGCACATCGAACCCGTACAATGTGGTGCGCGCCACTTTCGACGCGCTCAAGCGGCAGGATTCGCCGCGCTCGGTCGCTGCGCGCCGCAATGTCAAGGTTTCAACCTTGCAGGCACGCCGCCGCGACGTCGATGCCGAAGCCCCTGCCGACTAGTCGAGGAGCATGCGATGAGCGCCGAAAGGCAAAGCGGCAAGACCGTCAAAGTCCGCCAGATCGGCAGCCCGCTGCGGCGGCATTTCAGTCAGCGCCAGACGCTGGTCGGACTAAAGCTCAACAAGATCGGCCGCGTCGCCGAGCTCGCCGATACGCCGGCGACCCGCGGCATGATCGCCAAGGTCGCGCATCTGGTCGAAGTGGTGGAGAAATGAATTAGCCTTCCCCTGAAAGGGGAGGACGAGATGGAGATTGTAATGAAGCTTCACGAACTCGCCGCGCCGGCCGGATCGCGCAAGGTCGGCAAGCGGATCGGCCGCGGCATCGGTTCGGGCACGGGCAAGACCGGCGGCCGCGGCGGCAAAGGCCAGACCGCGCGTTCCGGCGTGCGCATCAAAGGTTTTGAGGGCGGCCAGATGCCCCTGCACCGCCGCGTGCCGAAGCGCGGTTTCAAAAACAGCATGTTCGCGCGCAGGCTAAACGAGGTGAATCTCAACCGGATCCAGGCGGCGATCGACGCCGGCACGCTCGATCCGGCCGCCAAGATCGATGCGGCCGCGCTGGTCAAAGCCGGCGTCATTCGCCGCGTCAAGGATGGCATCCGACTCCTTGGTGCCGGCGAGATCAAAGCCAAGGTCGCGTTTTCAGTTTTCGGCGCGTCGAAATCCGCCATTGCCGCGGTGGAGAAGGCCGGCGGCACGGTCGAAGTGCTGGCGCCAAAACCACAGGCGGGCGAACAGGCGGCCTGATCCCTATATAGGCCGGGACGAGAGACGGAGCATTGGCCGATGGTCTCTGCAGCGGAACAACTAGCAGCCAACCTCAACTTCTCGGCCCTTGCCAAAGCCGAAGAGCTAAAGAAGCGGATCTGGTTCACGCTGGGTGCGCTCTTGGTCTATCGGCTCGGCACCTACATTCCGCTGCCCGGCATCGATCCGGCCGCCTGGGACCAGATTTTCCAGTCGCAGGCCGGCGGCATTTTGGGAATGTTCAACATGTTCGCCGGCGGTGGCATCCACCGCATGGCGATCTTCGCGTTGAACATCATGCCGTACATTTCCGCGTCGATCATAATTCAGCTGATGACGACGGTTTCGCCCACACTCGAACAGCTCAAGAAAGAGGGCGAGGCCGGGCGCAAGACGATCAATCAGTACACGCGTTACCTCACCGTCGTCCTCGCCGCATTCCAGGCCTATGGCATTGCCATCGGGCTTGAAGGCGCCGGCGCCCGTGTCGTCAGCGATCCCGGCTTCTTCTTTCGCATCTCGACCGTGATCACGCTCACCGGCGGCACGATCTTTTTGATGTGGCTTGGCGAGCAGATCACCCAGCGCGGCATCGGCAACGGCACCTCGCTGATCATCATGTCGGGCATCGTCGCGCAATTGCCGTCGGCGATCGCCGGCACGCTTGAACTCGGCCGCCAGGGCGCGCTGTCGACCGGGCTGATCCTAATCGTGCTGCTGATGGCGGTCGCGGTGATCACCTTCATTGTGTTCATGGAGCGAGCGCAGCGGCGGCTATTGATTCAATATCCCAAGCGGCAGGTCGGCAATCGCATGTTCGAGGGTCAATCTTCGCATTTGCCGCTCAAACTAAATACCTCAGGTGTTATTCCGCCGATCTTCGCCTCCTCGCTGTTGCTGCTGCCAACCACGCTCGCCAATTTCACTTCGGGGCAAGGACCGGGATGGCTCACCGCCATCACCACGCAACTCTCCCACGGACGGCCGCTGTTCCTTCTGCTCTATGTCGGGTTGATCGTATTCTTCGCGTTCTTCTATACCGCGATCGTGTTCAACCCGACCGAGACCGCGGACAATTTGAAGAAGCACGGCGGGTTCATTCCCGGCATCCGGCCCGGCGAGCGCACCGCCGAACATATCGACTACGTATTGTCACGGATCACAGTGGTCGGTGCCGCCTATCTTGCGGTGGTTTGTCTGTTTCCGGAAATGCTAATTTCCTACGCCGCAGTGCCGTTTTATTTCGGCGGCACCTCGCTCCTCATCGTGGTGAGTGTGACCATGGACACGGTGGCGCAGGTCCAAGGCTATCTGTTGGCGCACCAATATGAAGGTCTGATCAAGCGGTCGAAATTGCGGGGGCGCCGTCGATGAGATTGATCCTGCTCGGCCCGCCGGGGGCTGGCAAAGGAACACAGGCCCAGCGTCTCGCCGCCAAACACAAGATTATTCAGCTCTCCACTGGGGACATGCTGCGCGAAGCGGTCAAAAGCGCAACCCCGGTCGGGCGCAAAGTCCAGGACATCATCGCCCACGGCCAGCTCGCGCCCGACAGCCTGGTCGTCGAGATCGTCGGCCAGCGCATCGCGGAGCCCGATGCGCGCAACGGCTTCATCCTCGACGGTTTCCCGCGCACAGTCCCGCAAGCGGCCGCGCTAGACCGCATCCTCAAGAGCAAGGGGCTTGCCCTCGATGCCGTGATCGAGCTCCGGGTCGACGAGGCGGCGCTGATCAAGCGGATCGAGAGCCGGATCGCCGAAATGAAGGCGCGGGGCGAAACCCTGCGCGAGGACGACAACGCGGCCGTCCTGCACATCAGGCTCAAGGCGTATCGGGAACAGACCGCGCCGCTGATCGCCTATTACCGGGGGCAGGGGGTCCTGCGCACGGTTAATGGCATGGCGCCGATCCCGGACGTGACCGCAGCCATCGACCAGGCTTTAGCCGGCCTCGGCGGTGCGCATCCGGCGCACAAAAGCAAGCGGGTCAGCCATTAAGGCTGACCGATCAGGCCAAACCTGCCAAAAAGGCCGCTAAAACAGAA
>AF_2010_repII_A1DRAFT_10000267_pt1 | contig 10971 bp, 8 predicted proteins | sample AmaForreplicIIA1_FD_9195 | JGI IMG/M metagenome (IMG submission 9195)
GGTTGCGCGGTCCGGCTCGGCCAGATTGCCGCGAAACGTGAAGTTGCTGGCGTGGAGCAAGCCATTGACGCGGTCAGCGAAACCAAGCGCATCTGAAATTTGCGCCAGCGAAAGATCGGTAGAGCCGCCCGCAATTTTCCAGTTGCGATGTGTCGAATGCCATTCGTGCGAGATATTCGCCCGGAGTTTGCCGCCAAACGCATCGACGTCGAACTGCAATCCCATGCGCCGGTTCCCCAACCGCGCGAGGTCCACCGTCGCGGACTGCAAGTCGAGGCCGTGAGTCAAAGTCAGTCCGGCGAGCGTCAAGCGATTGCCTTCCCAATGAGTTGCGCCGCGCAACTGAGAAAAAGTTTGACGCACCCATGGTGAGGTGATCATTAGCTCGGCAGCACTGAACCGGCCGGGTTCCGTCTCGCTAGCAAAGAGCGAAGCGTTTCGTAGCAAAATCAAACTCGGCCCGTTCTCGACCCGCGTTTCCAGCTTGGCGATACTTAAGGTTTCCGGGAGCAATCGATGGAGTGTCCCCCAACCGCGTTCGCTTAGCACTTGCACATTTGGATTCCTGCGGTGTAGCTCGGCGTGGAATTCTCGAACGGAAATATTTCGAATGTCGCGGCCGCTCAGGTGCAGAAAGATATGCTTTAGATTCAAAACAACTCGCGCGTCAAGCACAGTGACCTCAACGTGGCCTGCGTCGTCACGCGCGCTTTTCAGGTGAATCTGACGAATTACAACGGGACGCAGAAAAGGCGCGTCCACTCCTTCGATCGTGGCGACGAAGCCTTCTTGACGGGCGAACCATCCGACCCAGATGCGAACCCCATTGGAAACCGCAATTGGCGCAAGCAGCACAGCGGCGAGCGCCAAGCTTACGATCACCAAAATAATGAGAAAGATTCGATTCTTAAACGGCATCGCTGTGAGACAAAGAGGTGATCAGTGAAAGGAAGGAGCGATAATCGGTAATTACACCCGGGTGTGTCACTTAGCTATTGATCACAGTTCACTGACCACTATTCACTTTTCCTTCTCGTCTTTGAAGACCAAACGCAGCGGCTGCACCGTGTGAATTCGTTGTTCGAGTTGCTGCTGCAAACTTTCCTCGGCTTCAGCAATCAGCTGGCTTTCCGCTGCCTTCTTCCAAGCCAGCTCCGGTAGCACTGACAATTCGCTTTGAACATCCTGCCCGGAAATGCGGTTCCACAACCCATTTTCAAATGCGAGCACTTCAACTTGTTGCTGCTCTGCGCCTAAAATCTGTGCGTGCGGCAGCTGCACGATAATTTCGTTCGGACGAATATCGATCGAGAGGCCTTTCCGCAGATCGAATCCGGCTTTGGCAATGAATGTGCCATGTAGCTTCACGCGCTTGGAGCTGCCCACCCACGTATGGAGCAATTCGTGTTCGACTTCGATGCGGCGTGACAGGACGACTAGCTCGCTTACCGGTTGCGTCTGTTCCATGTAAACGCGGTCATTGATAGTGATCCGTGGCTGCAATTGCGCCAGGTCGACGAACGCAGCACGCAGATCTTTGCCGAGTCTCTCCAGTTCAGCCGTGCTTTGCCGCGCTGTCCGCGACGGCCAACTCTCCAAACGCAAGAAGATGACCAAAATCGTCGTTCCGATTACAAGCGCCACGACAATCAGTGCGACGGGCCACGCGATGCGATGGCCGTTTGCTGATTTCGACATTAGACGTTCGATGTTGGGCGTTGAGCGTTTCTGTTCAGGCGCAATCGAGCAAGAGCAAGATCACGAGCAAAGAGCAAGAAGAAAGCCGCGAACGTTTACGCCCGAAAAAATTACCGCCCCCCACACCCGATAGGCGTGAAGGGCGGCTGTTCCCCCCAGAACAATCGTAGAAAACTTTCAAGCCTGTAAGCGAGGTTGCGTCCGCCTGCAACAAAATTCTCAACAAAATTTTTCTCGGTTCTGACGCGGCGATCTTCAGAGTAAACGAAGGCACGACAGACGGAACAGGACGTCGAATTCCAGCTGAATCAAGAGGTTGCGCAAGTGCGTGTCGCGGTTTCTAGTTTTGGATGCGTGATTTGGGCGATGAAGGGTTATCGCGCAATTTTGCCGGTTCGTTGCTGGTCGCCCATCCAAATATGATGGACCCGAATTTTCGTCGCACGGTGCTTTTCGTTTCCGAGCATCAGCCTGGTGAGGGCGCGCTCGGCGTGATAATCAATCGCCCGCTTGATCGGCGAGTGGCTGAACTGGTCTCGGGTGCGCCGCCGGCGGGGTTTGCCGATGTGCCGGTGCTTCTGGGCGGTCCGGTTGGAAAAAACCAACTGATGTTTGCAGCGTTTGAATGGCAGAAAGGCGCGGGTCTGAAACTCCATCACAACATCGCGTTAGACGAAGGAAGCGATGCACAGGGTCATAAAAATTTGCTTACGGTTTGCGCTTTTGTCGGTTACGCAGGCTGGGGTGCGGGCCAACTCGAAAGCGAGGTAAAGCAGAAAGCGTGGGTTGTTCACAATGCCAATCCATCGTTGCTAAAACTTGATCGCCTGCCAGATCTGTGGTTCGACATCATGCGAACGCTGGGACCGTGGTATAAAATGCTCGCCGCCGCTCCAGATGATCCCTCCCTCAACTAATTTAACAAGTGAGACGTCCGAAGTGATTTAGCTTGTTCCAAGTCTCATTTCTCACTAATCAATTTCACTTCGCACGATGATCATCGGTGTCCCAAAGGAGATCAAAGAACAAGAGCAGCGGGTTGCGTTGCTGCCGTCCGGCACGAATGAACTTACCAAACATGGTCATTCCGTTTTGGTGGAAACGAATGCCGGTTTCGGTTCCGGCTATTCCGACCAGGATTATGTCAAGGCGGGTGCGGAAATTGTGGAGCACGCAAAAGAAGTTTTCGCGCGCTCTGACATGATTGTGAAAGTCAAGGAACCGCTCAAAGCAGAGTTCCCTTTGTTGCGCCCTGGCCAAATTCTTTTCACGTATCTGCACCTGGCGGCAAGCAAGCCGCTGACTGAGGCTTTGCTGAAATCAGGCGTGACCGGCGTGGCGTACGAAACGATCCAGGTGGACCACCGTTTGCCGTTGCTCGAACCGATGAGTGAAATTGCCGGTCGCATGTCGGTGGTAATGGGCGCCAATTTTCTCGCCAAATACAACGGTGGCAGCGGAGTTTTACTGGGCGGCGTTCCAGGGGTTTTGCCTGGACGCGTAGTCATTGTCGGCGGCGGAACTTCCGGCGTAAACGCCTTGCGCATGGCCAAGGGTCTCGGCGCCGATGTCACAATTCTCGATATCGATGTTGAGAGGTTACGATTTCTCGATATCGCGATAGAAAATCTGCACACGCTATACTCGAACGAAGCAAATCTGGACGATTTGATGCCCGATTGCGATTTGCTCATCGGAGCTGTGCTTTTGCCGGGAGCCAAAGCGCCAAAGCTGATTACGCGCGCGATGTTGCAAAAAATGAAACGCGGTAGCGTATTCGTAGATATTTCGATTGATCAGGGCGGGTGCGCCGAAACCTCACGGCCGACGACCCATCATGATCCGGTTTACGTGGAGGAAGGCGTGACGCATTATTGCGTCGCAAACATGCCCGCGGCCTACGCACGCACGGCGACGCAAGCGCTTACGAACGTCACCTATCGTTATGTGCAACTGTTGGCTGACCGCGGCCTTGAGGGCGCGTGCAAAAAACAACCGGCGCTAATTGGCGGGATCAACACGCGTGACGGCCGGCTTACTTGCAAAGCGGTAGCCGGGGCGCATGGCCTGAAATGGGAACCACCTTTTTAGTGCTCGTGCCGAGCCGTTTGTGTTTCAAACAACGTTCTGAGCGCTCCAAAAACTGCGCTTGCTGACATTGATCAATTAAAGCAATGTGCGTCTCCAACTATGAAGAAATACATCTGCATTCTGGCCGTGGGCGCGCTTCTAGCAGCCTGCGAGCAAAAAACTGAAACTGTCGCTCCTGCGACAACTCCGGCTCCCACGACCCCGCCNCCTGCCGCTACTGACGTAACGAGTCCTGCTGCAACGGAAGCTCCCGCTGGCACCAGTGATTCGGCGGCTGGCACCGAGGAGACACCTGCCGAGTCGCCGCCTTCGCAATAACGCTGGAATCCTTTTTTTGTAAGTCTTCCCCCGATTTTCGGGGGAAGACTTCTTTTGTACGCAGCGCTGGATCACAAATCGCGACTGCGTTTTGTGGCAACTCCTTTCGGGATAGATAAAAGTCGTGGGAACGTAGATCACGAAAGTGAATTCATTCTCCTTCCCAAAAACACGTCGCCTGACGCATCGCAGGGAACACGACCGTGTAAAACGCAACGGAATCACGCAGCGCGGCAAATTTCTGATGTTGAATGCGATGCCGCTGGAGAATTCCAGTCCCTGGCGTGCAGGATTCGTGACGTCAGGTCGCCTTGGCGGCGCGGTTATTCGCAATCGGGTTCGGCGTCGTTTGCGCGAAATTGTTCGCAGGCACCAACACGAACTCCGACAAAGCGTTTGGTTCGTAATTATTGCCAGACACGAAGCCCCGACCGCGAGTTATGGCGCGTTGGAAGATGAATGGTTGCGCCTCGCTAGGCGCGCTTCTATTCTGCTCTGATGTTCGGACTAGTCCGTTTTATCATTCGCCTCTATCAGTGCACGCTTTCGCCGCTGCTCGCTCTGCTTTGCGGTCCTGACTGCGGCTGTCGATTTACCCCGACCTGTTCGAGATACTTTCTGGAAGCGGTGGAGACGCATGGCGTTCGGCATGGAAGCTGGCTGGGATTGAAGCGCCTGGCTCGCTGCCAACCATGGGGTGGATCTGGCTACGACCCGGTGCCGCCGCGCTGGTCGGGCGGACCTCAGAATGAGATCCGTCGCTGTGTCTGATCGTGAAGAATCGAATTTATGGATCGAACAGCGTGGGTTGTTGTCGCTCTTTGCGTGGTTGGGCTTGTCGTGTGGGAAATGTATCTGGCAAAACAGATGGCGCCCAGACCGGCTCCCGTCACTGCGATGCCCGGGCAAGCTTCACCAACGGGAACGCCAGGGATCCTTACGCCATCGCCATCTCCGCTTCCCTCACCTGAAGCTTCGCCACAAGGCGCTGAGGCAGTTCCGTCCTTCGCGGAAAAGCTCGAGACCTTGCGCAATTCGGATTTCGAATTGCGCTTCACCAACCGCGGTGGCGGCATCGCCAATGCGGTTATGCTCAATCACATCGGCGAAAATGCTGAGCGGGTGACTCTGAATTCTCCGAAGCATATGCCTATCGGCGCGATGATTGATGACCCGGCAAAGCCCGCGCTTGCGGAGTTTACATTGACGCGTGAATCCGACAGCAGCATTCGGTTCGAGCGTATCGCGCCTGACGGAACCACAATTCGAAAGAAATTTGCGTTGCTCGAGTCGAACCGGAAGAAAGACAACTTTCTTCTCGACCTGACTCTGGAGGTACAGAACACGGGTGCACAGCCGCGTGCAAACGCTGACTACTTTGTCGCGCTCGGTTCGGCGGCGCCGATCCATCCCAAGGACTACCCGTACTACACGCGATTGGTTTGGTCTATCAATGGTAAAGCTCTAGACAGGAACGTGAGTACATTTCAGGGTAGCGCCGGTTTTCTGGGCATACTCGGTGCGCACGCCGCGCAGCCAGTTTTCCAAGAGAATTTTGCCGGAGCAGAATGGACTGCCGTGACCGATCAGTTTTTCGCGACGATCATCGCGCCGCTGAACGCTAAGGCGATCGGCATTTGGGGCCGTTCGTTCGAGGTCTCAAACCAGCAAAACATGATGGGCATCGAAGGCGCGATGCGCATGCCGGGGTTTCAGCTGCAGCCGGGTCAAACCTATACCGCACGCTTCCAGATCTGGGTGGGGCCGAAGATCTATCATCGGCTGGCCCAGCTCGAACACAATGAAGCGGAGATCATGAACTTCGGGATCTTCAAGATCGTCAGCCAATTTTTGCTCAATTTTCTCAACACCATTCACGGTTTCGTGAAGGACTACGGCGTCGCCATTCTCGTGTTAACACTTGTCGTGCGGCTCGTGCTTTGGCCGCTCCAGAGCAAAGCGAATCAAACAATGCGCAAGACAGCATTGCTTGGGCCGAAGATGCAGGAGCTGCGCGAAAAATATAAGGACGATCCTACTCGGATGAACCAGGAGGTGATGAAACTGTACAAGCAATACGGCATTAATCCGGTAGGCGGTTGTTTGCCGATGGCCATTCAGATCCCGATCTTCTTCGGGCTGTACCAGATGCTTGCGCAAGCTGTGGAATTGCGAAACGCGAGGTTTCTCTGGGTTCATGATCTGTCTCAGCCCGACACCGTGGCACATCTGCCTGTGCTCGGTTGGCCGGTGAACATCATCCCGCTGCTGATGGCGGCTACGCAGATCTGGCTCATGGCGATGACACCGAAGACGGGCGACCCCACGCAGCGCCGCATAATGATGTTTACGCCACTGATCTTCCTATTTTTCTGCTACAATTTTGCGGCGGCTCTGGCATTATATTACACTGCGCAAAATCTTTTCAGCATTCTGCAATTTTATCAGAACAAACGGCAACCCATGCCGACTCTCGAAAAAGTTGCGCCTGCTGGAAAGCGAAAACGATGATGACGCCGAAAGATCTGCTGGACACAATACTTGGGTACCTCGGTTTTGTGGTGGACATCGAGGAGACCACCAACGAAGGCGGCAACCCGACGCTGCAGATTTACACCGAGGAAAGCCGGCGGCTCATCGGACGCAACGGCGAAACGCTCGAGGCCATTCAGTTTTTGCTCAATCGGTTGCTGCAAGCCAGAGACAAGAACGCGGAAAAAGTCATCGTCGATTGCGAACACTATCGCTCCATGCGCGAAGATCGGATTGTGCAGCGAGTGCGCGAGTTGGCCGAGCGCGTACGGATCACCGGCCGTTCCCTTCAACTCGAGCCGATGAATTCCTACGAACGTCGTCTGGTGCATAACGCGTTCAAAGACGATCCGGAAGTTGCAACGTGGAGTCCGTCGGATTCGGCGCGCATCAAACAGATCACGCTGCTAAAGCGGCATCCGAAAAGAGAACAGCAAGGAGCGGCGGTCTCGAGTCCGCCGAAATAGCAGGCTGCAGCAGCGCTACGAGCTCGAAACTTTCGACCATTCTGCGCGCACCCTCAGCGGTTAGAGACTGTTACAGTTTGGTTTCGAGCGCGCCGCATCTGTGGCGGTTCCCGCACGCACTTCCGGTCGCCATCTGAATTTATCCAGCAGTGGATTATCTTTTCCTTCCACTGCATCAGCAATGATCTCACCCAGCACCGGGGCAAATTTGAATCCATGCCCGCTGTCGCCTGCAGCAATGACTAATCCTTGGCGATCCGGATCGCGCGCGATCCAGAAATGTCCATCGTGCGTGTCGCAGTACATGCACACTCGCGTGTAGACAATCGGCGCATCGGCAAGCGAGGGAAAGGTCGAAGCCAGAAATTCGCGCAAACTCTTTTTGTCTTCCGCGGTCACCACCCGCTCGGAGGACTCGGGCGACATCTCCCGTCCCGAACCGTGATTAGCAATTTTCACTACGCCATCGCGATTAATAGGAAATCCGTAGTAGCCGGTCGTGGTAATGTCTGCGCCGAAAACCGGAAAACGCTCCGGCGCAAACAGCTCGGGCTCAGAAGGCCGCAAGTGAAATACTGGCTGCCCGGTCGCGCGGAAAAATGTGCTGGTAAAGGGCAGCAGGTACGGTGTCCACGCGCCGACCGTCATCACGACGAAATCGGCGGAAAGACTTGCCATCCCGAGCGAAGTTGAGGGAGCCCGCGAAACTGCCGAAGCCCTATCGCTACGGGATTCGCTCGGAATGACAGCGTTGCGATCCCACCCCTCAAGTATGATCCCTCTTACGCGATCGTCGTTTTCATCTAACCGGACAAAGCAACTGCCGCTTCGGAGTTCAACGTGTGCAGATTTGGCGCGCTCAATTAACATTGCTACAGCGCGACCGCTCTCCGCGTACCCCGCCTTAACCTCAAAAACGCCATCTCGATAAAGCTCTGGATTCCATGCCGGAAAACGTTTCCACAACTGCGGCGTGTCCATGCGTGCCACTTTGAGCCCGCGCTTGCCCAGGAGTTTCAAACTTTCATATTCAAAATCGCCTGGCTTCATTTTCCGGCGCCTAACGAACATCACGCCGACTTCGTGGTACAACTTTGTGGCGAATTGCTCATTCCATTGTCGCCAGAGTTCAATCGAACGTTCGGCAAGCGCAGTGTAATCTTCATCAGCACCGTATGCCGCGCGCACGGCCTTACTGATGTCGGTGGACGCTGCCAATGGATGCGGCAGCGGCCCGGGATCGACGAGCACAACTTCGTGACCGCGTTTCTTTAGTTCAATCGCCGCGGTAACGCCATTAATCCCCGCGCCAACGACGATGATTCTCGACATGTTGAGAACACCGCACGTTGTAGCGGCGGTTGTGTCAAGCGCTGATCTCTTCGTTGTAGGGCAACCGCTCCGGTTGTCGGAATGGCAGGCGAGGCGCCTGCCCTGTAAAAGATGCGTGCCAGCTAAGCTGCTGTTCGCAGCGCACGTTCCCGTTCCAGCAAGGTGGGGTGTGAGTAATAAAAACCGCTGTAAAGCGGGTGTGGCGTCAGGTTACTCAAGTTTTTTTCGGTCAATTTGCGCAGTGCTTGAATGAGCGGTTGCGCATCGCCCATAATCGCGCGCGCAAAGGCATCTGCCTCGTACTCAAAACGACGCGACCAAAGGTGAAGCAACGGCGAAAACCAAAAACTGATCGTCCCTGCCAGTAAGCCAAACAGCAGCATCGCTGGCACAACATTCGCGGTGGCAAAACCTGCATGACATTCGAAACCGAACGCGTGATAAAACCACTCCTGACGCGCCAGCCAGGCGATTGCCGCGAAGCCTATGAAGACGCCGGCGATCGAAATGCCGAGCAACTTCATGACGTGACGTTTTTTGTAATGCCCGATCTCATGTGCAAGCACCGACTCCAGTTCCGGCTCGGCAAGCTGAGCTATGAGTGTGTCGAAAAGGACAATTTTGCGAAAACGTCCGAACCCGGTGAAGAACGCGTTGGAATGATGCGATCGCTTGCTGCTGTCCATTACTTCAATATTGCGTGTCGGAAAATCGGTGCGCCGCGCCAGTGCAAAAAGACGTTCGCGTAAGGTGGAGTCCTCTGGGAGCGGCGTGAACTTGTTGAAGAGCGGCATGATCATTGCAGGCGCAATGAGCATTAAGAGCAATTGAAACGCGATAACCAGCACCGCCGCCCAAATCCACCAGTTTGGGCCAGTCCACTCGATCAGCTTCAACACAAACGCAAGTAAGGGAAATCCGAGCAACACAGCGAGCAAAAATCCCTTCACACGATCGAGCACCCACGTTTTCAGCGTAGTCGTGTTGAAGCCGAATCGCTCTTCGAGTTTGAACTGCGCGTACCACGCGAATGGCAGACTGAGGATGCTTAATGCAAATCCTATAGCGAAAAGAAAACCAGCCATCGCCCAAACCGACATGCCGAAATCTGCCGTGAATTTTTCAAACGCCCACGGCAACACGCCACTGAATAACAGGGTCATGAGGAGCACGGTATCGAACAGCGTGACGACTTCTCCAAATCGGCTCTTAGCCAGGGTGTAATCGACTGAGCGACGATAGGTCCGTTCATCAACGATGTCTCCAAATGCAGGCGGCAGTTCATCCGCGTGTGCCCGTACGTGCCTTTGATTCAAGCGGCTCAGCCACAACTCGGCAATCGCGCGCGAGAGAATCAGAACCAACGCAATAATGGCAAACGGCGACATGCGCAGCCCATCATAGTCTGTCATTCTGAGCGAAGCGAAGAATCTCAGTTCGTGGCTAGGGCCCACCAACAAGAAATTCAGAGATGTTTGAAAGCCTGGCCTCATGCTTCGCATTTCGTTACAGCGCGTCGCTTAACATGACAGAGAGTTTATCAGCTCGGGAAAAGCTTCCGATAATAGCGATACCAATCGCTCTGAAAACGTTCGGCTGGATCGTACTTTCGTTTCAGATCCAGAAATTCTTTGAATTGCGGATAGCACGCCGGGACCTGCTCTGGTTTTGCGAATTTGTGATACGTCAGATAATAACTGCCGCCGCGAGCGATCGCTAAATCGATCAAGCCGCGGAACGAACGTGCCGACGCTTCGATGCCGCTCGGTGTATGGAGCGTAAGCAGATTGAAAATGGTACAAGCGTACGGTTGCTTGGCCCATGCAAGAAGGCTCTCGTCATCTCTTTCGATCAATCGGACGGTGCCGTAAATCACGGTTGTGCGATTTGAGCGCAATAAATCTGCTGCCTTCGCTAAAAAATCAGGAAGATCCGGGCGGGGAACATAGATTTCCGTAATTGATAAGACTCGACTCGTCACCGCCAATTTGGTCGTGGATCTTCTGGGCGTAATTCGGCAGATACGCGCTAAGCTGGTTTGTGTCGGACCAATAAGTCTGTCCGTTTGTCGACAGATAGTAGTCGCTATAGCGCTTGAAAGCCTTTTGCCGATCGGTGTAGGCAAACCGTAGCAGCTCCAACCAGTTGTCATCACGTAACTCCTTTTTGGCCATAACCGGTTCGCCTTCGCCGATCGGTTCGTAGCAGGAAAACACGCCGCGCTGCAAAAAGTCCGGCGATTCTTCATCGACCGAAAATTGAAAATCACCGTAAAGAAAGTTTTGCGCGATGCGTTCTTCAAAGCGCTTTGGCAAATTGTCTGCGCGAATGATTTCGACGACGCGTCTTAATTTCTGCCGCGGAACGAGTCGAAGCGTTACGGTGTCGATCAATCCAAAAAGGCCGTAGCCACCGATCACGACTCGGAACAATTCACGATTTTCGTCCCGCGAGCAGCGAATCGATTTCCCATCTGCGATAATCATAGTGAATGATTCGATATTGGAGATGATCGGCTTCATCCGCAGTCCGC
>AF_2010_repII_A1DRAFT_10000268_pt1 | contig 10942 bp, 11 predicted proteins | sample AmaForreplicIIA1_FD_9195 | JGI IMG/M metagenome (IMG submission 9195)
CAAGCCGGCAAAAAGGCGGGTAATTCAGGGCTCGGCGCAAGCCGATTTCCGTAGCAAAAAAACTTTTGTAGTCGTGGCTGATGAGAGGCTCCATAACATAATGATCCGGCGCATAGGTTTGAATCATGACGGTTCCAGAATCATCGCCTCGGCCGGAACGACCCGCCACCTGACTCAGAAGCTGAAACGACCTCTCTGCTGCGCGAAAATCCGGCACGTTCAACGATACATCTGCCAAGAGCGCCCCGACCAATGTCACGCCGCTAACGTCGTGGCCCTTGGTGATCATCTGGGTTCCGACAAGGATGTCGATTTCACCCTGTTCCCAGCGGCGGATCAATGCCTCATGGGACCCTCTTTTGCTAGTCGTGTCGCGGTCCATGCGTTCGATACGCGCCTCCGGCAGCAGTCGACGCAATAGCTGTTGGATTTGCTCAGTTCCCGCGCCGATGCCGGCAAGACTGGAATTGCCGCACTCCGGGCAAATGTCTGTGACCGGCCGGCGAAAATTACAATGGTGGCAGCAGACGGTTTTCTGTTTTAGATGGAGAGTCAGACTCACACTGCAGTAGGAGCAACGCAGAACGTGGCCACAGAGACTGCATTGGAGAAAGTTGGAAAACCCGCGGCGATTCAAAAAGATTAAACTCTGTCTGGAGTTTTGATAGTTCTCCTGCAGCAGCTTTACGAGGCGAGGTGAAATCAGCCGCGGTTCATTCTTCCTGCGCCCGCTAGTCGCAGGCCCATGGTTGGTCTGAGCCGACGTCACCGCTGCGAATTCTGATCGAAGATCGATGGTTCTTATTTGTGGCAGTGATCTCCCTTCGATCCGCTGAGTCATTTCCAGAAGGCGGTAGCGCCCCCGCACACAGTTCTCATAACTCTCGACGGCCGGCGTGGCAGAACCCAAGACCACGGGACATCCTAGGAGCTTGCCCCGAACCACGGCCACGTCGCGTCCATTGTAGCGCAAGCCATCTTCCTGCTTGTAAGAAGGGTCGTGCTCTTCATCCACAACAATAAGTCCCAAATCCGGCAGTGGTGCAAAAACGGCCGAACGCGCGCCAACGACGACATCCACGTTGCCGCGAACTATTTGCCACCAGTGAGCCCAGCGCTCCGCTCCGGTGAGAGCGCTATGCAGAATGCCGACGCGGCCTGGAAATCGAGCTTTGAGGCGATCGATCAGTTGCGGCGTGAGAGATATTTCCGGAATCAAGATGAGACTCTGTCGGCCAGCGTCTCGAACTTTTTCCATGGCGCGCAGGTAAATTTCCGTCTTGCCGCTTCCCGTCACGCCATAAAGGAGAAACGTCTCGAACACTCCGCGCGCCAGTCGCTCCTCGATGGCCGCGAGAGCATTTTCTTGTTCGGGGTTTAGGATAAATGATCCCGGCAATTGATTCGATGGTCGTGTGGAATCGAAAACTGTCTGTTTGCGTTTTTTGCGCTGGCCGGGGAGGCGCTCGCGAATTTCAACGGCGCCAAGGGATTCGAGCCACTCAAGAGCTTGGTAAATATTTCGGCCCGCGAAAAATCGTGTCAGAGTTTTGACGCCGATCTTGCCTTTACTTTGACGGCACAGTTCGAGAATTTTCCGCTGGATGGCATCCTTGATTAAAACAGTCTCGTCCTTCAGGACAACCGTTCGTTGACTTTGGCTTCTCAGGCTGGGCGGCAAAATAGTTCCGAGAACTTCTCCCAGGCTTGCTAAATAATATTTGGCGATCCACTGACTGAGTTGAATCAGTGTTTTGTCAAGCACCGGCCGTTCATCCGGGAGCGCCAGGATCTCCTTGGTTTCAGGCAGCGCGGTGGCGGCCAGCCGTTCGAAGACGATTCCGGTAACTTTTCGTTTTCCTAACGGAATGATAACTCGCATGCCTACGGCAAGACGTTCATGCAAGGACGGCGGTACGCGGTAAATTAGCGGCTCTCTAAGCGGCGCGGGAATAACCACGCGTACAAAATTTCCCGCCTTGTTCATGAATGGACTATTAACGGTCACCAAGCGGAAAAGCAAATATGCGATTGAAGTCGCAAAGGGTAGCTTGATGCGGAATGGCTGGGAGATGTGGCAGTCCAGTGTAATAGTTTTCCGCTTCACTCCAGGGGCCGAATCGGCGACCCTTACAGCGTAAATGGCGGCACATTGACGCGCACGTGGCAACGTTCTTGCTTCACTCGAAGCTCCGTCCGTGTGAGAAAGCATAATTAAGCATAACTATAGAAAACTTTTTCTGGAAAATTTCTCACTCTCTTGATGTTAGGCCTGTCATTTTGCACGCCTATTTTTTTCATCCGCTCGGACATCGAAAGGGTGTCAAGCGCCAACCATGAGCTCATCGAATAACGTAAAAAAACTTCGCGAGGCGAAGATGTTGAGCAAGGCCGAGCTCGCACGTCTGGCTAGCATTTCACCCCTGACCTTGGACCGCATCGAGAAGGGGAAAGCGTGTCGAATAGCGACTCAGCGACGAATCGTGTTGGCTTTGGGGTTGAAAACGAGCGAGAAGCGCAAAGTCTTTAGCAGGTAACCATGGCTGCGTCTTGGAAAAGCCTCAATCTAGGACTTCTCAACTCATTCAGCCAAAACAATGGATTTGTCGCCTTCGATATTGGATCGAGTTCGGTAAAAATGGTTGAAGCCTCCGTGGACCGGAACGGCTGGCAGTTGCTCAACGCCGGGATCCGCGACCTCCCCGCGGGGGCGGTGCAAAATAACATGGTCGTGGACGGCGCGGCAGTTGTCGTTGTCGTACGCAGTCTCGTTCAAGACCATGGTGTCAAGGCGAAAAAAGTCATCTCGGCAGTCCCAGGCCGGGCCGTGATCATGAAGAAGTTCCAGCTGCCAGCGCAGCAGCAGGAAGAATTAGAAGCCAACGTCGAGTTTGAAGCGAGTAAGGTCATCCCGGAGAACTTGGAAAACGTCAATCTCGATTACCAAATCCTCAATTACCTCGAAGGCGGCAGCAGGATGGAGATCCTGCTGGTCGCGGTCAAAAAAGAAATTGTAAAAAGCTATACCGATGTCATTGAGCAGGCGGGGCTTATGCCCGCGGTTGTGGATGTCGACTATTTTGCGATGGAAAGCATGTATGAAACCAGCTATGAGCCGCAGGCTGCCGGAGAGGTGATTGGCCTCATGCACGTAGGGGCGCGTTACACGAGCATCAACGTCCTGAACGGCGGGATTTCAACTTTCACTGGAGATTTGCCCGGGGGCGGTGGAGAATTTACCGATACTCTATGTCGAGACCTGCAGATTTCCAGTGATGCAGCCGAGACTCTCAAGGTCACCGGGATGCTCGAAGGCAAAAAATATCCTGAACTCAAAGCAGTTCTGCGCCCCGTGGCGGAAGCGTTTGCAGAGGATATCCGGCGCACTCTTAGTTTATACGGCGGTGTGGCATCGGAGGAAGGGATTCGTACGATCTATGTGACGGGAGGCGGCGCCAAAGTTCCCGGTTTGTGTGAGGTGTTGGAAGAAAAGCTAGAGGTGCCGGTCCAGCTCGCGGATCCATTTCGCAGGTTTCGGGTGAGCGACAAGATCGACAAGGGTTATCTAAGTGAAACAGGCTCTCAGCTTGGTGTTGGAGTCGGTCTGGCGGTTAGGAGACCCGGCGACAAATGATCCGTATCAATCTTCTTCCGGTTAAGGAACTCAAAGCGGAGGTAGGCCGGCGCCGCGAGGTTGTGATTGCGACCGTCTCTCTCGTCGTGACGGTGGCCGCGATTCTTGGAGTCTACTTTTATCAACTGAACCGGGCGTCAATTTTAGAAAAGGAGTTGGCAGAGTTGCGCTCGGAGTTGCAAGTTTTCAACCGCAAAGCCAAGGAAGTGGGGATCATACAAGGCAAGATTAAGGAATATCAAAGCAAGCTGCAGGTTTTAGACAGCATCAACAAAAAGAAGTCGGGTCCTTTTGGCGTCATGGAAAGCTTATCCGCTGCCACACCCAGCGCGTTATGGCTCACCGGGTTCCGGGAAACTGGGGGAAATGTCACGATTACCGGAGTGGCGGTGGATAACCAAACCATCGCGGAGTTTTTGAAGACCCTTGGTTCCTATGCATTCTTCAAAGAAACGGAACTGGTTGAAACGATTCAGTCCGAGCAGCCGGGCATGCCGCCGCGGCGATTTTCGATCAAGTCCAAACTCCTATATCAACCCCCTGCTGAACCTGCTGCGAGTGACAAAGGCGCACCCACCTCTGCAGCCACCAAGAGTGGCCAGTGATGAACAAATTCCTTGCCGAACTGCTGAATCGTCCGCGCCAGCAGAAGATCGCGATTTTGGCTGGGGCGGTCCTGTTTCTATTCATTCTCGGGTATTTTTACGTTTACTTACCGGGCGACGATCGACTTAATAAACTGGATGATGAAATTGCCGGCGTCCGCCGCGACCATCAGCAAAAGAAAATCATCGCGAACAGTCTTCCAAGGGTCCAACATGTTCTTCAAGAATTGGACGCTAAACTCAAAGCGGCCGCCGACCAACTTCCGAATAGCAAAGAAATCCCCGATCTATTGAGTAACCTTTCGGCCAAGGCAAGAGAGGCGGGCCTCGAAATCATCTTGTTTCGACCGCGGGCGGAAAATTATCAGGATTTTTACGCTGAGATCCCGGTGGACATCGTGGTGCGTGGCGGCTTCTATAATGCCGCCCAGTTCTTTGAACAGGTAGGGAAGTTAAATCGACCAATAAACATCGACAACATCGATTTGAAAAATCCCAAAATCAGCGGGGATCGAGTCGAGTTGGAGATTTCCAGCTTAGCCACGACATACCGCTTTTTGGACGAGACAGAAAGAAAAAAAGTAGCCGAGGAAAAGAAGGCAAAGAAATAGAGTAAACATGGCAAGTTCGACGCAGAGACTTGGGTGGCTAGTGGTTTTTTTCTTGCTCAGTAGTGTCATTGCTGCCCAAGAAAAGGTCAAAGCACCCGCGCAGCAAGGCAGGGACGATGTGGAAAAACAATCTACCGCTTCGCGGGCGACTGTTAAGACCGCGCTGGAGGTCGGCACCGCCAAGGACAAGCCGGGAATGACAGCCAGCGAAGTAGAGTCGGGCAAGAGTAAGAGCGAAGCTGCTGCGGATGCGGAAAAGAGTCAGACCACGGCACCGCGCTTTTCAACGTCCGCTAAACGCGATCCTTTTCGCCCGTTTACCCTAAATGGGCGCACTGCTTCCACTCGCCGTCGTGAAAATCTGTCGCCCTTAGAGCGCTACGAATTGGGACAGCTTAAGCTGGTGGGTGTGATCTGGGATGTGAAGGAACCCAATGCCATGCTGGAAGATGCGGCGGGCCTGGGTTATCGCGTCAAAGTTGGTACTCCGATCGGGTCCAACGAGGGAAAGGTCAAAACGATTCTGCAGGACGGAATCGTGGTTGAAGAATTTCAGGTTGATTTATCCGGCGCTAAAAACAAGCGCGAGGTCAAGATAAGATTGTCTCCGGAGAAGGCAGAATGAAAAAACCAGCGGACTTTCTTGGGATTTCTTTAAATCATGTGAGGCGAGCATCGTCCACGTTGGTAAAGTTGATTGCAATGATCTGCCTCGCCGGGGGATTAACTTCGGGGTTCTTCGGGTGTGCTTCAACCGCCAAGGAGAAGGAGAGTACAACCGGTGGATCGTCCGCTGCAGAAACACGGGCACAGGCCGCCGCATCGGCCCAAAAGGAGGTTCAGGATTTAGCTTCGCTCAAAATTCAGGATCTCTCAGTTCGCGAAGAAACGGGTCAAACGGTGATAAGGCTCAAGTTGTCGAAACCGATAGCTCGATACCGGCATTTTCCGCTCGTTCAACCATCGCGCATCGTGATCGATATCTTCGGCGATATCAAGCCGCAAACTGAAGTCCAAACCTTCCGCGTCATGACGCCGCTGGTGGAAACGTTGCGTTTTAGTTATGGCGAAGGATATGCGCGGCTCACGGCGGACGTACCAGGAACCGCAGTTCCTCCCTACACGGTTACCTCACGGCGGACGTACCAGGAACCGCAGTTCCTCCCTACACGGTTACNGCAGAGGATGGGGGACTCAGGGTCGTCATCGGGACTCAAGACGCAAAAACAAGCNGCAAGCAGACGGTCGATCTCGTAAAGGACGGTACACGGGTAGACCTTAGGACTGCGGAGGCAAAGCCGACCTCCAGCGAGAATCAAGGCAGCCTTCCGGTTCGAGACGAGACTCGCGGTCAAACCAAAGTCTACACCGGGCAAAAGCTCTCGCTTGATTTCAAAGACGCTGACATCAAAAACGTATTTCGGTTGCTAGCAGAGGTGAGCGGGCTTAACATCGTGGTCACGGATGAAGTCAACAAGAAAGTCACGGTGCGTTTGGTTGAAGTACCATGGGACCAAGCGTTGGATCTGCTCATCGACACCAACGGCCTGGGAAAAGAACAGAGCGGAAACGTTATCCGCATCTCCACCGCTGCGCAGCTTAAAAGAGAAAAGGACGAGCTGGCAGCTGCCCAAAAAGCCAAAGACGACCTGGAGCNGCTGCAGACGGCATACTTCAATGTCAATTATGCAAAGGTCAAAGAACTTGAACCTAAGGCAAAGCTGCTTTTAAGTAAGCGGGGAATACTCACGAGCGATGATCGCAGTAACACGATTGTCGTGAGAGACATTCAATCNGTGCTTGATGACGTGACTGCATTGGTCGCTAAGCTNGATACGCGGACGCCTCAGGTGCTCATCGAATCGAACGTCATCGAGACCAACCCAACCTTTGCCAGAGCCCTAGGAACGAAATTTCAGTTTACCCGTGGCGGGTTCACGTTCACCAGTGATTTTCCCCCCGGCTCAGGAACTGCGGCGGCCGGCCTGACTCCTAACATCTCCGTTTTTAAAAATAGGCTCGGAGGCCTTACGGACCTCACTGTTGAGTTGACGGCNGCCGAGAAAGAAGGGCTCGTCAAGATTATCTCGAGACCGTCGGTCGTAACACTTAACAATGTACCTTCGACCATTCAGAGTCTGCGGATTCTCAGAATTGCACTACCCTCGTCCACGAATATTGCCAGCGGTAGCGGGGCTGCAGCCGGAACCGCTGTGGCGACCGAAAAGGTACCCACAGGTATTATTTTGACTGTGACCCCTCAGGTCTCTTCGGATGGCTTCGTACTGATGAATATCAGCGTGAAGTCAAGCACAGTTGCGCCGACGGCAAGCCCTTCTTCAGGTGCGGCTTCCAGCGGGGTTATTCCCTTCGACGAAATAAGCCGAGAGGCGATTGCCAACGTTTTGGTCAAAGATGGCGAGACAATCGTGGTCGGTGGAATTCTCAAGGACACTACTACTACTGACGAGCTTGGAATTCCCTGGATGAAAAATATTCCCATTTTCGGATGGCTGTTTAAAAACATGAGCTGGACGAAACAATTTGAAGAAATGATGGTTTTTATCACTCCGCGCATTGCTCCCGAGGGTTCAGAGAATCTCCCCACCGCGGAACAACTCTGGCGCGAGCAGCTGAAAAAGACCCAAGGAGACGTACCACCTTACGTGTCTCCGAGCCCCTAGCCTGCTCCTACGGAATAGAGTAGGATGCCCCCATGCTGCGCTATTTCACAGCGGGGGAGTCCCATGGTCCCTGTCTAACCATGATCATCGACGGGGTGCCGGCCGGTTTTTCCATCGACGTCGCAGCAATTAATCATGATCTCTGGCGCCGCCAACAAGGCTACGGCCGGGGCGGCCGCATGCTCATTGAAAAGGACGAAGTCCAGATTCGCTCGGGCATACGTTGGGGCGAGACGTTGGGATCGCCAGTGGCACTCGGGATTGAAAACCGGGATTGGAAGAACTGGACCAAGAAGATGTCTGCGGCCCCGGAGGATCGGGACGAAAAAATCGCGGTGACCAAACCGCGCCCGGGCCACGCAGATCTGACCGGAGTTTTGAAGTATGATCGGGCTGATATTCGCGACATCCTAGAGCGCGCCAGCGCGCGGGACACGGTATCACGCACCGCAGTAGGTTCCTTCAGCAAGCAATTGCTTTCGCCCTTCGGTATCCGAGTCATGGGTTACATTCGTTCCATCGGTAACGTGCCGTCTGCAACCGATGGACTTACCTTTGAAGAGATCTATGCTCGGGCCGAAGAGTCGCCCGTGCGCACGGCGGATAAAGTTGCCGAAGAAAAGATAATCGCCTTGATCGAAGAGTGTAAAAAAGAAGGCAACACGCTGGGCGGTATCTTCGAGGTTGTCACGCTAGGTTTGCCGCCCGGTTTGGGGACCCATACGCAGTGGGACCGCAAGTTGGATGGTCGTCTAGCACAGGCTTTGATGAGCATCCAGGCCATCAAAGGGGTTGAAATCGGACTCGGGTTTGAAATGGCGCGGCGGCGCGGATCGCAAGTGCATGATGAAATCTTCTTCGATCCGGCCAAGATGGTTACAGAAGGTACACCGAGAATCGTCCCCACCGGTTTTTACCGGGGAAGCAACAATTCAGGTGGCACCGAGGGGGGAATGACCAACGGCGCGCCGTTGGTGGTTCGGGTCGCCATGAAGCCGATTTCGACGCTCATGAGCCCGTTGCAATCGGTGGATCTCCGTTCTAAGCAAGCGGCGGATGCCTCCGTCGAGCGCTCCGACGTCTGCGCCGCACCGGCTGCCGCCGTCGTGGGTGAGTCCGTGGTTGCTTTTGAGCTCGCTAATGCGTTTCTGGAAAAATTCGGTGGAGACTCATTACGCGAGATTCAGCGCAACTACGAACGCTACTTGGAACAAATCAAAAGTTACTGAGCCGTTGCTGCGAAATTCGAAACAGAACATCGCTCTCACCGGTTTCATGGCCGTCGGTAAGAGCGCCGTGGGCCGTACTCTGGCACGGCGGCTCAATCTGCGCTTCGTCGACCTGGACCGAGCTATTGAGAAAGCAACGGGTCTCAAAGTAAAGCAGATTTTTGACCAACAGGGGGAGCTTGGCTTTCGCAAGCTTGAGAAAGATACCCTCGCCCGGGTGTTAGGCGAGGAAGGGCAGGTGATTGCCACCGGCGGTGGCGTGGTGATGGATGAGGAGAACCTGGAGCTGCTGCTGCAGAAAACCCTGCTGATTTGCCTCACAGCGTCGACAGAAGTCCTGCTGAAGCGAGCTGGAAATGGTACAAAGCGGCCGCTGCTGAAAGGAACTAATCGCAGGGAGCGCATAGAAGAACTTTTGCAACAGCGGGAAAAAAAGTATGCTCTGGCGCATTCATCCGTGGATACCACCGATTTGACCATAGACCAGGTGGTAGACAAGATCATCGAACTGTTGAAAGTAGAGAGCTGAGCGGTGCAAACATTAACGGTCAATCTGGGAGATCGTTCCTATCCGATCCATGTGGGTAGCGGGTTGTTGCCCAGAGCCGGTGAGTTTCTTAAGCGGGCAGGTTTGCGCGGCAAAGTAGCTGTTGTTACCAATCCAACGGTGGCGCAACTCTATCTCGATGCAATCTGCGGGGCACTCGCAAGCGCGGGATTTCAAGCGACGCCGGTCCTGGTTCCCGACGGCGAGGCACACAAAGATCTGAAATCGCTGGCTTCGATTTATGATCGACTGATCGACAACCGGTTCGAGCGTGGGGCGTGCATCCTAGCGCTGGGCGGCGGCGTCATTGGAGATCTTGCCGGCTTTGCCGCGGCGACTTATCTTCGTGGGGTACCCTACGTTCAGGTTCCCACGACCTTACTCGCTCAAGTGGATTCCAGCGTGGGTGGTAAGACTGGAGTCAATCATCAGGATGGCAAAAATCTTATCGGGGCCTTCTACCAGCCGCGCTTGGTCTTGATCGACGTTGAGATGCTGCAGTCACTGCCGCGTCGCGAGCTGATCGCGGGACTGGCGGAAATCATAAAATACGGAATCATCGAGGATCCGGCCCTGTTTCGCCTCCTGGAGCAAGAACACCGACGACTGATGGGCTTGGACGAGGAGTTGTTGACGCAGGTGATCGCGAACTGCTGCGCCATCAAAGCGCGAGTGGTTGAGAAGGACGAACGTGAGGACGACTATCGCGCGGTACTCAATTTCGGCCACACCATCGGCCATGCTCTCGAAGCCGCGACGGGTTACTCGCGATTCCTTCACGGTGAAGCGGTGGGGATTGGTATGGCCAAAGCAACAGCCATTTCAGCTCAACAAGGATTTTGCGACCAAAGCAGTCTAAGGCGCATTCACGAGCTCATTGAGAAGGTCGGGCTGCCCTTGGAAATACCAGTGGAAGTATCCGTTGAAAGCTTGATCCAAGGCATGGAATTGGACAAGAAGTCAGCCGGAGGCAAGGTCAAATTTGTTGTTTGTGCAGGTATTGGAAAAACCCGTTTTCACAGTTTGGCGGCGGCGGAAATTTTAAGCGCTCTCGGCGCGTAGTCACGGAAATCCTCCATGGCGAAGAAAAAGAAAATCCTGGTACTCAACGGCCCAAACTTGAATCTGCTGGGTAAGAGACAACCGGAGATCTATGGCCGTCTGACTTTGGAGCAGATCAATAAGCGGATCCGCGAGTTGGCCAAGGAGCTGGGGGTGGAGGTGGCGATCCGCCAATCCAATAGCGAAGGAGAGCTAGTGGGTTGGGTTCAGGAAGCGCCTAGCGAGTTCGGGGCCATCGTTATCAATCCTGCCGCCTATACCCACTCGAGCGTCGCTTTACGGGATGCGATCACCGCCGCGGGAATTCCCGCCGTTGAAGTGCATATCTCCAATATTTACAAGCGGGAGGAATTCCGGAAACGTTCGTACATCGCCGGGGCGGCGGTGGGACAGATTACTGGGTTTGGCGTGCAGAGTTATTTATTGGGGCTAAGAGCAGCAGCAGAACAGCTCTAAATCAAGAACGCGTCATCATTCAAGGAACATTGAGCCAACGTTAAAGTCTTTTTGTTTCATCTCTTCAATCAGTCTTTTGCGCTCTTGTTCGAGTTGATCCAAGCGGTACCTGAG
>AF_2010_repII_A1DRAFT_10000270_pt1 | contig 10911 bp, 14 predicted proteins | sample AmaForreplicIIA1_FD_9195 | JGI IMG/M metagenome (IMG submission 9195)
TCGCACCCCGGCGGGAAGGTAGAAGTCACACTCCTGACAGAAGGTCAGCAGGCGCGTGTGTCCGTCACTGACCAGGGTATCGGGGTTTCTGATGAAGATCAGAAGCGCATCTTCGATCGATTCTTTCGAACGGACGAGGCCCGAGCCCATACCAAGAAAGGTACGGGTCTCGGGCTTGCCATTTGCGCCTGGATTGCCGAGGCGCATAAGGGAAAGATTTCCGTCGTCAGCGCCCCCGGACAAGGCTCTACGTTTACGGTAACCCTGCCAGTCGCGCCCTCATCGGCTTAACAACTTCTAATACCGACCTAATCCACTTCTCATCGACCCTTGTTACGTTGGTCATAGATCGCCATACCGATTCAAGGCATCATATTTGGCATCAACATCATGAAGGAGGAGCCCATGAGACAGCGCATTGGTCGATTGCTCGGGACCACGCTTGCGATGGTGGCCCTGGGCATTGTATTGGTCTGGGGTGGCCAGGCCTTGACAGTTTCGTCTGCGTCCAGTTCGGGAACGACACTCGCTGCTTCCGACGCCGTGGCGGTGACGGCACCGCCGTCTAACGGGTTTGCGGAGATCGCGAAGGCGGTCACGCCGGCCGTGGTGAACATCACGACGGTCACGGTCGAAAAGATTTCGGATGGCCCTTCGATGTCGGACGACTTGCGCGAGCGGATGGAGGAATTTTTCGGAGGACCAAGAGGACCCCTCGGTCCCCGCGGGTTCCGAGGCCCGCAATGGCCAGATGAACCTCGAGGCCATCGGGGTGGCGGTCAGGGATCCGGGGTCATCGTCTCGACCGACGGCTATGTGCTAACCAACAACCACGTGATTGATGGAGCGCGTGAGGTCACGGTCACGTTGCCGGACAAACGGGAATTCAAGGGCAAGATTGTGGGAGCTGATCCAAAAACCGATCTGGCCGTTGTGAAAATCGAGGGGCAGAACCTTCCGACAGTGCCGTGGGGCGATGCCTCGAGGTTGCAGGTTGGAGAATATGTCTTGGCCGTTGGGAACCCCTTCGGCCTGAACTCGACTGTGACACTAGGCATCGTAAGCGGATTGGGGAGAGGCCGCATGGGGATCACGCAGTATGAAGACTTCATTCAAACCGATGCGGCGATCAATCCGGGCAACTCCGGAGGAGCACTGGTCAATACGAGAGGTGAGTTGGTAGGTATCAACACCGCGATCTTCTCGCAAACCGGTGGGTATCAGGGCGTAGGGTTTGCAGTGCCGACTAGCATGAGCAAGCCGATCTATGAAAGCCTCATCAAGAATGGGAAGGTCGTACGAGGTTTCCTCGGCATCGGCATTCAGGATCTCAATCAGGATCTCGCGAAGTCATTCGGCACGAAGGACGCCAAGGGGGCACTCGTCAGCGACGTGAAGGAAGATAGCCCGGCGGATCAGGCCGGTGTCAAGCAGGGTGATATCATCGTGGCGTATCAGGGCTCGCCTGTGGAAGACGCGGTGGCCCTGCAGCGGATGGTGACGAGGACTGTAGTCGGCACGAAGGTGCCGGTCAGAGTGATCCGTGACGGTCACGAAAAGGATCTCACTGTCACGGTCGGAGAACAAACGGAGACCACTGCAATCGCAAAGGCAGAGACTGGTAAGGCAGATTATGCCTTCGCTGGCGTGACTGTCCAGGACCTCGATCGTGACACGGCCAAGGAACTGGGGATCAAGGGCAAGGCCAACGGCGTGGTGGTGACGAGCGTCGAGCCGGATAGCAGCGCGGAAAAAGCCGGCCTCATGACGGGCGATGTGATCCGAGAGATCAATCGCCAGCCGGTGAAATCTGTCAAGGACTTCGAGAAGCTCTCGTCTGGCGTCAAGAAAGGCGAGAACGTCTTGATCCTGATCAACCGGCGCGGGGCCTCTCTGTTCTTATCCGCAAAGGTGTGAACTGCTGATGGGGGGATGGGGCACGCACCTCATCCCCCAATTCCCCCCGAGTGACTCAGTCAAACACGACCGTTTTCCTCCCGTACACCGACACGCGATGTTCGATGTGCCGACGCACAGCCCTGGCCAGCACAATCTCCTCAAGATCTCGTCCCTTTCTCACAAGATCATCAACCGTATCTCGGTGACCGACCCTGATGACATCCTGTTCGATAATGGGGCCTTCATCCAGATCCTCCGTTGCGTAGTGGGCTGTTGCCCGATAATTTTCTCCCCTCTGTCATAGGCCTGTCGATAGGGATTGGCGCCGCTGAAGGCAAGCAAGATTGAATGGTGAATGTTGATCGCAGGGCAGCCCACCTGAGCGAGAAAACTAGCACTGAGAATCTGCATGTAGCGAGCCATGACCACCAGTTCGACACCATCTCTCTTTAAGAGAGAATGCATCGGGTGCTCTTGCTGGGGTTTCGTCTCTTTCGTGACCGGACAGACCACAAACGGAATGTTGAATAGCTAGGCCTACGAAGCGCAGGTCTCGTGATTGGAGATGATCACGGGGATGTCGACCTGCGACTCATCGCGCTTATGCCGCTGAAGCAAATCAGCCAGGCAGTGATCCTGTTTGGAGACGAGCATTCCGATCCTCGTACGATGGGCGGCTCGATGGACCTCGGACCACATCTCGAAGAACTTTGCGATCGGGGCGAATGCGCTCGGAATGTCCTCGGGCGGAATCTGGAATCCGTCCGTGCCAAACTCCATCCGCATCAGAAAATCGCTGGTCTCTTCGTCCGTACGGTGATCCGAATTGAGAATGTTGCCTCCAAAGTCGTGAATGAACCCGGAGACGCGGGCCACGATGCCCTTGCAGTCCTTTCAATGGACCAGCAGGACAATAGAATCTCGTCTATTCGACATAAGCCCTCGATGACTCCAGGAACGTGTTGCCGCGTCGTGTAGGACATGAGGCAAGGGATGGTGAGAAAATACCAACCGCCATTATCAGACGATATGGCCTATGAGATCGTATAGGGCCGCATCGGTGATTTCGACTTTGACCATCTCGCCTGGCATAGGAACGGGTACGTTTGGCCAAGCTCGGGGGAGGTGGGTGATACGGGGGGCCACATCGTTGATATACACGACCCCGTCGATTTCCGGAGCCAGTCCTTCGTGACGTCCTTCGAGCTGCCATTCGGTTTCTTCGGAAGCTCCGTCGACTAACACCTCCAGGACTGAGCCGATGCGCGCACGCCCCTTCGCAGCTGCAATGCTTTCTTGCACGCATAAGATTTCATTCCGGCGCGCTTCCATCACCGATCGTTCGACCTTGTCATCGAGCGAGGCCGCCGGTGTGTCCTCCTCGTCTGAGTAGAGAAAAACCGCCACACGATCGAACTCCGTCTCCTTCACATACTGCGTCAGTTCTTCAAACGCATCCTCCGTTTCTCCCGGAAAGCCGACAATGAAGCCGGTGCGAAAGGTGACGCGAGGAATGCGTGTACGGATCCGCTCGACGAGCGAGGTAATGGCGCTGCGATTCCCCAATCGGCGCATCCGCTTGAGCATCCGGTCGTTGATATGTTGGAGCGGCATATCGATATATTTTGTGATTGTTTCCTCGCCCGCATAGAGGTCCAGCAATTCGTCCGTGACCTGCTGGGGGTAGAGGTAGAATGGCCTGATCCAGCGCAAGTCCTTTACTTTTACAAGCTCACGTAGGAGGGTGGCGAATCCGTGCCGAAGACCGAGGTCAATGCCGTAGTTGATCGTGTCTTGGGAGATTAGGTTGATCTCTTTCACTCCTGCCGCAGCCAGACGTTTGGCCTCTGCCACGATCGATTCGACCGGCCGACTGCGTTGTTTGCCTCGCATGATCGGAATCGCGCAGAAGGCGCAGGTGCGATTACACCCTTCGGCAATCTTCACATAGGCGCTATGAGCCTTACCCAGCCGTAGGCGAGGAGCATCCGCGTCGTACAGATACGGAGGCTCGCTGATCCAGAGACGTTGCCGCCGTTTCCTTGGTGCAAGGAGAGCCCTGCAGATCTCCGCAATTTTGCCAAACTCGCCCGTCCCCACCACCCCGTCGAGCTCCGGCAATTCCTTGATCAGATCCCCCTGGTAGCGCTGCGCCAGACAACCGGCAGCTATCAGGATCCGGCAGGCTCCGGACCTCTTGAGCTTGCCATGCTCAATGATCGAATTGATCGATTCCTGTTTGGCCTCTTCGATGAAGCCACAGGTGTTAATGATCACGACCTCCGCCTCCTTGGGGTCACCGGTCAGTTTGAACCCATCCCTCACGAGGGTGCCCAGCATAATTTCGGAGTCGACTTGGTTCTTGGAACAACCCAGATTTACAATTCCAATGGTAGTCGAGCTCGCGGCGGTATTCCGGACCGGCTGTGGCCGGCCAACCTGAATAAGCGATGAGGTCATACAGCACCAGTCTACGGGACCGGGAAAAAGCCTGTCAATTGAGAGGGCTTGCGCGTAGAAGCCCAGTTCCCCTACAGTGCGGCCCATGATCCGCCCGTTTCAAGGCCTGAAGCCCTCCATTCCGAAATCCTGTTTCATTGAGGAGACCGGCGTGGTGATCGGCGATGTAGTGATGGGAGAAGATTGCAGCGTCTGGTTCCATGCCGTCGTTCGAGGGGATGTGCACTCCATTCGAATTGGAGACCGGACCAATGTGCAGGATCTCTGTATGTTGCACGTCACGCATGGTACACACCCGCTGGTGATCGGCAACGACGTGACGATCGGCCACAACGTGATCCTTCACGGCTGTACGATCATGGATCGGGTCCTGATCGGGATGGGCGCCATCATCATGGACGGGGCCTTGATTGGAGAAGACTCGGTCGTGGGTGCCGGGGCGCTCGTGACCGAAGGGACGATCGTGCCTCCGAAGAGTCTCATCCTCGGTTCACCGGCCAAGGTGAAACGCGCCGTTACCGAGAACGAACTGGCATGGATCAAAGAATCGGCGGACAATTACGTCGCCTATGCACGTCAGTATCTCGGCGATCCAGCAAAGGCAAAAACCGGATTTCAGTTCTAGCCTTCTTGATCCTTTGTCATCGATCGGAATTTCACTTCCCAATCTTGATAAAGCAAATCGGGTCGCCCACGAGCGCCGTCGCATACTGGCGTCTCTGGACGAGATAAGGAATCTTGTGACGGTGACACCACTCGGCGATCCAGACGACTTCTTCCGTGGAAGTCGTGACGAGCCCCGGCCTTGCAAGCTTTGGCATACAGCGATCGACGATGATGCGAACCTTCCGTCGTTCCTTCTCGAACCTTCGAGAGTCGAACGTCACAGGATCAGCCCGCCCATAGGAAAGCAGTGACATATGGGGGAAGCGTTCAGGATCATTCAGCACGCTTACAATCCAGAGATGGTCAAATCTGCCACGAGCTGCTACCGCATCGCTCCCCCGAAATCGTACGGGCGAGGATCTGCATGCGCGATTGAGTTCCGCGACCTCTGATCGTCGTAGATTATACGGCTCGACCGCCCGCTGGAGCTCGAGCGTTTCAACCAATAGCACCGGCAGTTCTGCGACGCCAGCCCCGACGTACAGGCTTCGGCCGCCTCGGGTAAGCCTGGCCCGTAATGCGACGGCCACCAGACTCCCCAAGCGCTCACAGGGACGGCGCTTTGCGCGCCAGAAGTCGTCGCCGCCCTCATAGCAATACATGTGACCGAGGGCGCGATAATCGAGGCGCGCGTATACGTGGGCGATCGCATGCCGAGTTTCCTCCTGTAATGAAGGTGTCACGGCTCTCCGTGCTTCGCTCCTGCCAATCGTACAATTACGGCTGTTACAACATCGACCACGTTTTCGAGAAACTTCATATCCAGCGTTTCGATGGTATCGGTCGCTCCATGATAATGAGGGTTCCGGAAATTCGCCGTATCGGTCAGCATCACGGCCGGGTACTCGACATCCCAAAAAGAGGCATGGTCACTCCGCCTCGTATGGGGTAGGAGTTCACCGCATCCAGGCACGATCAAGGATTGGGTTTTCAGTGCAGGGGTAAGTGCCGCGGCGCTCCGCTCGATGGAGAGCACGAGATTCCGCGCCGACTCGTTTCCCACAATCGCCAGAAAATCTCCAACGGTCGGAACAGCGTGGGGCACACCTGGCGGAAGCTGCTGTGATGCAGGAAGGTTCGAGGAGAATCCGACACACTCCAGAATAATCACGCCCGCCAATGCTTGGCCCTCAGCTTTCAAGCGAGTCGCCATGGCCCGGCTTCCCAAGCGATCCTGTTCTTCCAAACAGAAGCCGACCAGCCAGACCGGACAGGAGAGTGCAACATATCGCAGCCGCGCGGCCGCTTCGAGCAGCACCGCGAGTCCGCTTGCATTATCATCAGCACCAGGCGAACCAGCTACGGTATCGTAGTGTGCCCCAATTACGAGCGGAGGTGAATATTCCCCGTGAACAGAGCGAGGTGGGCACTTGACGGCAATGATGTTGCGATAGGTTCCACCTAACGCGTTAAACGACTGCTGGGAAACCTTCCATTCCAATTTCGAAAACTGCGCGGCAAGATAGCGCACCGTCTTCTTGAGCGCACGCGGGCTCCGCTCGGGATGGCGCTCGCCCACGAGAGATTGGAGATACCCTCTAAATCGGAGATGAGTTGGTGACACAGGAGGGGCCAGATGGTCCCGCAGCGTCAGGCGACGATTTCGGTCCCGATTCCTTTGTGCGTGAACACTTCCAGAAGTATCGCATGCGGAATGCGCCCATCGATGATATGGGCTTTTCCCACGCCGCCAGCCAACGCGTCAAGACAGGCATGGACCTTGGGCAGCATCCCTTCACTGATCGTCCCCTTCTTGACCATACGTTGGACATCCTTTCGTGAAACGGTCGACAAGTGACGGCCCTTGGCATCACGGATACCCTTGACATCCGTCATCATGACCAGTTTCTCGGCAGTCAAGGCCCCCGCGATCGCACCCGCCACGAGGTCCGCATTGATATTGTAGGTGCTGCCTTCCCGGTCAGTTCCGATCGGGGCTATGACAGGGATGTAGTGGTCCTGCTGGAGCTTGAGGACCAGGCTCGGATCCACAGATTGGACTTCCCCCACAAACCCGAAATTTTCGCCGTCTTCGTGACCACCATCTAGATCCCTCTCGAGGCTTTCGGCCCAGGCCTTGGCGGTGAGAGGGCGCGTCAGCATAAGGCCACCGTCTTTTCCGCTCAATCCCACGGCCCGACCACCATGTCGATTCAAGAGGTCGACGATTTCCATGTTGATTTTCCCGGCCAAGACCATTTCCACGATTTCCATGGTGGCTTCATCGGTCACCCTGACCCCATGTCGGAACTTGGCTTCGATGCCCAACCGATTCAGCATCTTGTCGATCTGTGGGCCCCCGCCATGAACGATCACCGGATTCAAGCCGACATACTTGAGCAGCACGACGTCCTGTGCGAATCGCTCCTTGAGTGACGCGTCCGTCATCGCATGGCCGCCGTANTTGATGACGATCGTCTTACCCCTGAATGTTCGGATATAGGGCAATGCCTCGATGAGAACGTTCGCCTTCTTGATCAGTTTATTCATCTTTCGCTCCTGTCCTTCAGCGCGCTACCATCGGCTCACCGCTCTTCACATCGCAAGCGACCGATGGCTGAGAGCAAGCCATGGACAGTTCATTGCAGGAAATAGCGGCTCGGATCTTGGCCGCGGCGATTCTACCAATTTCACCGAGAAATACAATCCCGGGCAGTTTGGCTTTCGTAACAGAGTTGCGGATGTCATCTCGCTCAATGACGGGCTTTTGCCGAACCATGATCGAAATTCGTCATTTCTTGCCGTCCTTGGCCATGCCAATCTTCATTGCGCGGCCGGCTCGCGGGTGAGTCTTGTCGTACAAGGCAAGGAGTTGGTCCATCGCAACATGCGTATATTTCTGCGTGGTGCTAAGCGAGGCATGCCCCAGCATTTCTTGGATCGCTCGTAAGTCTGCTCCCTCGTCGAGAAGGTGCGTGGCAAACGAATGGCGCAAGATATGCGGGCTTACGGGGCCGCCAGGGAGCGCGCGCGAATGCCTCGCCACAATTCGGGCGACGCTGCGCACTGTCAGTCTTCCACCGCGGTTGTTGCGGAAGAGCGCGGTCTTGTCGAGGCTAGAGTGGTGATTGTTGGGTCTTGAGCTGAACCAGACCAGATATTGTCGTATGGCTTCCAGCGCCACGTCGCCGATCGGCACAACGCGCTCCTTGCGACCCTTTCCTCGGAGACGTACAAGTCCCTCCTTAGCCCTGAGGTCCTCAGCATTAACCCCTACAATCTCGCTGACACGGGCACCAGTTGAGTAGAGGGTTTCCAGAATTGCGCGGTCGCGTAATGACAATCCCGTCGTTGCACCTGGCACTTCCATCAAGGTCTGGGCTTCGTCCTTAGTTAAAACGCGAGGGAGCTGTTTCGCTTGCTTAGGCGATCTGACATCATCGGCAGGATTTCGTAGAACAAGCCCTTCTCTTTGAAGGTACCGGAAAAAGCTGCGGAGGCAGGCGAGTTTCCTTGCTAAGGAGGCGCGTTTCTCCCGCTTCCGATCCAACCACTGAAGATAGGCACGGATGCTATCGGACTGGACGGTAGCAGGGTCAACAGGCCGATTACCTGATGCACCAGCAGTCATGAATGAAACAAATTGCCGAAGGTCTGACGCATAACTACGTAGCGTTTCCCGCGACGCTCCTCGCTCGACATCGAGAAACGTCATGAAAGCCCGAACTGCCTCATCCATGTGGTCAGATCCTCGAGGGCGCGTTGCCCGATCAACCGTCGCTTCTGCTCCTTCTCGCGGACCGGATTCACCAGGGGCGGGAAGAGTCCGTAGTTGATGTTCATCGGTTGGAAGTGACGGGGGTCCGTCGTGGTGATGTAGGACACCAGACAACCATGTGCCGTCGTCGAAGGCGGGGTAACCAGAGGGAGTCCCGCGAGCCCGCGCGCCGCATTGATACCAGCAAGCCCTCCCATCGCCGCAGAGTCCGTGTACCCCTCAACACCGACCAGCTGTCCGGCGAAGAACAGGTTTCCACGTGTCTTGAACTGGAGCGTGTCACGCAGTAGGTGCGGAGAGCTGAGAAAGGTGTTGCGATGCAGGCTTCCATAGCGAAGGAACTCGGCCTGTTCCAAGCCGGGGATCAGGCGGAACACCCGTTTCTGTTCTCCGTAAGTGAGCTTGGTCTGGAATCCGACCAAGTTGTAGCAGGAACGGTGCGCGTTTTCCGTCCGCAGCTGCACGACTGCATAGGGTCTCGTCCTTGTTTTTGGATTTTCCAATCCGACCGGTTTCAACGGGCCGAATTGCATCGTCTGTCGTCCTCGCTCGGCCATCACTTCAATTGGTATACACCCTTCGAAGTAGGGAATTTGTTCGAAATCTTTTGGCTCGACCTTCTCCGCAGCCAGCAAGGCTTCGAAGAAGGCATTGTATGTTGCCTCGTCCATTGGGCAGTTGAGATAGTCGTCGCCGCCTTTGTCATACCGCGAAGCACTGAAGACGATGTCCTTATTAATGGAATCGGCATCGACAATTGGAGAAATGGCGTCGTAAAAATACAAATGTTTGGTCTGGGTCAGCTCGGCAATGGATTGAGACAGTCTGTCAGACGTCAAGGGGCCCGTGGCCACGACGCAGAAACAATCGGTCGGAATATCCCGAACCTCTTCACGAAGTATGCGAATGTTGGGATGGCTCTCCAGGGCTTGAGTGATCGCAAAGGAAAACTGCTCTCGATCCACGGCCAAAGCCGATCCTGCCGGAACGCGCGCTTGATCGGCTGCGCGAATAATCAGCGAGTTGAGGCGGCGCATTTCTTCCTTTAATATTCCAGGGGCATTCTGCAGATCCGCGGAGCCGAGCGAATTGGAACAGACGAGTTCCGCTAGCCCGCCGGTTTTATGAGCCGGCGTCATCTCCTTCGGACGCATCTCGATGAGAGTGATTTTCACCCCTCGATTGGCTGCTTGCCAGGCCGCCTCTGACCCAGCAAGCCCTCCGCCGATGATGACAATTTCGTCTCGCACGATGTGACACTCCATGAGGAACTAATTGCGGGCGACGGCATTGTAGGAATCGTGTTTTCGCGAAGTCAAGACAACTAGAACTCGGCGCATCCTCCCAGAGACACCGTGTCGAAATCATCCTCTCCACATGGGACGCAAGCCTTAGCTCCTGCCACTGTTGATCAATTTTCAGGCACCATGCTAGACTCGCTGGTCGTGGGCGATTAGCTCAGGGGGAGAGCGCTTCCTTCACACGGAAGAGGCCACTGGTTCGATACCAGTATCGCCCACCATCTTTTCAAGCACTTGCGAGACAGCGACATCAGACGCCTCTGACACTGTGGTCAATTTTGTGTCACGGCGCGCCCGTCGGTCCAACACCTCTACCCCGTCACGCAAGCTCTCCGGATTGGTCTTCCCCTGATTTTGTAGACACCTTCCAGGCATCATCAGCGAAGGGAGGTGCCTCATGGCAAAACCGCGACGGAATTTCCCGGCGGAGTTGAAGCAGGAAGCGGTCGACCTGCTCCGACGGAGTCAGAACCCAGCCCTGCAGGTGGCGCGGGAGTTGGGCATTGGGCAGACGACCCTGAATCGGTGGAGCCGGCAAGCCGATCAGATGCCGCTGGGCACCAAGGGCTTCCTGGCCACGGAGGAGGTCAAGGCCCTGCGCCGCGAAGTCGAATGGTTGCGGCAGGAGCGCGACATCCTAAACAAAGCGGTGACCTTCTTCGCCAACGAGTAATCTTGAGGTATCGGTGTATCGAGGCGGAGAAGGCCGCGTATCCGGTGGAGGTCCTGTGTCGGGTGCTGCAGGTGGCCCGCAGTGGATTGTATGCCTGGTGTGGTCGGCGCCAGTCGGCCCGGAGTCGTGAGAACCTGTGGCTGCTCACCCATATCCATCCGCGCCTGCTATCGGGCGTCGCACGGACGGTATGG
>AF_2010_repII_A1DRAFT_10000271_pt1 | contig 10907 bp, 9 predicted proteins | sample AmaForreplicIIA1_FD_9195 | JGI IMG/M metagenome (IMG submission 9195)
ACCATGTTGTGTCAATGTTTGGGTATATTGATAATAACAGAGAAAAAACTAACAACATGATAAGTAATGTGTTGTCTCCTGCTCTTGTAAGACCTGCAGATGAATTAAAGGATTTACTTCTCTTTGGATCTATAGATGAATGTATTAAAAAGATAAAAGCCATTCTTGATGCAGGTGTAAATAGTATTCACTTCTGGCCTGTAAACAATTACATTGAACAAATAGAGATTTTCAGTAAAGAAATAATCTCTTCTTTTCGGTAGAGTGTGCCAGGCCTGAATTCGGTAGTTTCCGTTGTACTAGCACCAATAAAATAGATCCTAATCAGTCATTGAGTCTTTCAGTTTAATGCTTTTTGCATTAGTAGTAATACCTATTCTCCGCCACCACCAATACCGGCACCTGCTCCTTCGCCTATGCAGCCACCCCCACTCCCAGCACCGCCTCAGCCGCTAATCCCGCTACCTGCACCACCATTTCCTTCTAAGGCTGGAGATTCAAGTAGGGAAGAAGGTGGATCCTGATCATTAGACGATTAGATCTCTTAGACGATCCCTGTCTGATCTAGAACACAAATATGCGCGAAAAAGCGATATAGTTAGAGTTTGTAGGGATTACATAATAAACATGTGGAGTATTGAAATGATTTCCCACAGTTATTGCTTTCGCATTGGTAAATCATTCCACATCTTTCACACTGGTGATAACATGGAAGCAGAACCTGCATGCTGTAGATATTTTGGTGAGTTGTGTATATAATACATGTCAGTAACTTTTTGGTAACTATATTTGTTTTTGGAAAAAAATAATAAAAAGAGTAGGATATATTAGATATACCTGAGAAAATGTCAATTTATTGGAAAAAAGGTATCCGTATGATATGTGGCACAATGTGGGACACGTGGTAAGGATTCTGAAATCAAGATGGTTGTCTTCTATTGCATATCTAAACCAGGTATCTAATTTATCTACCAATTCTTGTAGACGCTCCAGACCCGTATGTATCTGGATTGGAGGCATCTGTATCAAAAGGGCTGGTGTTTTATTTTCTAGCGGGCCCATTCCATCAAAGAATCGCTCTAATTCGTCATCAACATCCTTCAACCTCTTATCATGTGTAATCAATTTAGGAAATTTGGCAGTAAATTTGAAATTTGAAATTTTTAGGTGTCTGTGGATGGTCTTAACTCTACCCCTTGCCGCAAGCACTTCGTCGTCTAATTTGTTCTAGTTGTTATATCGTGATTGATACTCTAGTTGATGTCAGTTGGCATGACAGCTCACTATCCCGTGACGACCCTCTGCGTTTGCGGATAGACATCCATATAATCATTGATATAACGAAAATAGTTGAGGACCGTAGATTAACAATACCGATGTACTGTAATGTGTACTGATATCCAATACGCGGAACAATTTTCGCAGTCATAATAATATTAACAATCAACCCAGTCTTTGCACTACCTATGAATTTGAATCCGTTGTTTAATTCTAACTACAATAGACGACAATTTAGTCAAAGGACTTTTGTATAAACCCATACATCGCGAACATTAATCACAATAGCAGCTGGATGACATCAATAATGCCCTGAGTCCATCAGTACGGATACTATCATCAACCTCAACCTCACCATCAACATCATTCATCAACAACTTTTGTACAACGTGTATTAACGGAGTATGCTCCATCACAAACACACAAATTGGTCAGTATTCAAAAATTGAACAATGTGTTAATTATGTTTGCACAACCTGCATAAATTGTGTATGCAGCACCGACACAACTACGAAAGTAATCAATATCTAATAAATTATCCTGTTGGTCGCCCGGATAAGTGAAAAACGGCCTGGGCGGATAAACTTTCAAAGGTTCTCGACGTTGTTTGAAATATATTGTAGTGTACATTTGGAACAATATCTATCACTCCTGTTTGTACTACAAACCAGCGTGCTCAATCAGATCGATCAACTGACTATATTGCTTAGTGAATTCCCTTCCCTTATTGGTCACACATACTAGTCCACTGCTCTCTCGACTGATCATCCCCCTTTTTTCTAACTCCTCGACATAATTCAACATCTTGTCATAAGATAGTCTAGAGCTGTGCTGAATATGAGTAGGTCTCGCAAATTCACTATTAATCATATTGTTTTCTGCGCTGCAAATTATATCGTAAAAGATCCGAAGTTTATGCCTTTTCTCTTGTCTCATCTTTTATCTTTTCCCAATGATCTCGAATACGGGACATCACAGTTGATATGTGAGAAAATGATGCCACAAGTAACTAAAGCATCCATACAACCATTGAAGTTTTCATCAATGCCCACATGTAACAGCATGCAATACAGTACCAATAGAAAATCTACTTAAAGAGAATGTTTGCATTGTACTACTCTGCAAACATAGTCCATAATTGGACCTTTCTGCCTTGCATATCTTGAGTAACAGAGAATTGTGGACGTTGATTGGAACAGAATTCGACATTGTTACAAAGTGAGATTATGTGGGTGGCAGGCACAATCACACATATCTCTAGTACTATTGGCGCGACTTGCTCGGAATCGCATGTTGGCATTCCACTCGCATATTGAAGGTACCAAATAGCCACAGCATCAATGAATTGAAAAATACAGTGGAATCATTTTACTAATCATCGTAAGGAGGAGGCAAAATCAGCGGAGAACGAAATTCACAAAATCAAGGAAGGCCTTATGATAGAAAAAGTAAGGGCGATTGATTATAAAATACTATTACGAATCACTCAGAAAGCAAATATTATAGAAGCAATACCGATACTCAAGCAGAGCTTCGAGGAAGAAGAGTCTATGTCAGATCGGATTGCAGACAAGACTCCAGCTATAAATCAGCTCACACAGCAAGAAAGTAAGCAAAAGTGAGTGAGTCAAATATAGCATAAGCAGGTAAGCGAGGGAGCAAACAAACTAGGCCATCCTCGATTCTGAAGTGACGTGAAGTGGCGATCATGAGCAGCATCATCTTATTCTTCTTGCTTACGACGTTATCTTTATGGGACCGGCTGTGCTGGTGGCTGTAGTGGTAGTGGTGGTAGTGGTGGTAGTGGTAGGTTGAATATTAAATGAATACGTTCTAGATGTATTGTCACTAATAGGAGATTTACTAGTTGGAATTAGGACTTTATATTTGAAAAGCATTGTTGCATTCGTCGTCCCTGGAGCTATGGCTTTGTATACTATACCAGAAAGTTTTGGACTTACAATAGGTGATTGCTCATTAGGTTTGAGACTTACCTGTTGAGCTTTACACTTTGCAGTTGTTATATGATGTTCTAATACCACATTTTTATCAAAAGTGACTGAAAGTGGTGAGATACAAGTTCCGTTTGCAAAGGTGATTGTAGCTGTAGAGTTATTAATTACAGTACCCTTTAAACTAAATGTGCTACCAACGTACACCTTTGGCTGTATTGTATGAACATGAAGGACCTTTACACCCTTGATATGATAATGAGTTGCACCAACAGATGCAGAAGCTCCGGCTCCGGTACCGCTCGTTTTATGGATATCGAATGCATAAGTTCTAGTTGTGTTATCTCCTGTAGTAGACTTACCATTAGCTGTTTGAACTCCATAATTGAAAACTATGGTTGCATTTGTAATTCCAGGTGCTCCTGCTTTGTATGAAACTCCAGAGACAACAAATGTTCGCTCCCCTGGCTTTAGAGAGATACTTTTTTGAGTCTTGGCACAAGAATTGGCTGGGTTTTCTGAGATATTCTTATTAAAATTAATATGTATTGCCTCATTACAGGTTCCATTCGAAAATGTGATAGTAGAAGAGGAATTGTTAATCACAAGGGCTTGTATACTAAACGTACCACCAATAGCTACAGTTGATGGCATCGTCTGAACCTGAAGAACCTTTATACCTCTGATATGATGAGCAGTAATTGAGCTAGTTGTAGCAGTAGTAGCTGGCCTGTGATTGGTGATGTTAAATGTATACACTCTAGAAATATTATCGCTAGCAGGAGATTTACCGCTAACCGTTTTGACTCCAAAGTTAAGCGAAATAGTTGCGTTAGTCATCCCAGGAGATGTAGCTTTGTATACTATGCCGGAATTGTTTGTGGTCAGTATCCCTGACTGCCCATGAGGCTTCAGAATCACCTCCTTTGTGGGCATTGTGCAAAGTGCAATTCCCCGATTTTCTATCAGGACATTTTTATCAAAATCCAAAGATACTGGTGAGTTACAGGTTCCATTTGGAAATGTGATTGTATCTGTGGAATTGTTAATCACAACACCCTCTATGTTAAACGCTTCACCAACATATACGGTTGATGGTTTAGTATGTACTCGTAGGATCTTGATACCTTCTATTTGATTGTGAACTTTGGTATGGTCCACTGTGGCATTGGAGCTTTTATGAATACTATTACTGATACTGCTACTGCTGTTGTTGTCTTTACTCTTGTCGACACCCAAGATTGGATAAACCAAAGTTGAAAGAGACACGAACATCAAGCTCAAAGTAGCAATAAGAAATAAAACCCATCTTGAAATTAAGGTTAAATTTTCCATTATGACTGTTAGGCTGGTATTTGTTGACCTTCAACAGATATGATAATATCCGCGTATCCATAAAATATATTTCTATTGTTAACCAAGCCGAAAACGGAAGTAGCAGCAATTAATACAACTATAATTAATGGTTTTCTCATCCTGATTTTCAATAGCTACATTCACAAATTAACATATAAGAATTCCTCATTTCAAGGGAATCATGCGCATATAAATCAATACCGAAGATCACACTTATCAAAGTTCACCTATGTTTGTCATCTCAGTTGAATGAAGAGTATCTGTTGATCACATCGAAGAGAACATTGAGGTATGATCATGTGCAGGTTAGTCCATCTGCTCGTAGTTACCAGCAAAAAACTGCTGATTTTTTGAGTATGGTAGATGAATGTGTAGGTCTAATTAATCAATTTGGAATAACTAAAATGTTTGTTGATGGTTCTGCACCTTCCTTTATAAGTGCAGTACGGAGATTATTATAAACCGGTTTATTGGATGAAGCAGACGAAGCACGCAAGAAGGGTAAGAAATGGGGTTAAGTAATCTTACGTGCAATATAATAATAATTAAGAATATCTCCTGGAACCTGCCTTACATCTATTTTTTCATAAAATCCTGCTACTTTCAACATTTGTTCTGCCTTTTGTCTTCCCCATACTGTACCTAGACCTTCACCATTGTATGCAAGCGAAACGGTCAAGCAGTGCATTGTAGAGAATGTGTAGAGTGTTGGGCCAAGTATATTATCTATATTTTCCTGGAGATAACTTGATGCTGCAATATCTTGCATAAGGAATATACCACCACTTCTACTGCCATTATCCTTAAGAGCATTGTATACTGCTCTTAGTACTTTGGTAGGATAAGCCTGATCATGTATTGTATCAAAAGCTGTAATCAGGTCATATTTTTCGAATTCATTAAGAGAAGCGATATCTCTGGTTTCAAAAAGTACATTTCTCAGAGTACTGCTTTCTCCTACTTCAATTTGTCCTGCTTCTTGTTTTGCAGCTCGTATGGCTTCGTTTGAGATATCATAACCAACAAATCTACTATTTGGAAATGTCTTTGCCATAATGTTGATTGCATGGCCTCGGCCACATCCTACATCAAGTACATCAATTCCAGACCTTAGCCTATCAGCAAGCCCATCTACAAGGAGAATGATCTGATCTATCAATCTTGCATCAAAAACACGGGCTGTCTCTTCAGCTTGGAGCTCTTGAAACCTTGGAAATTCCGAATAAGGAACTCCCCCACCTTTAGAGAAGCATTCTACAATCTTATCTTCCACTATACCCATAAGTGAAACATATTGAAAGTATACAGCTAGATTATTAATTCCAACGGCTCTAGTAAGAATTGCAGCATGTTTTTGTGGAAGTAAATACTCGTCACTCGATGGATTATATTGAATTATTCGTCCAACTACCATACCTCCAAGCCATTCTCCCACATAACGTTCATTTAGGCCAGCGGCTCTTGCAATCTCCTCTACGGTAGCAGGTTTTTGTATATAAGACATTATATCGAAAAGGTGAGTTTTATGTCCGATGCTTATCATTAACGAGAGGGTACCACTATTTAGAACATGAATTAGCTGAGTTGCAAAATCTGACTCATTATTTGCATGATCTCCAGCAGGAGTAGCGACCAATACTTAGCATAATCTCTGCTCACACTCTTATTCTTTACTCACTATGTGGCACATCGTGGCACATTGTAGCACAAGTATGTTTAGTAATAGGACCCACATTCTACAGAATATAATGAGAACTTAAATATCATTGTATTGACAACTAGTTTGTGTTTAAATTTGCATTATTTCGAAATAATGCAATATTTCTAGTTGGTATAGTAGCAATTGCTATATCTCTTTCGATACTGTCATATCAATATTTTGCAGTAACGTCTAATCAAATTATTCAAATAGCTTCTGAGGACATACGTTCTAATGCCAGAACAGAAGCGAATGATATCTCTCACTCATTAGAAAATGAAATGAAGGCCGTCATATCTAACTTGTATATCCTTGCACATTCTACTTCTGTTCTGTCTCACCAATACGAAAAGGCACATAATATTATTGATGCTGCCCAAAATTCAACAAATCACCTTACAGATTTTTATATGTGGCTTGATGAAAAGGGGAAGATAATTTGGATTAGTAACATAAATGGGAGTACTTATCAAAAATACAACGGATTTGACCTAAGCTACCGACCATATTTTAATATCGCAAAGAGCACACACAAAGTATATTATAGTAGTACGATAGAATCTAATGACAATGTACCTAGGTTATACATATCCTATCCATTATCCAATAATAGTAAGTCTGCTAGTAATACCGGTCAGACAGTGACTACAGATAAATTTGATGGCGTCATGGTTGCAGGAATCAGAATAACTTCTCTGGGTTATTTTTTAGAGAATCAATTACTTCCAGAATCAAAAAATAACATGGGATTACTCGACAAGAAGGGGATTATTCTCTATAGTGATAACTCTTCGTACATTGGCAAATATGTTCTTGGAGATGAGTTTCAACATACACTGTCCGGTATAGTCTTACCGAGTTCAGAGAGTTTACTAAATAGGCTTTTTGAGCAATCATTACTAGGGAATACAGGTTCAGGAGATATTCCTGGACGAAGTGGAATATATACAATTGTTTATCAACCTGTTAAGATAGATGGTAATTATTTTTTGACATCGTATATACTAGCTCCACACAACCTGGCAAGTAATGTTGGTAATTTGGTTAATCAACAGAAGAACTTCAGTATATTTATAATAATCATTATTACAGTTGCAGCAATCGTAGTTGCATTTTTTGTTCTGTCATGGAATAGAAGGTTAAAAGCAATTATCATTTCAAAGACAGAAGAATTGAGGACATCAAATGTCTCCCTAATTGATACAAATAAGCAGCTAGCAAAAGCTAACGACGAATTAAAGAATCATGACATAATACAAAAGGAGTTTATTAATATTGCAGCTCATGAATTACGTACACCCATACAGCCAATACTCGGATTATCTGGTCTGCTTCTTCGAGATAAACAAACTGAAAAGAAACGACAAGAATTGCTAGAAATTGTATTCAGAAATGCGAAGAGATTGGAGCGACTTACTGATGACATTCTGGATATTACGAGAATAGAGAGCAAATCACTAAAGCTAAAGATGGAATTATTCAATCTAAGTGAAATGTTGCGAGATGTCATCTCAGATTTTCAGAATCAGATTGACAAAGGACAAATAGCTAGAGCTAATCGAAAATTAGAATTTATAGGATTGGATGAAGACATCTTCGTAAAAGCAGATAAAGATAGGATACATCAGGTAATTTCGAACCTTTTAAGTAACGCTATCAAATTTACAAATGAAGGCGAAGTAACTATCTCGGTAACAAAGTTTGATGACAGAACAGTAGTAAGTGTAAAAGATGCTGGATCTGGAATCGATCCTAAAATATTACCAAAACTATTTACAAAATTTGCAACTAAATCTGGTAGTGGTACTGGGTTGGGATTGTTTATCTCAAAGAATATTGTAGAAGCTCATGGAGGAAACATGTGGGGGAAGAACAATGCTAATGAGAAAGGAGCTACTTTTTCTTTTAGTCTACCATCAGAATCAGATTAAAGAGTGATATTAAATATGAGTAAGGTCTGGGACACAGTCTACAATTCAGACAATACCTTTTTTGGAGAGGAACCTAGCAATTTCGCACGTCTTTGTTTTAATCAGATGAAAATGAATAAGGTGAGCAGAATGTTGGAGCTAGGCGCAGGTCATGGAAGAAATTCAATATTTTTTGCATCAAATGGGATTGAAAAAATAGATGCGTTGGACTATTCTGTTGTTGCCATTCAATTATTGGAAAAGACAGCAAAGGAAAAAGGATTATCAACAACAATATACCCACACTTATTTAACGTAAAGAATCCTTTTCCTTTCAAAATGATTATTATGATGCAGTATATTCGCACATGCTTCTTAACATGCGTGCCTAAGGAGCTTCACTTTATACTTTCAGAAATAAGAAGAACATTAAAACCAAAAGGTTTGAACTTCTTTTCTGTCAGAAACCAAAATGACAATTCTTATGGCAAAGGGATACAAGTAGAGAATGGAATTTACGATATGAACGGCTTTCAGATCCGGTTCTTTACAGAAAAAGAAATACTGGATTTGGTAGAGTTAGAATATTTTAAAATATTGTGGATTAAAGAGGAGTATGAGGAACCTGTTACGCTCTATTTAGTATGCAGCAAAAAACTTGAATCACATGGCTACCTCATATAAAGCAAGTATCGATACTGTTTTCCTAAATAGGCTGATGTTTTTCAAGAATTTAGAGTGTGAACTTTGTAACGCTTATCAGTTCCATAGTTGATATATTTCCATCGACCATCAGAGATCGATAACTCGTGAAATTCTCTCTGTACTTTCCGATCTAATGATTTGTATACATTCTCTCCTATGGACACTTTATTTGCACCTGTTAGAGAAGTTATCTTTGATGCTATATTCATACTATATCCCAGTATGTCAATCGGAGAGAGCTGTTTATAACCGAACTGAACTATTGCGTTTTCTCCTGCGTCCATACCTATCTTGGCGAAGAGTTCAGGATACTTGTATATTTTATGCAATATTACATTAAGTTCCTCCTTGACCGCATTAATCATCAATTTCCCACATTCAACTGAATTATTTGAGGCATGATATTTGTTCTTATTATTAACACGACCTGGAAAAAAAGAGATTACTGCATCGCCTACGTATTTCAAGACATATCCATCATGACTATCTACAACGAGTGATATTTGATGGGCAAAAGCTCTAATTAATGTAACAAGGTTATCTACGGGTAAAGTCATGCTCATATTCGTTGAGCCAACAAATTCGGCGTATATGATAATGAGTGGAATCTTGGAACTGATATGGTTAAGAAGAAAGGTTTGACCACGTCTTATTGAAGTATGAATCATCTTTGGCCAAAGGTTGTCAAGTATCAAAGGCGTATGTATTTTGTACCAATATGCCATTGATTCTTCTTCCTGCATATTCTTTTTCCAGTAAAGATATATTCTTATGCTGTCGCGGCGTATCCGTCATTTGCATTGTGCGCATCAGCGATTCGTAAGCCACCAATTCATTATGTTTTAATGCGAAATCTCGCCTCATTGGCACTAATTCATATTCTTCTGGCATAGAATTTTCTAAACCATTATCCTCCGTTTTTGATTTTACATTCTTTAGAAGATTATTCCCCATCGGCATCGTAGAAGATACAAATAATAGTGATAAATCTGCTTTAACATCAGTTGAATTTCCTCCTAATCGTCTAATTATTCTTCTGTCTAATTTTTTGATTATGTGTTTCTTTCAAGTGCTGCTTTAGTCTTTGTTTTACTTTTAGTAATGGGGTCTGATCTATTCTTGATATTATTCTATCTGCTGACGCATTTTCAGTAGATATTGCTTCATTTAGTTTTTCGATCAGCTCTGAGAGCAATTGAATTTTGTTATCATAGCTTTTTCTATAATGCAAAGGTAGTACTATTCATGTTCTATTATATTATTTAAGGTTGTTCTGAGTCAGCCATTTAACTTCCTAATCTCATCTGCAATTTTTTTGATCATCTGCAATTTTTTGATTCATCAGGTATTTCTGGAGCTTTATCAGCCCGTGATGTAGTCTGTCCTCTCGGCTGCAATGAGACACTTAAATAGGGTCGCATTAGGATCTATTCATATCTGAAAATCTGTGTTGGAGTTACCATCTTTACATGAATTTGTTAGACATGGGCAAATATGGTGGCTTGTAAGTATGTTCTGTTTTCTTGGAGGTCTAATAGTTTGGGGGATATGGAAGAACAGGTAGGAAACTTATGAGTATGTGGTCTACATACAACAACCCGCCAAAAATTGCTCATTGTTCTGTAAGCCACGCCACACCAAACCATACTAACTTGGACCTAGCAGAAAGTTAATGCATTACTTATTAATAGTGAGTCCTAATACAGCCTAACTATTCTACAGCAGTATATTTCGGAAGTCTATTAAATTATGTTATTGCTTCAATAAATAAGTAAGGCAATGAATTAAATGGCCACTACTATAAAACTAATTTTAGTATTTGCTGTACTCCGTCTCTTTTTAGTACAACACCTATCAGTATTACGTAGTCGCTTTATCTGGAGTAATAATATTGAAAACCTTGCATTTGCACAGCTAGGCGGTAATAATCCCATTACTCAAAGACTAGACTATGCACACTTCTTACCACTAACAAAAAAAGGTAAATTGCATAAAGTCAAAATAATT
>AF_2010_repII_A1DRAFT_10000272_pt1 | contig 10901 bp, 12 predicted proteins | sample AmaForreplicIIA1_FD_9195 | JGI IMG/M metagenome (IMG submission 9195)
CGATACTGATGGAAATTACGGTCATAGCGGTTCCAGCGTTTGCAAGCTCCTCATCCTTCACTATTACATCAGCGAGATTCGCCTTGAAGCAATAATCAGATCTACCCTGACAAATAATGACCTTTCCTATTTCTGCGCCTGTCGCTTTGGCTATTAATGTGTACCTTAATAGAAGATACAGTAGCGGCTGTACTGTCAGGGCTTAAAGTTCTCTTATCGAACCCTCATCAGGGAAAGAAGAGAACTTTTGATCTTGATTCAGGCCTTGTCCCCAGACTATAGAATCACCAAATGTAACGATTCGTTCAATAACTCTTACAGAAGACCAACTGAAGCCCATAGCAGCAAAAGTATTAGGATCTGGTATCCACGCCTTCTTACCACCAATCATTACGTAAACTTCAGGTTTTGATTTCTGATTATTTTGGTTTCTAATTATGTGGTCAATTGTTGGTGATATTTGCATTATAGGAATTCGGCCACAGATAGAACATTTGTAACCGTTCAATGCTTTCTATTCCTCGGGGTCATAGCTTATCATTGTCATCCATACTTTGTTTAAATCAACCTCTTCAGGTATCATCTACGTCGTGCTTGTTCATTTATTCGAAAGCTATTCTCAGCCAGATATCTTCTTTGATGTTCTAATATCCTTAGATCATTGAAAAAATGGTTCTTAAAACAAAATATAGAAATCGATATTTACTTCGTATTCGTTAATACCCAAATAATGGCTACAAAAACGTGTGAGATATGTGGGAATAATTTATCCTCCACGGAAGAGAATATTTCGTTTCAATCTAGCAGAGATAATACGGGCCAAAAACAGTTGTATATATAACTGCTTTCTCTGCACAATACATTTACTCTTATATTTTGAGATCTAGTTATCTTGGGAAGATTTCACTGGTTGATTTAGAAAGTATCGGGGAAACAATGGATCGTAAGCAAATAATTGCAATTGATGGAACTGTAATTGCAGGTGCTTTAATCTTGCTTACGCTATTATCTAGCGTAAATCCTAACGCGTTACCGGGAAGAGGAACTGCTATGATATTGGATATTACTACTGGTGATCTAATACCAACTATTACCGCTACGATTGTAGTTGTATTTGCGTTTTCTGCAGTTGCAGCCTCGATTATTGAAGAAATTGAAGTTGGGCGAAGACTTATGGTAACAGGGTTTGTATTTCTATTCTTCGCGATACTGTCTATCACATACCTCCCATTCGTCTTTTCTGCTATTACACACAATGAAAAGATAATAAGTTAAGTATAGACTTATCGGAATTGAGCGAATAGGCTTACTACCTTTTTCCTCATTCTACAATTTTTTATGATTAAAATTTAGCCTGTGAATCATTTGGATGATCAATCTTATATGGTAGCCGTCTTCCATTAGTTAGTGCTTCGCCTCCAAATATTGGTGAGTTATGAACACTGAGCTTGATCTGCAACTCTATCAAATAAAATATTTTGAATAATAGCAAATCTATGCTTCTGAAAATATTTTAGCTTTTTTCCCATTTCTTTCCTAAATGATGCTCTCAGATGGTTAAAATAATCCTGGCCTATTTCGAGTCCAAGGTTATCTTTTATGTAAAGCAAACTTTCTTCCTTTGTTAATCGCTGGGCTCAGCCATCCTCTAGATCATTGTTTTCTCCCAAAATTGTTCTCCTTTTCATTCTCCAGCCGACCAGCCGTTCCACCAGCCTTTTCATTCACCAGCCGATAGCTCGGCTGCCCGATTCAAGATTGAACGGATCACAATTTATGAGGTTGACCTTGAAGATAACGGACCTGATTGGCCTCCTAAAACAAGGTATTATCTACAGTTTAATACTTTGAGGGATGGCGATGGCTCTATGCCATTACCAGTCTCCTGATCTTGCTAACGAACAAGCTTATTCTGCCGCACTTCAGATCAACATAGATACAGGGAGCTTTACAGTAACAAAACCAATCTCTTCGTTCAATGAATCCATTGACCGAACTATTATTTGGTCTGAAGCAAACCTGTCGGGCATTCAACTTCAATGTCCTACTGAACAAGGGCCCCAAAAACCACCGGTTTGGAATGCAGGATGTGCACGTGACGTACTTCCACTGGAGGCGATACCCCCAGATCCACCAGTGAATATCATAGTTGCGGCGGATGCAGGTTCTGTAAGGCTCTTAGGTCAGGCTGGACCGCATTTATTGCAAGACTTAGATCACCTGCCGTCAGCTGCCTTTGCCAAGGACCTGATGACATCAGTCACATTTATGCCGGATGTGAGGGCGCGCTTTACGAGACATCTACGGAAGGTAATTCTCATACTCTGTGGCAGTGGAGGGATGTCAGTCCTACTGCCATATTCGGTACTGTGAATGTGAATGTCCATAGTATAGGAACGACAAGTGGTGAACAGGGAGTCCTTTGGTCACCCGTTCCATCCCCTGGAGGACAATATAACTGGAGGTTAGCCAAGACAACCGATGGCCAAAGACTACAAAATCTTCCGGCTGGACCCTATTCAGGACTAGCCACAGGCAAGGATCCGAATTCAGGGAAAAACACAGTAGTTGTAGGGACAAGGACTTACTTGTAGGGATCGGTGACTAATTAAACAAATAAGTTCCATTCATTGTATATGTTACTTCTTCTAGACGCTGCTCAACGAACTCTTATTCTAAATCTTTACCCGATGACATGCCTGCTCCTACTCTACTACTAACTTTTCGCAGAGGTTTCGATATTTTACTACCGTACTCTTGCTCTAGCTCGCTGTCATTTTTCGAGAATTTATAAGAATTCACGTACTTGTCTCATAAAGCGGAGTTGTCCTGTTTATCACATCTTTCAGAGGCTCAAGTTCTTCTTCCGGTAGGTCTATCATGCTAGTCATTATAGCTATTCTGAATGTTAACATCTAATCACTCTCATTGTAATGCCACCAGCACTGGAATCAACCCTCTTCCCCCTTTTAGTGGCTCTAATGCCTTCCCGATCACAGTCCCAAGTGCCTTTTTCTTACTTTTTGCCATTATTGCCGCTCCTTCACCACTCTGATTTATTTCAAGAGCGGTCGCCCGAGTTCACGTTAGGCGTTGCTGGTTCATCAAAGGTTATTTTTGTCATATTAGACCTAATAAGACATACAACCCGATCTATAAAAATAACTCACTAGAAATGAGTCCAATTGGGGGAGTAGAGATGAGGGTGCCTCTTCGTCCACCCCCTTTGATGGTGATGCCCCAACGATCTACGCCAGCCTATAGTGCTTGGCTGGCCTCTGGCTAAAATCCCTCTATGAAATGTTTCTCATGTATAAAAGTACCACGACAGATCACTTAGGATTCAAAACTCATCTTGGCCAGCCAGGAATTTAGTATCTATTATCTATTACCATTAGTGGATTTGAAATTTTTATAGAATCAATTAATTGTAAATAAAAGTATCCTATTCCTGCTAAGCCCAACATTAGAGTCGGAGTTTCTCCAGCTTTATTAATACCACACGGCCATGACGATCCACTTTCATATTTGTTAATTCCATAAAGTCCTACCCTCTCTGCTAGTGATTTATATGTACTATCCTTAAAGACTTGATTAGCATACAATAATGTCTCACAGATCCCGGATAAACCATGGCACAGTGAAAAATCAAAAGGTTCGTTGCCTCCTATTTTTTCCTCCAAGAACTTTGCAGATGTTTTAAGAGCAGCCTGGGAATCTAGAAGATATTTTGAATCCTTTATAATGTCATATGCTCTTATTCGCGAAAGACCAATACCGGGCGCACCGTGACACCATGCGATAGCATATATAAATACTGATTTATTTCGAGGATTTTTTGCGTCCGAACGAAAATCAGGCCAATTGTTTACCTCTCCATTAAACCAATGATTTTCATATCCAAACGCATTCTCAGCAGCCTCTAGAAATTTTGATTCGTCAGTCACCCTATACAATTCCACGAGCGAATATCCAATTCCAGCCGCGCCATGAGAGAATCCTGTCAGATTGTTTGAATTTGATTTTACGCTATTTGCTCTGTAATCCCATGAGAATCCGTATGATTCTTTTGTAGCGGTTTTAATCAATTCTTCTCCAAGCAGTATAGCCAAATCCAGTATGTTTTCATGTTTAAAAACCTCGTACAGCCCAAGAAGAGCTGGAATACCACTTGCATTTCCAGATATAACATCCGTAAGATGTTCCTCTTCAAAATTATCTCGTAACTCGTTTAATTGATCTAAGCCGCTCTGAATTAAATTACTTTCATCCAAATCATTTCCAATCTTGGTCGAAATGTATGCTAGACCTAATTTTCCAGTAAAAAAACTAAATCTACAGATAGAAGCCAATTCACTCGCTTTTGATAATGCATGACTAATTGCGCCTTCTGTCGTTTCTAGATATTCATTTTTCCTAGTATAACGATAAAGATTTGACAAGAACAATGCAATTCCACCAGTGCCATTATAGATATCGCAAGCAAGTGATTTGTTGTATACAGTATTGGTCATTGGGTTGATTTCCTTTATGGCCCTCCCGATCCAATTACATTTTTTATCATGCCAAAAGGCACTTCTACAAAGATGGGAGCCTATTTTGTCCGCAGCATCTAAGAATGCTTTACTATAGCTCATTTAAATTACTCGAAAACTCCAGCAAGTATTTCATCGTATTCATCCTTAGATTCTGCATTTTTCAAATAAGGTTTATTAAAATCAACATTGTGAATTTCAAAATGCTTTTGTACTAGTCTGATTTTTTCTTCCAACACGGAAACATTCTTTAACTGGGTATTATAAATCGCATCTGCAAAAAGTCTAGTACGGTTCTGCCCAAAACTCTCGCTTCTAGAAACATCTTCTGCTAATGATATTCCAGAAGCGAGTTTCCTTGCAAAAAGAGGCACAGACGGTTTAAGAAAAGATTTGATGTCTTCATATATAGTTGAAAGAGGATTTGTTGCTTCTCTGATCGCTTCCTTTTCAATATAGAGTACTCCGGCATCTGCACGTGTGTAATGATTCTCATTTTTTAAAATTTTAAACTGAAACGGAATGCTCTCCTTATTTAGTTCTGTAGTTAAGGACTTTAAGAGTGAGATGGCTCCGTCTGATGATATATTCCAATAGATCCTAGTAATATTAGACTGTTCCTTCATAAACGTGTTCCCGTTTGCCATATAATAACCCGGAAGTAATTCTCTAAATTCCTTTACCATCGCAACCTTCCCCTTATCTCCTATCCGAGCTTGCTTACCATCTAATAATGCAAATTGATGAGGCGTAACCCAAAGACTTAGATTATTTTTTTTAACTGCAATTTTACCATTTTTTTCGAGCTTGGATACTACCCATCCCTCTTCCCAGTAGCCTACGCCGCTATTTGCTTGAGAAAGTAATTCGACAAAAGTTCGGTTTCGATTTCCAATATCAAAACCGTTTTGATATGGTAGCGTGTGTTCCCTACTTATTGCTTGACGACAGTGAACTAATTGATATAAATACGTGGCAAGCGGTTTAGTTAGATCGTTTACATCTGGATTTTTTTGTCGGGTTGCATTCGGTATTTCGAACACTTGATCATGAAGCATAAGAGATGTTTTACTGATTTTCATATTTCTCAACAGCTGTTCAATCTCTTCCATATATGAGAGAGGGCTTTGGTAAACGCTTTTTTCCATTAGAACTCTATTTTGAATGGTATACCAAGCAAATGAATTGTAGCTTTACTGATATTCGAGATCATGTTTAGGCCTATTTGTACCATGTATGTGGCTAGATTATTTAGTTCAGCTTGTGAATGAAGCATTTCATATGCGCTTTGTATTAATCTTGCAGCACAAAATTTACTCGATTTTAGCAGCAGCTCATTCGTATCATACGGATCTTTTTGAATTACCTGGATGTATTCATTCCAAAAAATTCTTAACGCATATTGCATGCTTTGTAAAGAATCCTTGGACATTTCTAACAATTGTTGAGCCTCTTCAGTTCCAGTTATCGGTAACATATACAACCAAGATCTAATGAATTCCTGAAATATCGATCCGATATCCCAAGCTGGATCTCCGATATTTGCCATCTCCCAATCTGTGAATATGTTTCTTCTCTTGCCATTTTGTACGGTAATGATTATATTGTCAAATCTAATATCCCCATGAATCAAAGTTTTTGGATTCCAACTAGCAGAAAGTTCTTCAAGAGTATCGTATACCCTGGGATCTCTTTGAATAATTTTCAACAACTTCATGTTCGCTTGGCTGAGATCGACGAAAATCTCAGGACCGGGGTGAATTAATAGGTTCTCGAAAGCAAATGCTTTTGGTAAAAAATGTAATTCTTTCTTTGTTATTGAGACATTTTCAAAGGCATGATGGAAAGTGGCGACTGCTTTCGCCAATGATGCTACCAAGTCCTTATCTAACTTAATGTTTGGCTCTTGGGAAATATATTGATTCCACGAATATCCTGGAACCAATTCTGTTATCATGATATTATTTTTTTCATCATAATCACGGATTTTAGGTGCGATATCTGCAAGAGAGGCAAACTCATTTTCAGTTTGCATAATCGCATAAAGGAGAGACTCTCTTTTTATGATTACAGAACTATTGATGACGTACGGATTGGCTTGCTTCAAAAATAAACCAGAATTAATACTATTTGAGATTTTGATATTCTTATTTTTTCTTGAGATATCAAATATTTCTAAATCTCCTTCAACAATCGATTTTGTATCCAATAATTTATTGAGCAAAAGATAACCAATTACATTATCTATATTTATGGAATCAATTCTATCAGGATCAATATGTTCGAAAGTAACATCGTAATTCATATCAAAAATAAATATGATAATAAAATATTCACTTTTGAATAACACTAAAAAAATGAAGAGATGACATCACATTAATGACGCCATAACAAGATTGATTAAAACTAACGACTTATTCTTTTTCATCTTCTAATTTCTTTACTTTTGCTCTAAGTTTGTCTAGCTGTAATTTTAGTTGTATTGTGGGATCCGCTCCCAAATCCGGATCAAAGACAGGACAATCCGGGGTATGAGGGCAAAGCCCCATTGGTGACGGGCAAAATACACGAGGTGTAGGGCATCCTGGTGTAGGGCATCCTGGTGTTGGGTGGGGACAATATGGACCATATGCAGTAGCGTTTTGCGGTTGACAAAACCATTCATATGTACAAGGAACCCACTCAGTTGGACATACCGGTCCAAACAGTGAAGGCCATTGGTCACCTTGTCTAGCTCTCAAAATCGCTTCGGGTCTTAATTGAGTTCTGACAATATCTCCTTCCATAAAACGTGCCTGTTGTTTTCTAAATTGTACCTTTACTTTGATTATTTCGGTATCTTTATCTATCCAAATACATGTTCCGCCAAATTCCAGTTCTTCGGCGGATATTTCTTCTGCATGCAAAATTTCCTTTTTCTTGACTTCTATATACTCATTAAATTCCTTACTTAAGTATAGCCGCACTGCATCAACAGAGTCTGATTTACCTACATATCCTCTGATAGTCAAGTAATCGACGGGTTTTCCATCCTTTACTAACTTTTTCACTAATTCATGTTCACGTAAAGGATCCCTCTCAGAAGATTTCCTAGGCTGGCTCGTCGACACTGGAAGAGGAAAGAGAGAGCTTATATAAAAGGTTTCAAATCTCGAAGCAACTTCGTTTTTTGGATCTGTCACCCTTAAGATGAATTTTTGTCGTGAAATGTAAAGTAGTAGCCATGCAAGCAGTATCACAATTTATCATTATTTTCATTATGGCAGAGTTTGCTACAGGGTTTTCCTTTTTCAGCCTTTGAAATGCATAAGTAAGTATTAGATGGCTATGAATGCATTATTATTATGGCACCAAAACAAGTCTAAAGGGCATAGGCATGACAATTGTGCATGAGCTCCGGCCCCTCCCGTTTTGGTCCGGTCTGCCTTTTATATTTAGACAATTTTAATTATTGGATGAAACCACTCAGCTATTGAGCCAAAGAAACACAAGAATAATCATGATATATCAGCTAAAGTTATGATAAGTAGAAGAGAAGTTTTAGGAACGGATTTCTATAACTTTAAAACAATAATTATTATTGATCAAATGATGATCACAATTGAAAAATCAATAACTGCTTTATTTCCAACCTTGATGTTTATCGATTCATTCCAACAGAAATTAAATTTTAAAAGATCAAACGAGTATCAAACTAATGTCAATTAGTTCAGGAACTGCATCATCTCAATCTGTAAGCGCCAGGCCACCAGATTGGGTATATCTACGGAATATAAAGAGCAGAATATGGATGGAACACAATTCACCAAGAGAGAGGCAAATTACCCTTGAGTTAATCGTTATGAACTCACATAGTACCAACCCTATAGTGGATTTTCCTTTACAAGTTGGGGAGTTTCTATATGGGCTAAAGATTATTGATGAAGATGGTAGTGTATTGCCATTTTATTCAAGGCGGGAAATTAAGCATCTGATTGAAACATACAAGGAAAATTTGAAACTAACTATTACTAATCGATTAAACGAAGGGTATATAGTTTGGATCAAACTTCCTAACAATAAACCTATTGGACCAAAAGATTTCAGAACCATACGCTTAAGTTATTGGGGTACTGCTCCAAACAATCCGAAGAGTGTAAAGTGGCATTCTTCGATCTTTGATATTCAACAATATACCGAGATTGTACCAAATGCAGTTCCAGTTGAAACCTCTTATTTTATCACTGCTCCAAAAGATTGTATTTTGGAAGTTATGAAGGAAAAAACGTCTGCATATAATATTGATACAAATGAGAAATTGGACATACAATATCTAGATAAGCGTAAGGATATTGCAACACCGAACTTGCAAAAGTCTCCGATAGTTGTTGCCCAATGGCATGGCTGTATTGCCATTACTATAATGCCGTATGAGTGTAAGTTCGAGTTCCATGTAGAGTACGAAGTGAAATTACCCAAAAATGAGAGATTGATATGGCAAATTGGTATACCGGTATCGATATTTTTCTTACTAATAATGGTAACATTGCCGATGACCCCATTTTTTTCTACGATCTATTCTGTAGAACCAATATCACGAGAATCTATATTTGCTTTCGCTGCAATTGCAGGAGGAATCATAGCGGCCTTAATGGCCTTAATAAATAATGCGCTTATTGGACGCACAAGACTAATACTATTAATTGATGTAGGATTGATAATTGCGTTAGTACTCCGTGCTGACTTGTTTAATATTCATCATTGATTACCCAAATGTGCTAATTACAAAGAGCGATTACTATAGGTATTCAGCAATAACAATAAAAGGAGGTTAAGAGCAATAATTTATATGACTACTGCAAATACAGATGAAAGTTCTTCTTCTGAACAAGACGAACCATGGAAAGGTAGCATTATAGACTATGCTCCCCCTTATAGATTTAGAGAGGACAAGAAATTGCAAAAAGCTTATCCATCGAGTTTTCCATCGATTAATAAGAGCGTAGAAGAATTACCTGAACCAAAAACCTCCTCCGGTGTGAAAAACAGTGGTAAGCGCATCATTGGAAAGACGTCATCTCGTGTGAAAAACAGTGGTAAGCGCATCATTGGAAAGTTAAAACCGAAATCTTAATTTGAGTTTAAGCAATGGTGTCTCACCATTCTTCCTATTGATATATTACATTTATCACCTATATGCCTCATTCTCAACCTTGGGTCCCTCAAAATTATCAACATAGACGCTATAATCCCCCGACTTCGTAACCAGCATCCTTTAGTTCTTTCTTAATACGGATAGTAATGCTCTAACCCGTAGGTAATGGTACGGCCAGCTAACTGTGACTACCGGACGACTTAACGATTGACATACTATCCTGTTAACACGATTATGACTAAGCAAATGGAACTATGTATGCAATTTGTGTAGTGTTTGTCTGCGTGCTGGAATATCACAGTGATGTCCTGCCTCAAGAAGCACATCCCTTTTTAATCCCTTGGGTATTGGATGTCTGACCATCTATCAATTAACAATAATGACATGAGGACAATTGTAGGCTACGCTACACGGGCAATAATACCAATATCTGAATATGCAGCTGAATATGGTCGTAATAGCATATCTGTATCACCAAATGTAATTCAATACTCTGTTACGCTGCAAGGAACAACTTAGCATGATCAGATGCTCAAAGATGGGTTAACGATATAGTCAATCAGAATAACGTTCCCCGGACTCCTCGTGCATTTTTGTTGTAAGTCCTCAAGGGTTGACTGCATCCCAGGTAGGCGCGAATGACGGCTACCATGGCCTCGCAAATGGACTATACATAATTCTAGGAGAGTTATTTCTGATGTTGTTCCTTCATATTGAAACACGACAACAGTAGAAGCTATAATGTTATGATGAGTTCTCGAGTCCTTAGCAAGTAACCTCATAATTTGCAAATCAGTGTTATCGACTCTAGCTTCATGCAATATGTTATAGTGGAAGTTTGCTTTTAGCATATACACATTTCGGACATCTTCCCAATAACTACATATTTTGGTTCCATTTACGCTATTTAGTATATATTTTGTACCGAATCATAGCACTCTAGCGGGCATTCAATACTGAGGATCGAGCTCATTCCAGCTATGTTACTTGATGGTGAGTGTGAATTATATGTGAGGTAGTGGGATATATGTTCGGCTCACTAATTATTTTTTTGTCGGTAATAATTTCCTCATGAGTTTTACTAACCTGAGTTTTTCTCTTTATGTCGTAATTTTTCAATCAACTCATTAATCATTTTCTGCTGTTCGAAGATTAAAATCAGAAACAAGCTCTCCGCTGCGAGGCCCTTGCCCTTACTATTTATGCAGTCATAGTATTCATTTGTCTTACAC
>AF_2010_repII_A1DRAFT_10000274_pt1 | contig 10848 bp, 10 predicted proteins | sample AmaForreplicIIA1_FD_9195 | JGI IMG/M metagenome (IMG submission 9195)
CCGGCGCCAGCGGCGGCGCAGCCAAGCGTCCCGCCACCCGCGGCAGTGACTCCCCCCGCTCCGTCAACCGTTGATCAGTTGCTGCGAGAAGGCAAAGAGTTCCGGGAAAAGGGCGACACGACCAATGCACTCGCACGTTTTCAGGAAGCATTGGACGGCGAACCGGACAATACTGGCGTGCTCCAGGAAACGGCGCAGACCTACGAGTCGATGCAAATGTTCGATCGCGCGAACGATATCTGGCGCAGAATCAAGCAAATCAGCCCGTCCGATAGCTCGACGTACGCTTTAGCCGACCGTCGCTTGAAGGTCGGAGTTCCCGCTGCGCCTACCGTCGAGCCAGGCGGCGGNCCCGCCGAGACGGACGTTCCGTCACGCAAAGATGTTGGCGGCAATGCGGAAGGTCCAATCATGGGGATTTCTGACGTTAAAACCAAGGAAACGCCCGATCCGGACGCCGAAGCAAATCTGGCACTAGAGATTGGTATAAAAAAACAACCAGGTGCCGTTATCGACCATAACAAAGTGAAAATTCTGGTGTTTCTTTACGACATTGTGAACGACAAAGACATCAAGCTGACAGATGCCGATGTGAGCAACGAATGGCTCACCTCGAAACACGACTGGTCGGACACCAATCCAGAAGTGCTTCTCGTACGCTACGTTCGCGCAAAAACCGGCGGCGCATTATCCGAATCATCGCTTTCGGAGGCGGCGGCAAAAGTTCGGCCCGGCCAAAAGGGTCGCGGCTCAAAAAGTTCCGGAGATATCGGACAACGCAAATATCTCGGCTACATCGTTCGTGTTTACTACGGCGACGATCTGCAAGCTGTTCAGGCGGAGCCTGCGCGGCTTTTGCAGCAGTTTCCTCTTTCGAAAAATCCCTCGATCCGATGACGCGATTGTTTCGAGGCTGTATTGCTTGCGTCCGAAGCAGACGGAGACACGCAGATCCTCTTCGAAGCGTTCTTCCCTGGTTCTCTGTTTTTCTTTTTGCCACTGCGGTAGAAGCGCAGGTTCAGGTCGACCTGAATTTCAAGCGACTGCAATACATCGCATACGAACCGGTCGTGGCGACAGTTGCCATTACGAATCTGGCCGGGCGCGATATTGAACTGCACGACGCAGACGGGCAATCCTGGTTGGGCTTTGAGATCACGGGCAGCGAGGAACAACCGGTCGCGCCGCTCAGCGGCGCAAATCGAGAGCCGCCATTGAGAATCCAAGCTGGCCAGAGAGTCACCCGCCAAATCGATCTCACGCCGCTGTATCCCGTCCATGAATACGGCGCCTATCATGTGCGCACGAACATTTACTTCGCGGACTTGGGAAAATTTTTCTACTCCGTGCCGCGAGTTTTCGAGGTCACTGATGCTCATCCCATCTGGCAGCAAACCGTTGGAGTTCCAGACGGCGCGGGCGCATCCGGCGATGTGCGCACGTATTCGCTGATGACCAATCGTTTTCCAGACCACACTTCTTTGTACGTTAGGGTGCAGGACAAAGACGCGGGCGTGGTTTATGCCACTTACTCGTTAGGCCGCACCGTCTCTCTCGAGCAACCGCAGGCGGAGATCGATCGCGCCAATCAATTGCATGTTTTGCATTGCGCGGCTCCGCGCGCATGGTCGTATGCCCGCATTGGACTAAACGGTGAATTGCTAACGCACTCTTCATTCATGGAAACCAAAACGCGCCCACATCTTGTTCATTCGAGTAAAGGCGAAATAGCCGTGCAAGGCGGCATGGTCGATGCGTCTGCGCAAAGCTCGGGTAGCAAGGCACCAAAACTTTCGGCGCGACCGCCCGGCGCGCCCACAAACGACCGGTGATGCGCAGGAATTGTGTCACTTTGTTGATTGCCGGCCTGCTGACGCCATTTCTGGCATGCAGCTCGTACGCAGCGAAGAGCAGCGACAGCTCACCCATAACTGTCGTGATCGATGCAGGACACGGTGGATACGACCGTGGAGGAATTCCCGGCCAGAGGGTTTCAGAGAAGGACATGACACTCGACGTCGCGCAGCGACTTAGAAATGTCCTCGCAGCCAGCGGTTATCGGGTTGTAATGACAAGAGACAGCGACGTCTTTGTCCCGTTGGGAACGCGCACTGCAATCGCCAACTCCAACCGCAATGCCATTTTTGTATCGGTCCACTTCAATTCAGCGCCACGAAGTTCAGCCGGTGGCATAGAAACCTATTTTTACAATCGCGACAGCTTAGCGCTTGCCTCGGCGATTCATCATTACGTTGCCGGGGGCGCACCGTCAGAGAACCGCGGCGTGCGCCGGCGCGGTTACTTCGTCCTGCGAAGGACGAACATACCTGCCGTTCTCGTCGAGTGCGGTTTTCTCACTAACCCGACCGAAGCTGGGTACGCTCAGAATGCTTCTTATCGTCAAAGGCTTGCCGAAGAGATTGCAGCTGGAGTTCGCAGCCGCGGTTTCGTCGCCAGCTCCCGTAGTACGACCCGAGTTGCAACAGCTGAAAGCATCCCGCTGCAACCGTACATCGACCAAACCAGGGTCACCAGTTCCAAAAAGAGCCGGTCGAAGCGTTCGTCCAAGAAAAGCACTCGAAAAAAGAAAAGCTCTTCGAAACGGTCAAGCTCAGAAGCAAGCGCGACGTCATCAAACTGGGAGGCTTGATTGGACCTGCCAATTCTGACTTCGGCGCAGATGCGCACCGCGGAGGAGGCTGCATTCGCCAGCGGTGTGCAGGTGGAAGCGCTAATGAACAAGGCTGGCGCCGGTGTCGCGCAGGCAGTCACGAAATTTTTTTCGATGCCCGGTCGATGCATCGTATTCGCCGGCAAAGGACATAACGCAGGAGACGCTTTATTCGCCGCGCAGTGTTTAGAACGGTGCGGATGGGAGATCGAAGTGCGTCTTGCTTTTAGAGAAGCGGATTGCAGTGATCTAATGCGCAAGAAGCTCGCGGACCTGTGCCGAAGACCGCCTGAGATTCTGGGCGCTAGACCATCGGACACGGCGAATGCCGGTCTGGTCGCCACGCTTGATGAACTCCCTTCGGATGTCATAGACCGAACAGAAACAATGCAGAATGCAATCGGTAAACAGGAGTGTTCGGGCAATGCTGTTCCGCTCGTTATTCTGGATGGTTTGCTTGGCGTCGGCGCAAAACCACCACTCCGCGAGCCGATCCGCGACGCCTGTCGCTTCATCAATCAACTGCGAACAACAAAGGGTGCCTACGTCTTTGCGGTGGATCTTCCAACCGGTCTCGATACGGATTCAGGCAAGGCAGATCGCGATTGCGTAGTCGCCGATTTTACCGTCGCGATTGGTTACGCCAAGCCAGGTCTCGTCGCCGACGGCGCGCTGAATTATGTGGGGCGGCTTGAGGTTGTGACGCTCGAAGAATTGCGGCCGCCGGAAACGAAACCGAAGGAAATTATCGCCAGCCCGACACCTTTTCGTGCCCTTTTTCCCAAACGCAAATACAACTCTTATAAGAATCAATTTGGCCGCATCGGCGTGATAGCTGGTTCCAAAGGATTCGTCGGCGCCGCGCTGATGGCATCACAAGGTGCGCTCAGAGCGGGCGCAGGACTGGTAGAAGTTTTTGTTCCCGAAGAAATCTACGAAATCGTCGCTGGCGCGGCATTCATGGAAGCAATGGTGAAGCCGGTTGCGTCGTACCGTCAATTGCTCAAGGAGAAAGCCGACGTCTGGGCCATTGGGCCTGGTCTTGGCAAATCGCACGCGGCCGACATCCTTGAACTCGTTGAAAAAATGAAGCAACCCATGGTGCTAGACGCGGATGGGCTCAACATAGTATCTGAAAAAATTCCCGTGCTACGACGCTGCAAAGGCAAACGGCTGCTCACTCCACATCCTGGTGAGATGCATCGGCTTTTTCCCGAAGAGCAACAGTCCCGCGCCAAAACAGCGACGAAATTCTGTGATCGTTTTCCGGTCACACTTTTGCTCAAAGGCAGTCGCACCATCGTGGCGGAACACGGTCGGCCGTTGAGCTACAACACGACGGGCAACCCCGGGATGGCGACCGGCGGGATGGGCGATGTTCTCACCGGAGTTTGCGCCGGTTTGCTGGCGCAAGGCCTTTCGCCTTATGACGCCGCCCGCGTCGGTGCATGGCTATGCGGTCGCGCAGCGGAGATCGCAATTTTCAACGGCGACGAGAGCGAGCAATCGCTGTTGCCAAGCGATGTCCTTGACCATCTCGGCGACGCCTTCAAGGAACTGTAGAATCTTTGCTGCTTTTCAGGATTCCTGATTCGTAGATTGATTCGCGCACTCCCGTGCGCTCACCGCTTCCCAAGCGGCTTCGCAGTCTACCGGCGGCGTCCCCGCTCGCCGTATTCTTGGGTTCATGATTAACTCTGAACGTGGCAAGATTCGTTCTGATCGGCAGCGGATTAGCTGGGGGCTTGCTCGCGGCATATCTCGGACGGCGCGGATACGAGGTGTATCTTTACGAGCGACGCGCTGACCCACGCGAAGGGAACATCGTCGGCGGGCGCTCGATCAACCTGGCGATTTCGACGCGCGGGATTCACGCGCTGGAACAGATCGGGATTGCCGAGGAAGCATTGCAACATGCGATTCCGATGCGCGGCCGGATGATTCACGATAAAGCCGGCGAGCTGCATTTTAGCCCGTACGATGTCGATCCAAAAAAATGTATTAATTCGATCGGACGCGCAGCACTTAATTCAACCGTTATTGAAGCGGCACAGCGCTATTCCAACGTTCGGGTACACTTCAATCACAAGTGCACCGGTGTCGATATCGACTCGGCGATTGCTTATCTGGAAACTGCTAACAGTACCGTTACTGCCAGGGGCGATGCAGTGATCGGCGTCGATGGCGCGTTCTCTGCAGTACGCAAATTGATGCAGAATGCGATTGCTAAATTTCAATACGACGAAAGTTATCTCGCTCACGGCTACAAGGAATTGACGATTCCGCCCGGACCGGACGGTTCATGGCGAATGGAAAAAAACGCGCTTCACATCTGGCCACGGAAAAGTTTCATGATGATCGCGTTGCCTAATCCAGACGGGTCTTTTACTTGCACGCTATTTTGGGAATTCGAAGGACCCCGCAGTTTCGCCACGACGAAGACCGACGACGACGTGCGCCGGTTTTTCGAAGAAGAGTTTCCCGATGCTGTACCGCTTATGCCGAATTTGCTCGGCGATTTTCATAGTAATCCAACGGGTTCACTTGTGACCATTCGCTGCGCGCCGTGGTTTTATCGAGACAAGACCTGCCTCGTCGGCGATGCCGCCCACGCTGTCGTCCCATTTTATGGCCAGGGAATGAATGCTGCGTTCGAAGATTGCGTCGTGCTGGATGCGTGTCTCGAACAATTTCCCGAGAACCGCGAGCGCGCATTCACCGAATACTTTCATCGCCGAAAAGAAAACGCCGATGCACTTGCCAATCTTGCGATCGGGAATTTCATCGAGATGCGAGATAAGACCGCATCCAAAACATTCCGCGCGAAAAAGAAACTGGATCACGCGCTGGAAGCCGCGCTGCCCGGAAAATATCTGCCGCTTTACACGATGGTCACTTTCACAAGAATCCCATACGCGGTAGCGGCACGGCGTGCTCGACTGCAAGACCGAATTCTTTACACCACGATCATCGCCCTTCTCGCGATCGGAATCGTGACCCTCGCAATCTTGCTTGGCCGCTCGTAGCGGGAGTCCGTGCCGCCGTCTTCTTGCGCTCGCGACTCCGTCGAATGCTTTTGGAATTACAGCGTTGATGTGCTTCCTGTTCCAGGGCCGCGATGACCCTGTCGAAACCCTTGATATCGGCAGCGGTGACGCGATGGATCACGGCGCGTTCCAATGCGGAGAGATGACGCTGAACGCGGTCTGCGAGCTTGCGCCCTTTTGCGGTTGGTCGCACCACGAATGTGCGGCGATCTGTTTCGCCCACTGCGCGTGTGATCAATCCACGCTTTGCGAGACGATCGAGAATGCTGGTCAGCGTCGACCTCTTGTGCGCAAGGCCGCGATGGAGATGGGCTACGTTGGCGGGGCCGGAATGCGCCAAAAGCGCTAAAATATGCGCTTCGCCCTGCGTCAACCCGCTCTCGCTCAAGTCGTCAAGATAAAGCCCGATTCTGTGCGTCGCACGGTGCACTGGGTGAACAAGTCGCAATGGCATCGATTGAAAGCAGCTTCAGATCCGGCTCCATCCATGAAACTCGCGCTTCGTCACTGAAAAGCCGTTCGGCTGAATAGTAATCGAGCGGAAAATTCTTTTCCAGCATTTGCGGATTTGCGTAGACAAGCTCCTCCAGTTGTTCTGCGCGGCTGACCGCGCGCACCCGTGCGAGAAGATGGACCCAAAACAATGTAATGGTCTCATGGTATTTTTGCGGTTTGCCAGAAGCAGCGGCGAATCGACGCAGCGTCTCGCGCATCTTATTGGTAGCCTGCTTCACCGATGAGGATTCGGCAAGATACACCCACGCAACGTGCAAATGCGAAGCATGGCGGAAATCTTCGTTCGGGATTTCCCCTCGCTCGAGCGCACGGGTCAATTCCACATCAGTCATGGACGCCGCTCCTTCGCCAGTGTCCCATTGATAGCCTTTTCCCAATGGATCCGTTGTTCCTTCGCCCAATCGGCGTCCAGTTTGGCTACTTCCTCATTTCCCTCAGGTGTCAACGCAGAACGTCGATAGCTTATNGTCGCCTTACAATGCTCTTCANCGTCGGGAACAACGCGGATTTTAATTTCGCTCGCCGTGAGCGCCGGTGTCACAACCACATATTCCACCCGACCCTCCCTAACGTCATAAGCCGTTAGCAGCCAGAGTCGATCTTTGCTGTGACCACTTGTTGTAGTGAAGACGACACCCTCTTCTTGTGCAGCGTGCGCCGGGTGAATGAAATGCGGCAACCATTCTGGCGCCCATTCTGCCTCGCGCACCGGCCCGAAAAGCGGCGTTACATCCGCAAGCGGGCCGTTTAATGAGATGGTGAACGATTGGGTCCGCTGTTCAAGCGCTGCACGTCCACCTTCTCCAGCCAATACCGATTGAAACAGCGCAACGCCCCAAGCTGATAGCGCCAAGTAGTTCTTCATATGATGTTACGTTATCGGATTATCCGATATCGTCAACCACTGCGAACACTAGAATTGATCATTCGAATCGAGGACGCCTCGCAGACTTCGTCCGCTGCGATGCAGCTTCGCTTCGCTCAGAATGACATTACCACACCGTTTGTAGCGGAGCCGACCTTGTCGCGTCGGGAACTTGCAATTCATCCACGGCGGGATTACGAAAACGGTTATTATGGCTGAAACATATGTTCCATTGATCAGTTCCGGCCTCGCCGGACCACTTGGCGTTCTGCATCTGCCGCGTCTTTGGCAGAAGGTCTCACTCGAGGAAGCGGGTAAACTCGCTTCCGGTTATCCCGGCATCGGCCGCGGTTTCGATGCGATGACGCTCGCGGCGCTCGGACTCGAAGAACAGGCGGTGCGAGATTACATCAAGCAAAACAAGCCGACCTATCCGCAGTTCGAGGCCTGGGTGAAACAAAACGTGAAGTCGTTAGATCGCGGTGCTATTGAGAAGCACAACGCGGCGGTGCGCGGCTACAATCATGACGACGAAACACGCCAGGGGATTCTCGGTGCGTGCAAGATCGCGGATGACGCTTCTCCGCCAAAAGACGCGGTAAACCTGAACAATCTAGACGATTGGTACGAGTTTCACCGGGCAGTGCTGGCGTAGTGGACGTCAAGGAAACGTCGGACGCCGAACATTGAAGTGAGCGGTTGTCGCCGCTACGTAAACGCGTTTTGTCATCGAATGTCTAGGAGTTAAAATTTAAGACGATGCGCGCAACAGAAACGAGCACGCCCCCTAACTTTCGCAAAACGGCTGCGACTTTTCAGCCGGGCGCAGAAACGCTGCCGCAACGTTATTTTGTTTCAGCTGAGATCTTTGCTGAAGAACTGCAGAAGATATTCGCGAGCCACTGGGTGCTGGTTGGTCATCAAAGCCAACTCGGAAAACCGGGCGACTATTTTCTTGCGGGAGTAGCCGGTGAAAGTTTGATCGTCGTGAAAGATCAACGATCGACGATCCGCGCCTTTTACAACGTTTGCCGTCACCGCGGGGCGCGCCTTTGCGAAGAAAAAAATGGACGCGCCGCAGCGATTCAGTGCCCCTATCACGCATGGACATACGCGCTGGACGGGCGATTGCTTGGCGCGTCGCACATGGATGAGACGCCGGGATTCAACAAGGCTGAATATCCGTTGAAGCCAGCACGGCTTGGTCTTTGGGAAGGTTTTATTTTCCTGAATCTGGCAGATACGTCTGCTTCTCTCGAGCAATGGTTTGCGCCGGTCGCTCGAAAGTTTTCTCCCTGGAATCTGCCGGTGCTGCGCTCGGCGAAACGGATCGAGTACGACGTCCGGGCCAATTGGAAGTTGATGTTTCAAAACTACTCAGAGTGTTATCACTGTTTGGGAGTGCACCCGGAGTTGTCGAAAATTTCGCCTTACGACTCCGCAGAAAATGATCTGACCGAAGGACCGTTTCTGGGTGGATTCATGCGGATCGCGAGCGACAAAAGCCTGACGATGAGCGGCAATGCGTGCGCGTTACCGGTCGGCAGTTTCGGCGACGAAGATTTCCGTTTCGTTTTCTACTACTCGATTTTTCCGAACATGCTGCTGAGCCTGCATCCGGATTACGTAATGGTGCATCAACTTGAACCGCAGTCGCCTGAACGAACACTGGTCTTCTGCGATTGGTTTTTTAATCCGGAAGCATTCAAGCGCGGCGATTTTGATCCGGACGATGCCGTTAAGTTCTGGGACATGGTCAACAAGCAAGACTGGCACGTGTGCGAGTTGAGCCAAAAGGGCATTTCCTCGCGCGCATACGAACCCGGGCCGTATTCGGCGCGCGAGAGTATCCCGGCAGCGTGGGATGACTATTATTTACGAGCGATGCGCTGAGTTTCGCGCGCGCATCCTTTGCTTCTCGTTTGTGTAATCTGCGCAAATCTGCGAAATCTAACACTTGCAGCCATGGCGCCGTTAACCTACGCGAGCTATCTTGATCTGGAAGAACTGCTCTCCCTTCAGAAGCCACGCTCCAGCCCGCCGGAACACGATGAGACGCTGTTCATCATCATCCATCAAACGTACGAGCTTTGGTTTAAGCAGTTGCTGCATGAGTTTGATAAAATAAAGAGCGATTTTTCGGCAGGCGATCTCTTCGGGGCGATTCACACGTTCAAGCGCGTGCGCACGATCATGAAAGTACTCGTGGCGCAGATCGACATTCTCGAAACGATGACGCCATCGTCGTTTTCTAGTTTCCGCGACCGACTCGAGACAGCATCGGGATTTCAATCCGTGCAGTTTCGAGAGGTTGAATTTGCACTTGGATACAAGCGCGCAGCAACGGTCAATTATCTAAAACCGGACTATCCGGGCTACGATCGATTGAACCAGCTCCTGCATGAACGCACAGTCGTGGATCATTTTTATGATTTCCTCGAGACGCGAGGTGCACAGATCCCAACAGAATTGAAGAATCGCGATGTCACTCAACCGAACGGACCAGACGAACGAGTGCAGCAAGAAATTTTGCGCCTGTATAAAAATTCGCCCGAATGCTCAATTCTCTTCGAATTGATGACCGATTTTGACGAAGGTCTGCAGGAGTGGCGTTATCGACACGTCAAACTCGTGGAGCGCACGATCGGCGCGAAGAAAGGCACCGGAGGATCGCCAGGTGTCCCGTTCTTGAAGGAGTCGCTATTCAGACCGATCTTTCACGACCTTTGGGCCATCCGCCACGAAATGTGACCGCGGCGCAGCGCGCCGCGGAACAGCGAAGCACGAATGTCGAAGACCGAAGACTAAAGCCGAAGAAACTCCCGCACCGTTCCCGAAAACAATTGTTCTTTCTCCTTTTCGTGAAGCTTCATGGATTCGATGAGTTTTCCCGGATGCGTTTCGCCTAACGAAAATGGGTAATCGGAACCGAATGCGACCCGGTCTGCGCCGAACAATTTGAGAAGCAGTTTCAGTGCGTCAGCGTCATGAAGAAGTGAATCGACGTAAAACCGCGCCGGCATTCCGTCGTGGGCGAGATAGCGACGTGGGCTGGTCGTGTTTTCCGCCGCCACCACGTCAGGGCGCACGCGAAATGCGTGATCAACGCGACCGATCGTAAATGGAAACGCGCCGCCGCCGTGCGCAAAAGCGACGCGCAGCTTCGGGAACCGCTCGAACACGCCTCCAAAAATCATGGAACAGATCGCGAGCGACGTTTCTGCCGGCATTGCGACCAGCCAGGGCAACCAATATTTCGGCATGCGCTCGGTCCCCAGCATGTCCCATGGGTGAACAAAGATCGCGGCATCAAGTTCCTCAGCCGCGCTCCAGACCGGCTGAAGCGCGGCGTTATCGAGATTCAGAGTATCGACGCGCCCGAAATTCGGATTCGCGTCAACGTGGGTCCCGATCTCCGCGCCGCGGAGCCCGAGTTGCTGAACGCAGCGTTCCAGTTCGGCGGCAGCCAGGTCGGGATCCTGCATTGGAATAGTTCCAAGACCGCTGAAACGCGTCGGATGATCGCGAACAACTTCGGCGATGTGGTCGTTTAGTCGCCGGGAAAGGTCGAGCGAATCAGTCGGTTTTGCCCAATAACTGAACATCACCGGAACTGTGGAAAGGACCTGCATCGAAACCCCTGATCCGTCCATCTCTTCGATTCGGCGCGTTGGCTGCCAGACGTTGTCGGTGATTTCACGAAACAGCCTGTCGCCAACCATCATACGCGCGCAGCACGGCTTGTAATG
>AF_2010_repII_A1DRAFT_10000276_pt1 | contig 10836 bp, 4 predicted proteins | sample AmaForreplicIIA1_FD_9195 | JGI IMG/M metagenome (IMG submission 9195)
GTTTGAGACAAAGGGTCAGACCATACTGGCTATTCCGCCGCATTCACCGATTGCGCCAGGGTCGGAACCACCCAACACGCCCACGCATGCCGAAACTGGTGTCCCGGCTGACGCATTCAATCCCTTCAATCCGTTCGAGCAAATTATCTCCGGAGGGACGCGGGCGCGGCTCGCTGAATTTGGAAACCGTTTATTCGACAACGAAACCGACGCCTGGCTAAGCACCATCGGTATTAAGGGCGATAAGCTGTTTGATGGGAGCTGGGGGTACGATGCCGGATTCCGCTACAGTCAGCTTAAGAATATCCAGACTGGGACGCAGGTGTCCGCCTCGCGTTTCAACCGCATCTTAAACCAGGCCGATCCGATCTTTGATCCAACGTCTCCGCAATTCATCGGCACGACTGTCGCGTTTAATCCTTTCGGTGATTATCGCAATCCAGTCGCGTCTAATGCGGCCACGGTCGAGTTCGCCAGAGTGCACCCCAAGGACGAGGACACCTCAAAGTTGGCCACGTTAGATGCCACCATCTACACAACCGACCTCTTTCACCTGCCGGCTGGCGGCGTTGGCTTCGCCGTTGGTGGTCAATGGCGGCGGGAGCAACTCAGCGAGAATCCCGATATACTCAATCTGGAGGGAGACATCGTCGGAAACTCGCCAGTTCCAGGTGCTCAGGGCAGCCGAAATTCTTATGCGTTTTATGCAGAGACCAGAATTCCGATCTTCAGCCCCGTAACGAGTACCTACTCCAGCGGTGACGGCAAAAGTGACGGCAAAAATCCGCAACTCGTGAGCGAGACCCATGCAGCAATTCCCGGCTTTTATTCCCTGGAGTTTACCGCTGGGGGGCGATTTGAAGAGTTTCTGAACAACGATAGCAATGTCTTGGTGCCAAAGGTGGGCATGCGCTGGCAACCGTTTGACGAGCAGCTGACTCTGCGAGCAACATGGGGAGAAGGCTTTCGTGAACCCTCACTTGAGGAACTGTTTGGGTCCCCGGTCTCAACGTTGGAGGTTACTCACGATCCGCTCAAAGGTGGACTCCTCGAATCTGAAACGAACACGCTGATCATTAGCAACCCCAATCTCCAACCGGAAGATTCCCGCTCGGGCACTGCAGGAGTTGTTTACTCGCCGAAATATGCGCCCGGTTTGAATCTCTCGGTTGACTTCTTTGATATCGAGCGCACCGGAGTTGTGACCGCTCCATTGGCTCAGCAAGTGCTGGATGGCGTCGCTCCAGGAACTGTCGAGCGCGATGCTGGCGGATTCATCACCCGTATCATAATTGCAAATCAAAACTTGGGTTCTCAAGAATCTCGCGGGTGGGACTTCGGCCTTTACTACCAAAGGCCAACGCAGTGGGGGACCTTCACTTCGCAGACTCAAGTAACTTACCTGGATGAATTCCTCTTCCCTCAATTCATCTTCACGGAGTTCGGACCAACATCGGGCAATCTGGCCGGCAGAACTACGGACCCAGGCGCTTCGAATGAGGGTTGGTATAAATGGAAAGGCACTTCCAGCCTCGAGTGGACATGGAAGGGGTTAGACCTCGTTACCATCGTGCGCTTCACCGACGGATTCCACGAATTTACACCAAACCTTCACCCGCACTGGGTTCACCAGACCTGGTTCTTCGACGCCCAGCTTTCCTATGACTTCACCACTCTTCTTCCGGTTGAGGCCCAACCTGTGCCGGGTTATTCGAAAGGCGAAAAGGAGGTTGTTCGCGGCAAGGACGGTGCGCCTTTAGAAAAGGCTTCCGTTCAGACCAGCAACTACGGTCGTACCGTTCTGGACCATTTGCTGCGAGGCACGATCATTACGATTGGATGCAATAACGTTTTCGGTCAGGACCCACCTAAGGCGTACGGGGAGGGTGGAAACGCGGTCGGTTATCCCGGCTTCACCTACGACGCCACCGGCCGGTTTGTTTACGGACGCCTAACGAAGCGGTTTTAAACCTCCTTAAGTTTGGGTTAGGTCGGAGAGGCACTGGTATTAACTATTGCCTCTCTGATTTTGTGAGGAAGAATTACTGTCATCGCGCCAATAATTTGCACACAGCCCACCGGCAGATGTAGGTTTGTTTGTGAACACGTTGATACGTTCGAGCGTCACAATTTTCGTCGCGACCGGCTTGTTTGCCGGAACCGTGCTCGCCGATCCCACGGTCAGTAATGGCTCCAAGCGTAACCAGAAAGTGGAAGAGCGGGCAGTTTTCATTACGGGTTCACTTATCCCACAACGCATTAAAGTGCTCCCTATTGGTACGACGACGGTCTCGCCGGTTCGAGTCATTGACCGCCATGAAATTGACTGGTACGGGCGGCCGACGACGCCGGGCGCTTTTATCAACGAACCGTCGGTCCGCGTAATCGGTCACTGATCTGCTGTCTAGGAGTCAGCTAACACCGAGGTCTCGTCCGACGCCGCACCCGCATCCGTAGTTGTAATACTTCCCCTGATTTCTAGAAAGGCTCGCGGCGCCATTCAACTCATCCGGAGCATGGTAGGGGTCGACCGCCGAAACTCGCACCGGCGAATTTGGTATTGTCGCTCTTACCAGGAAATCTTGAAGTTGGCTGGAAGAGGCGCGGTCCCGCCTGCAACTCCACCACCTTCATGTGTCGCGTCGCTTGACCCCACTTTTGCTGGCGGAGCCTCAATGGGCTGCTGGCTTTTGGATTTGAGCGAGTCGTTTAGTGCGGGCAACTCCTGCGCGAGGAGTTGATCAAATTGTTTTGTCACGTCATTGAGTTCGCGTCGAAGCGTGTCGATGTAAGCGATTTGGTAGGCGGCGGGTTTGCCCTCGTAACTGAGGATTGCTCCGTAAAGCTGGTCGGTGTGCTCACGCAAACGTTCCTCGCCCGTGATTGCTCCGCCTTCGGTCGTGGCGACAATCTTCTTTCGCACTGCGTCCACTTTCCCGTCGAAATCCGAGACCTGCTTGCGAAGCGGATCGCCTTCCGGCACTGCGGCACCGGTCTGGGCAAGCGCCTGTCGCAAACCGATAATCCGATCCAGCAGCGCACTTTCGTCCCCAAACAAAGCGTGAACTCGCATCGCCGCGTCGAACTGCGCCTTGCGATCCGCCGCGCTGAATTTCGCCCGGTGATCAAGACCGACCTTCAGTTTCGTGTCGTAAACCTTGCCTGCCTTCGTTAGGCGCACCGTGTAATCACCCGGCACCAGCCGCGGTCCGCGTATCCCTCCGACAGCGATTTGCGCAGCAGGCGGCACACGCGGCGGTTTCGCGCGCATCGTCCACATTACCCGATTCAATCCTGGTCGTTTGCTGGCCGGCAATTGGTCAACAACACGCCCGGATGAATCCAAAACCTCGAGCTTCATTTTTCCAAACAAATGCCGCTCACGCTGATAATAATTGATTACGGCAGCGTCAGGCGGATTCTCTCCAACAAAAACTGCGTCGCCATTCGCCCATCCACCCTGGCCTTCGATGCGTTGCTGGACCGGCCGCGCCGAAACGAATGCAACGTCCTGCTTCAATAAATCCGGCGTTAACGTTCGCAGCGGCGTGATGTCGTCCACGATCCAGATCCCGCGGCCATGCGTGGCAAGAACCAAGTCGTTGTCCCGCGGGTGAATCGCCAAGTCGCGAACGGCAACAGCAGGAAAATGGTTGCCCTTGAATTGCGCCCAGCCTTTTCCGCCATCAATGGAAATCCAGAGTCCAAACTCCGTGCCGACGAAAAGAAGATCTGGCTTCACCAAATCTTCCTTAATCACGTGCGCGTATCCACGAACGCTTTTCGGGTCCTGAGCAGTGATGAGCGGGGTCCAAGTCTTACCGAAATCAGTGGTTTTGTAGACGTATGGCGCCATGTCGCCGAAAGTATGCCGGTCAAAAGCGGCGTAAGCCGTGCCGGGATTGAAATTGCTGGCCTGCACCCAGTTCACCCATGAGTTCTTCGGCAACCCGGGAACGTTGCCGACGACATTAGTCCAGGTTTTACCGCCGTCGCGCGTGAGCTGAATGTTGCCATCATCCGTGCCAACCCAGATCAGTCCTTTCTGCTTAGGCGATTCGCTGATGGAATAAATTGTCGTGTGCATTTCCGCCGATGAATTATCGACCGTGACACCACCGGATTGCTCTTGCTTTTGCTTTTCCGGATCGTTGGTAGTCAGGTCCGGTGAAATGCGGTCCCACGTCTGGCCGTGATCGCGTGAGCGGAATAAAAATTGCGCGCCGATGTAGATTGTTCCCTTTTCGTTAGGAGAAAGTGCGATCGGCGTATTCCAATTGAACCGCAGTTTCTCATTGACGTTTGGTCGCGGCTTAATGTTGCGAGCCTCATGTGTGTTGCGATTAACGCGGCCAATCTCGCCGCCCTGGTATTCCGCGTAGATATAGTCAGGGTCAGCCGGATCCTGGAACATCCAGAACCCATCGCCATTGAACATGTTTTCCCAACGATGATTGGTGATGCCGCCTGGATACTGCGAATCGCCTACCCACGAGCTGTTGTCCTGCAATCCGCCATACACTTGGTACGGATCATTCTCGTCCAAGCTCACGTGATAGAACTGTGATACCGGCAGATTTTCGCCTTTCCACCATTTGCTGCCGCCGTTGTACGAGTACCACATCCCGCCATCATCTCCCGCGAATACGGTTTGTGAGTTGGTTGGATCAATCCAGACATCGTGCGCGTCACCGTGCGCGCCTTGGAAACCGCCCACTACCGAAAAACTCTTTCCTGCGTCCTCGCTGACGATCAATGAACCATCGGGTTTAAACAGGCGGTCTGGGTTCTTCGGATCAACGATGAGGTTCGCGAAGTAGAAAGGACGCCAGACCATCCACTGACTTTTGTCGCGTTTCTCCCATGTCGCACCGCCGTCGTCTGACATGAACAACGCGCTCTCCGGCGATTCCACAAATGCATAAACGCGTTGCGATTTCGATGGCGCGATCGCTACCGCTAAACGTCCATATGGTTTCTTGGGGAACCCTTTGTTAGTCTGATCTGTAATCTCCGTCCAGGTGTTGCCACCGTCGGTCGAACGGAACAATCCACTGGCTGACGGCGCCGTCGGAATTGCACCGCCCGAGCGGTATTCCCAGCCTTTGCGCCGGAAATCCCACATCGCGGCAAACATGATATCGGGATTGCTCGGGTCGATCTCGACGTCGGTACAACCGGTCGAAAGATTCGCGCCTTTGAGGACTTGCTGCCACGTTTTGCCGCCGTCAGTCGTTTTGTAGAGACCGCGGTCAGGCGAATCACTCCATAACGCGCCGGGCACTGCGGCGAACACTGTATCGCTGTTTCTTGGATCGACCACAACCCGTCCGATGCGTTCCGACTTCTGGAGCCCAGAGCGCGACCACGTTTCGCCGCCATCAGTGGACTTGTAGATTCCGTCGCCAATGGACACGCTGTTGCGAGTCCACGATTCACCGGTGCCGACCCAAACGTTTTTAGAATTTTTCGGGTCGAGCGCGATCGCGCCAATCGATTGCACAGGTTGTTCATCAAATATCGGGCGATACCGCGTTCCGCTGTCGTCGGATTTCCAGACACCGCCACTGGCCGAACCAATAAAGAGCGTGATCTTGCCCGATGGCTCGCGCGCTCCCGCGATACAGGAGATGCGTCCGCTCATTGCCGCCGAACCGATGTTACGCGCCCCGAGACCGGAAATACTCGACGAATTAAATGGAGCGTCAGCTGCGTAAACAGGAATGGCGCAAAGAAAAAGCGATGCCAGAAGGCATCGCACTGCAACAGCATTACGTGGAAAATTCATAGGGATGCTCATTCGGTTGGGAAAAGGCTCATCGCTTTGGTTCAGGGACGTTTATTTGGCCAGGGAAATGAAATATCGTCTCATCCACCGGCACGTTCGCTTCGACTTTATCAACAACAACCGTTTGTTTATCCGGTGAGCCCTTGCTTCCAACTTCGATTGACGTTGGAACAAACACGGCGCCGGCTTTTTCGTAATCGCCGAGATCGGTCTCGATTTCCTCGTGCGCCCCTTGTCGGAACCGTTGCGTCACAATTCGAATCTCAAGAAAGTGATCAGGATCCAAATAGACAAAACTGATGTCGCCATTCTTTCGCACGACTTTCAGTTTGTGCGCGGGCGTCCCGTCGACGTCCTCAGTTCCGAGATATTCGACGGTGCTTCCTTTTGCCTTCCAATCGGCCAAAGGACCGCCCATCTCAGTGTCTTCCACTAGCGCCTTCACATCATCGGCAGACATGCGCTCTGGATCTTTGCGTCCGAAGAACGGCGAAACCCTCCATCCATCCTTGCCGTCATACGCCTGAATCTGTGTCATCCCCTGGAGCGAAGCCTCCGTGCGCACTTGATCGGGTCGCTTTTGTGTTTGCAGATAGCCAAGCTCGATCTGGCCCTGCACGGGAACCAGCAGCTTGCCAGTTGAGCGCAGGGTCTGGAGATTGTTCAACGCGGTCGCGCCGCCCTTGGCTTCAATATTCTTCGCAACGAGTTCGTCCACAGTGGGCTGATTCGTTTCTTGCGCGAAAATTGCGGGAGTGCTGAGGGTCGCACTGATGAGAAAAATTATGAAACGCAGATGCATAACAGGTTCAGAGTTAGATGTGAGACAGCGAAGTGCCACGGATATTCAAACGAATTCGAAAGGCAAGCGCCTCTCGCAAGTAAAAATCACAACTGGCGACAAGGAATAAGCGATCATTTTTATGAAGCAATTTACTCGTGCCGCAGCGCAACCATCGGATCGAGATGTATTGCGCGGCGCGCTGCAAAGTAACTGGCGAATAATGCTGCGGCACTGAGCACGACCAACACAATGGCGTACGTCAAAGGATCATGGCTGCTGACGCCGTAGAGTTGCGTAGCGATCAGGTTCGCGAATGGAATCGCCGCAAGAAATCCAAGCACCATGCCTGCCGCAACCAGACGAAAACCCTCGCTCATGATCATCTGCAAAATCCCGAGCCGGCTTGCGCCGAGTGCCATCCGCACTCCTATCTCGCGCGTGCGTTGCTCGATCCCGTAGGCAATCACCGCATAAAGCGCAGCCGCAGCCAGGAACAAAGCGGTCACGGCAAATGCTGCAACAAGTGACAGGCTGAAACGGCGCACCGCAAGCGCAGCACCCATCACTTCTTCCATGCTACGAATGTTCGTCGTTGGAATCGTCGGGTCGAGATTGCGGATCTCCTTTCTCACTGCTGTTTCAAGAGACATTGGCGGCATGCGCGTCCGGAAAACCAAAAACGAGGTGCTGCGCAGCCATGGCACCGCCTCAGGAATGACCTGTCGCCATGGAAGATAAATGTCGAACGCCGGCTGCACCTCGAGCTTGTCTTGTTTCACATCGCCAACGACGCCGACGATCTGAACAGGACGCGGATCGCCGTCCGAGTCATCGATCAGAAGCTGCTGGTCCAGCGGCGAGCGATCAGGGAAAAGTTTGCGCGCGAGTGGCGCGCTAATCAGCGCGACCGCCGGACGATTCGCGTTATCCTCTTCGGCGAAATCGCGTCCACTTAGCAGAGGAATGCGCATCGTCGAGATGTATCCTGGCGTGACGATCCGATAATTTGCTCTCGGAGTGTCCTCACGCTTCGACGGCGGGCGATCTGGCCGACTAAAATTAATACTGGAATGACCGCCACCTAACGGAAGCAGCGAGACGATGCCCGCGCTTTCGATGCCGGGAATACTTGCGAGGCGCGGCAGAAACTTGTCCACCAGCCTAACAACTGAAGCGCGGTCGGGATAACTGTCCGTCGAAAGCGATAGCCGCACCGTCAACAGGCCGTGCGCATCGAACCCCGGATTTTCGCTGGTGAGCTGGGCGAAGCTGCGCAGAAAGAGGCCGGCACTCGCCAGCAACACCAGCGCAAGCGCAACCTGTGCCGTTACTAGCAACCGGCGGAGCCCGGATTGCGCGCTGCTACCCGCCTCGCCGCGTCCCGAGGCGAGCGCGTCCCGCAGATCGGCCCGCGAGAGCAGCCACGCGGGCGCAAGACCGCAAACCAGTGCCGCGGCAATGGCCACGTCTGCGGTGAAAATCAGAACGCGCGCATCAATCGTCACACCGTTCGCACGTGGCAAATCCGCTGGCACGAACCGAACCAAAATATCTGAACCCCAGAGCGCAAAAAGAAAACCTATTACGCTACCCACAGCAGCCAGAACTGCACTTTCCGTGAATAACAGACGGACCAGTTGACCACGAGCCGCGCCAAGCGCAGCGCGGACTGCCAGGTCGCGCTGCCGACCCGCGGCGCGCGCAAGCGAAAGACTCGCGAGATTGGCGCACGCAATTAACAGGAGTGCCGCAACCGAGCCCAGAATCGTGATTAGCATCGGACGCATGTTGCCGACGATCTCGTCGCTCAGCGGCAGCACTGTGATTCCCGTACTGCCGATATTTCCTTCTGGAAATTTGCGGCGGATATCCTGCCGGATCGCATCCAACTCGGCACGGCCTTGCGCAGGAGTTACACTGGGTTTTAATCGGCCAACAAAACGGAGGAAGTGAACGGACGTGCGGATTTTTCTGCGCGGGTCACCTTCTGGTTGCAGCGGAACCACAACGTCACTTTCGAAATTGGGAAGAGCGAAATCCGGTGGCAATACGCCAACGATCGTGCGCGGTTCGCCGTTCAAATTCACACTGCGGCCGACAACATCTTCCTTCGCATATCGTCGCGACCATAATCGGTAGCTGATCATTGCGATCGGCGCGGCGTTCAGCGCGTCGTCTTCGGTGACGAACGCGCGACCACGCACTGCCCGGACGCCGAGAAGCTGGAAAATATTCGCCGAAAGCCGTACTCCTTGAACGCGCTCCGGCTCGCCGGAATCGACAAGATTGGCGTTATAAGTTCCGACTGCAGCTAGTCCGTCGAAAAGGGTATTTTGATCTCGATAGTCGCAGAACTCGGGAAGCGAAAATGGGGCGCGCGGATTGGTTGGCAGTTGAGATGAAATCCACACGAGCCGTTCCGGGTGAGTGAACGCAAACGGCCGCAGAAGCACCGTATTGACTACGGAAAAAATCGCGACGTTTGCCCCGATGCCGAGCGCGAGAGTCACGACCGCGACAAAAGTGAACCCCGGCGATTTTCGGAGCTGACGCAACGCAAACTTCAGGTCGTGCATGCCAATCGGTGGGGATTATTCGTGGCGCAGGGCAACCATCGGATCGATTTTCATAGCGCGGCGGGCCGGAAGATAACAGGCGAGCAATGCAACACCGACAAAGAGCGTAGCGACGCCAGCGAAGCTGAGCGGGTCGGTCGGCTTCACTCCGTAAAGTAAAGTTGCCATCAGATGCGACACAATCATCGCGCAAAGGAGCCCAACGACAGCACCCGCAAGTGCGAGTTGTAATCCTTGCTGCAAAATTACGCGAAGGATGTTGCTTTTTTGAGCACCGAGTGCCAATCGAATACCGATCTCACGAGTACGCTCGCTAACGAGATAGGAGATCACCCCGTACACGCCGATCGAGGCAAGCAGCAATGCCGTCAGTGCGAACAAACCTATTATTTCCAGGGAGAATCGCCTCTGCGACAGCGATGCAGAGACGGTTTCGGTTAACGTTTGCGCACCGAATACGGGAAGTGTCGGATCCAGCGCCTGCACTTGGCTACGTACTTCATCCGCAATCGCGGCGGTGTTGAGATGGCCGCGCAACAATATCGCCAAATGTTTCGCACCAGTCTGATAAAGATTCAGATAGAGTTGCGGCACATCAGCTTGCGCGAGCGATTCCGTCCGCGCGTTCGCAATGACACCAATCACCGTAATCCACGGAGAGCCTGGTCTTGTTGATTTAAACCGCTTGCCTAAGGGATCCTCGTTAGGCCAATAAGTGCGCCCGAATGCCTCATTCACCACCGCCACTTGCGGGGCCGTGTCGTTGTCGAATTCATTAAACAGGCGGCCACGCAGCAGTGTTAGTCCGAGCAGCTGAAAGTACTCGGGCGTAACTCTGGCTCTTTGGACAACTGTCGGCTTTTGTTGATCACTGTTTTGTCCTTCAAGCGCAAGATAGAAATGCCCCTCCAGTATGTTCAATTCGTGCTGGGTGGGATCCAACGGAATCGCCGCCGGATCACCCAGTGCGACTTGTTCTACACCTCGCAAACTCGCGCAACGGCGAGTCAGTTCTCGGACGAACGGCGCTTCCTGCGCGGCCGTTGCATATTTATCGACACTCGGGTCGTTCGGATAAGGCATCCTCGTCCGGATCGTCATCACATTGCTCGTGTTGAATCCGATCCTCACGTTTAGCAAATCCCAAAAACTGCGGAGCAAGAGGGCCGCAGCAATCATCAGAATCAAAGACAGCGCGAATTCAGTGATCACCAGCGCGCGACGCGTTCGCGCGCGCTGAGCCGAACCCGCTGAGCCGTAACTTTCTTGTTTGAATGCCTGGTGCAAATCCAACCGGCCTGCCTGGAACGCTGGAACAAGGCCAAAGACCACGCCGGAAAAGACGGAAGCGCAGAGGGCAAAAAGCAGAACAGTCCAATTGATCGAAATTTCATTCAGACGCGGAAGATTGTCCGGTACGAATCGCAGCAGAAAATCTTTAAGGCAGAATAATATTGCCAGCCCTGTTATTCCGCCGAGCAGGGAAAGCAGCAAACTTTCCGTTAGCAATTGCCGTATGAGACGCGCACGGTTTGCACCGAGTGCCTGGCGTAGCGCCATTTCACGTCCGCGCACGCTGGCTCGAGCGAGCAACAGGTTCGCAATGTTCACGCAGCTAATCAGAAGCACTAGTCCGACTGCGCCACAAAGCAGAATCAGCGACCGCCGAACGTTTCCGACAATTTTGT
>AF_2010_repII_A1DRAFT_10000277_pt1 | contig 10826 bp, 9 predicted proteins | sample AmaForreplicIIA1_FD_9195 | JGI IMG/M metagenome (IMG submission 9195)
ACAGCTAATGAATCTTCTCACGGTGTTGAAAGCTTTACCTTTGAGTTATAATCGGGATCTCCAAGAGGACAAGCCAGCCCTCTTCGACGCGCTCGACACGGTCAAAACGTCTGTGCGAATCTTGACCGAATTGATACGTCGCGTGAAGCTCAATCGGGAGGCTCTCCGGCGCGCGGTTTCGGGGGGCGGGATGTTGGCAACCGAAGTCGCCGACTATCTGGTCGCCAGAGGCATGCCGTTTCGCGAGGCCCATGCGATTACGGGCCGGGTGGTCCGAGCCGCCTTGGATCAGGGCCGGGACCTCGCAGATTTTTCGTTGAATGAGCTTCGGATCTTCTCCGACCGATTTGAAAAGGGTGTGCTGTCTCGCTTGGGGGTCATGGCGGCGATTGATCGGAAGGCCCAAATTGGCAGTACCGCGCGTATGCGGGTGGATCGTCGCATCAAAGAACTTGAACGGATACTCTCGTGAACAGTCGGACATCGCCATTACGCGAGATGATACGTCGGCCAGCTATGTTGGTGTTCGGGGCGGCTGGACTTTTGGTCGCTTGCGGAGTCGTGGGATCGCCTATTGCACCCGAGGATGTGGGAGTGACTCCCACGATTAACCGGCAAAAACAGCAGCATGCCCTAGAAGATCAAAAACAGAGAGGGGCAGCGGCAGAAGAGGCCACTCAGGAGGTCCCCGAGCCGGCTTTGGAGGGACCAGGTGTGGAGCTACCTCCATTGAAGCCGGTCGGGACTCGTTGATGATCATGGGATGGTACGGAGAGCGACTCTAACTCGTTCGTGGTGAAGAGGGGGAAACCAATGGAGCTTATCCAACCAACTAAACAGGGTCAGCGAGCTGTTCCTCGGACGGGTAGGCGTCTGTTACTCGTTGATCCCTACCCGCGGAACAATCCTTACCATTTGACTGCATCGGAGCGGCGAGCGGTATGGTTTCCCAAGCTCAGCCTGCCTACCATCGCGGCCTATACGCCGGAAAACTGGGACGTCGATCTGGTCGATGAAGCGGTCGAGGATATTGATTTTGATCATCCTTGCGATATGGTCGGCCTCTCTATAATGACCTGCTACGCGCCCCGCGCCTATGAGATTGCCGCAGAGTTCCGTAAGAGGGGCAAGACGGTCATCATGGGCGGCGTCCATCCCACGTATTGTCCCGACGAAGCCCTGCAGCATGCTGACGCCATTGTGTGTGGCGAAGCAGAAGACCTCTGGCCGCAGTTGGTCGCCGACTACGAGGCGGGAATGATGCAGCGTATGTATAAGATGACCAGCTTCCCGTCGCTCGAGCGTTACAAGAGCCCGCGCGTCGAATTGCTCAGCCCCGACGCCTACATGACGAGGCAGTGCAGTTTTACGACGAGAGGGTGCCACTTCGATTGTGAATTCTGCAGCGTATCGCCCTTTAACGGGAAGACGACCCGACGACGGCCGGTGCAAGAGGTGGTAACGGAACTTCAGAATGTCCAACGCTGGATTCGCAGCGAATTGGTGGAGCGCATGCGCGACGAACCCCTCTGGAAGGCCTTCCTCACAGCCCTCCGGATTCGCGTCGGCATAGAAGACGGCAGCATTGTGGCCTTCGTCGACGATTTGCACAACAGCAACCGCGCCTATTGCCGCGAACTCTGGACGGCGCTGAAACCGCTCAAGATCAAGTGGGGATGCCAGTCCACGCTGTTCTTGGGTGATGACGAAGAGATGGTCAAGCTGGCTGCGGAGAGTGGATGCGTGTCGGTCTTCGTCGGAATGGAATCGCTTGATGAAGATTGCCTCGATGAAACGAACAAGTCGTTCAATCGAGTCCACAAGTTTTCGCAAGAGATCAAGATGTTCCATGACCATGGGATCATGGTCAATCCAGGAATCGTGTTCGGCTTTGACAATGACGACGAGTCCGTCTTTGAGCGGGCGGTCGACTTCTTGACCAGGAACCAAGTGGAGTTGGCCTACTTCAACATCCTGACACCGCTGCCGGGGACCGCGCTATTTGATCGATACAATAACGCTGGCCGAATCTTCGATCGCAACTGGTCGAAGTACGATGGCAAGCACGTCGTGTTCCAGCCCAGCCGAATGACACCAGAGCAACTCCAAGACGGGTTCTATTGGGCCAACCACCAATTCTACTCGCTCCCCTCGATTTGGAGACGGCTCTCTGGTACGAGCCAGCGCCTCGTGGCGCGATGGGAGATGAACCGGGAGTTTCGTAAGCTGGTCAGACGATCCTGCCCCAAAGCTTCCCTGTCGCCGCTGGCGTCAGTGTTGAAAAATCTGCAGGCCAAGCTACCTGTGCTGGATACGGACCAGTTGATTCCCAGCGCCCTTCACGCGTTGAAGCAACGGCTCGATCCCAAGGCAGTGGTGTCGCAGGATCTGGCGCTCAGCATCAAGACCAAACGACACGACAAATTTGCAGCCCTCTTCGTGGATCTTGACGGCACATTGGATCGTCTAAACGCCCAAGAGCTGCTCGCACGGATCAAGCACGCGGCTGAGCAGGCAAAGATGGACGTGATCGTTAATTTTGAGCACCTCAAGCTTGCGACCCCGGACGCCCTGAAGGCGTTGATGGATTCGGAGGCCATCAAGGCGGCGATCCCGCACGTCAAGCTTCGCTATCGTAAATTCAAGGACGCTTTCGAAGCATCGCTACAGGGCTTGTCGCTCAGTGGTCTCGAATTTTTGAGCGAGGATTTGCAGGATGCATAGTTTCGAATATCGGCAGGGTGAGCTGTATTGCGAGCAGGTGCCGGTCAGTCGGATCGTCAAGGAGCTGGGCACCCCCTGCTACATCTACAGTCATGCGACGCTCGTCCGCCATTTTCAAGTCTACGACCGGGCATTTGCAGCAGTTCCCCATATTATCGCCTTCGCGATGAAGGCGAATTCCAACTTGGCCATCCTTCGTCTGATGGCGAAGGAGGGGAGTGGCGTCGATATTGTTTCTGGCGGCGAACTGTTTCGTGCCCTGAAGGCCGGCATGCCGCCGTCCAAGATCGTCTTTGCCGGCGTGGGCAAGAGCGCCGAAGAAATCCGCGATGCGCTCAAAGCCAATATTCTGATGTTCAATGTCGAGTCATCGGCCGAATTGCAGGCCATCAACGACGTGGCGGCGTCGGTGGGAAAGAAAGCGCGGGTGGCATTGCGGATCAACCCGGACATCGACCCGAAAACGCACCCATACATTTCCACCGGCCTCAAGAAGAGTAAGTTTGGGATTGCAGCCGATCGGGCCCTGGATGAGTTCAAGCTCGCGTCGTCGCTCAGTCACATCGATGTGGTGGGGGTGCACAAACATATCGGCTCACAACTGACGGATGTGACCCCCTTCGTTGAGGCCCTCAAGAAAATCCTGAAACTTGTCGAGATCCTGAGAAGTACCGGAATCAATGTCCGGTATCTCAACATCGGCGGCGGCCTTGGGATTACCTATTCGGACGAGACACCACCCATGCCGCAGGACCTTGCAGACGCGATTTCACCGTTGGTGCGCGATCTGGACGTGACGCTCATTATGGAGCCGGGGCGGGTCATCGTTGGCAATGCCGGGATCCTCGTGACGAAGGTGCTGTACATGAAAGAAGGCGAGTCCAAGAAGTTTGTGATCGTCGATGCAGCCATGAACGATCTAATCCGGCCAAGTCTCTATGGCGCCTATCACGAGATTCGTCCGCTCTCCGAAGGAGTGTTACAACGCGGCAAACATCAAGTCGACGTCGTGGGGCCTGTCTGTGAATCGGGCGATTTTCTCGCCAAAGATCGGTCGTTACCTGATGTCCGCCCGGGTGAGGCGTTGGCTGTCATGAGTGCTGGCGCATACGGATTCGTGATGTCCTCCAATTACAATTCGCGTCCTCGGGTACCCGAAGCCTTAGTCAAGGACGGGGAGATCCATGTGATCCGAGCGCGTGAAAGTTATGATGATTTGGTGAAGGGAGAGACGATCCCCGCTTTTTTGGGATAACGGCTCGCGGGTGGGGAATTCAGTCAGACGCTCGCGGGAGGAATGAATCATGTTTACCGGTTCGTTCGTGGCCATCGTCACCCCTTTTCGAAAGGGAAAGATCGATGAGCAAGCCTTCGGCTCGTTGATCGAATGGCAGATCGCCAACGGGACCAACGGCATTGTTCCCTGCGGCACCACAGGCGAATCCGCGACTCTTTCGTATGAGGAACACAACCGCGTCATTGAATTGACCGTGGAGGTCGTAAACCGGCGGGTACCCGTCATCGCTGGCACGGGATCGAACAGCACCGACGAGGCGATTGCACTTACCAGACATGCGAAACGGGCCGGAGCGGATGGGGCCCTGCTCATCACACCCTACTACAACAAGCCGACGCAGGAAGGGCTCTACCGACATTATAAGGCGGTCGCAGAGGCCGTGGACCTCCCTTTGGTGCTTTACAACATTCCGGTACGCACCGGTGTCAACATGTTGCCTGCCACGATTGCCAGATTGTCGGCGATCAAGAACGTTGTCGGCGTGAAGGAAGGGAGCGGATCGGTCCAGCAGGCGTCGGATATCGTGCAGCTGTGCGGGGAACGCCTCACAGTCCTGGCGGGAGACGATGCCTTGACCCTTCCCATCATGGCAGTGGGAGGCAAAGGCGTGGTCACCGTCACCGCCAACCTCCTTCCTACTGACATGGCCAATCTGGTCGAGGCGTTCGCCACGGGGAAGATTGAAGAAGCCCGGAAGATTCATCTCAAACTGTCCCCGCTGTTTGCGGCCTTATTTTACGAGACCAATCCGATCCCGGTGAAGGAAGCGCTTGGGATGATGGGAAAGATCGATCCTGAATTGCGCTTGCCACTCTGCGCAATGGCAACAGATACTCGCGAGAAACTCGCTCGCGTCCTAAAGGATATGGGCCTCATCTAGACCCAGCTTCCATACAGAACGTCTCTCTATGATCAAGGTCATTGTTACAGGAGCCGCCGGTCGGATGGGTTGCCGGTTGGTGGCGTTGGTGAAGGATTCGACCGCCTTAACCCTTGTGGGCGCCATCGAACATAAAGGGCATCATGCTGTGGGGGAGGATGCCGGTGAAACTGCCGGCAGTGGCCGTGCCGGGGTGTTGATTACCGATGACCTTTCCGCTCTGTTAGACCGAGGGGAAGTTGTGATCGATTTTTCATCTCCGGAGGCCACGCTCAATCACCTCCGTTTAGCGGCCCAGCACCACCGCGCCATGGTGATCGGCACAACAGGGTTTTCGGCTCTCGAGATGGCGGAGGTTAAGACGCTGGCTCGCCAGGTACCTTGCGTGTGTTCTCCCAATATGAGTGTGGGAGTGAACTTGATGTACAAGGTTATCGGCGAAATGGCCAAGACGCTTGGAGATGAGTACGATATTGAGGTGATCGAAGCCCATCATCGGTTGAAAAAGGATGCGCCCAGCGGGACGGCCATCAGGATAGCCGAAGTGCTGGCTAGAGCCGTCAATCGTGATTTGAACCAGGTTGGGGTCTATGCCCGGAAGGGCCTCATCGGCGAGCGGAAGAAGGGCGACATCGGCATCCAAACGATACGTGCCGGAGATATTGTCGGCGACCACACCATTCTCTTTGGGGGCATGGGCGAACGTATCGAGGTGACGCATCGTGCCACTAGCCGAGATACATTTGCACGAGGTGCGTTGCGAGCTGCGCGCTGGGTTGTTCGACAGTCGCCTGGTTTGTACGACATGATGGACGTGCTGGGGCTTCGATAGTCCACATCAGCTGCACTTACCTTCTACTTTTTCGATTCAAATACCAACTGATGCCTGCCACCGCAAAATCCGCGGCACGTCCAATGTCGATTGTCCACAAGGGAAGTGCGGACACAGAACCAACTGAAGGTCCAGAGGTGTTTTCTTAACGACTCCACACCAACCACAGGTGATGCCGCGTCGCTCTGCGGTCTAGTTGATCATGCCATAGCACAGTGAGTCGCTGAGGAAGAGAACTTCTGGAGCGCCCGTCAAGATCGGGGTATGCCGATTCTGCCCACTCGAGAATGGAAGGTACCCAGGAGGGACGGCTTCGGGCGCGTACCCATCCATAGGTACGCGGCTCGGATCAAGTCATCCCGTGATCAATGTCGGGCGGTGAGAGGGCGAGGTTCTTGGTCCGCAGCTTTTCGGCGACCACAGTTCAAGCATGCAAACACCATGATCGCGAGTCCAGCATTCAAGTCGACTGCCCGTTCCGGCAACATTGTTCCGCGGCATTTATCGCAGGTCTTCATGAGCGCACTCTATCATCGCGTACGGTGGAAGCCTATCCATCTGAAGTACTGGGTAAAGGGGGTCTTTGCGACCAGGTGAGACTAGGCCACTTGGGTGCAGATTAATGAGAAAATTACGGCGATCGTGGGGCTTCGGCTCGGGATCGGTATCCTTGACAGGAAGTACCCTGTCCCATAGGATTGTGGCTCTGAATTACTCCTCCTACTATGTATAGAATTATCCTGATTCTCTCGCTGCTCCTAGCCCTTTACTTCCTGCTCCGCAGTGCAGTTCGGGAACTGAAGGAGAGGGGAGCCGAAGATCGTTTTCCTCTTGACAAGAACCAGATGGTCCAGGATCCCGTGTGCCGGGTATTTGTGCCGCGAGGGTCAGCGACGACGCAAGACATCGGAGGACAGACCTATTATTTTTGCAGTCGGGCTTGTGCGAGCGTGTTCCAGAAGCAATTGGCGGGTCAACAGCCGGAATAACTGTAATCCGAGAGTTTTTCTTCTTTATCGAACTTCAGTGTGATCTGGCATTGGTTGGGTGAAAAATTGAACAGCGGAGGGCCGGATTTTCCACCCGCAATGCGATAGTAGGTCCAGGTTTCCCCGCCGAAAAATCTCGGCGCCTTCCCATCTGGCGCACCCCAGTTCTTTTCGAACCATGCTTTGTCTTTGCCTTGAAGTTCTGCGGGCTTGAGCGAGGCCTCAAGATAGGGATTGCTGCTGCATGCGCTCAGGAGGACGCAGCTCAGAAAGACCCACGGCAATCGGCGCACCAGATGTTTCCTCTTCCGAATCGCACGAAGTATCACGCACAATGCAGTCATACATTTTCGGTTCACAACATGATTTTAGTCCCCGTCCCAAAACCTGTCAAACCGAATTTAAAAACAAGAGGCGTTGCATCATCGGCAGGTTCTTCTTAGAATAGGGACGTACTACTCACCCAACGAATGCCGTCACTTCAAGAAAGGATGGAGCCACATGAAATTCTACCTCGATACTGCCAGCGTGAAAGAGATTCATGAAGCCGCGAGCCTAGGACTTTTGGACGGGGTCACTACAAATCCCTCACTCGTCGCGAAGGAAGGCCGGGTGTTCCGCGAGGTGCTCACCGAGATCTGCAACATCGTCGATGGGCCAGTCAGTGCCGAGGTGGTCAGCCTTGAAGCTGAAGCGATGGTCAAGGAAGGGAAGGAACTCGCCAAGATTCACAAGAATATCGTGGTTAAGGTCCCACTCATTCCCGAAGGTCTTAAGGCGACGAAACGGTTGACTGCCGAAGGGATCAGGGTGAACGTTACTCTGTGCTTCTCGCCGACCCAGGCACTCCTGGCCGCCAAGGCCGGAGCGTGGTGTGTCTCCCCCTTCATCGGCCGGTTAGACGACATCAGTTCGAATGGAATGGAACTGATCCGTCAAATTGTCACGATCTTCAGGAACTATGAGTATAAGACCTATGTGCTAGTCGCCAGCGTTCGCCATCCGCAGCACGTGGTCGAGGCAGCCCTGGCTGGCGGCCATATTTGCACGATGCCATTTGCAATCTTCCAGCAGATGGTCAAGCATCCGCTCACCGATATCGGACTGAAGAAATTCTTGGCCGATTGGGACTCGCAGGCTCGTAAGTAATCCTAGTGACAAGCACAGGTGAGTTTTCTGCCTAGCTGCCGTCGTGCCGTGGCGAAAACCTGATGGAACATCGATCGAGTCAACTTGCCGGTAAATGTGTTCTGCTGGCTGGGGTGATAGGAGCAGATCAGGGTGATATCCCAAGGAAGTGAGTACGAGGCGCCATGCGAAAATGTAGGGAGGGGAGAAGGAATCTCGAGCCCTTCATCACGGCAAGCCTTAAGGTATTGATCAAAGGCGATCTTTCCCAGCACAACCACTGCTTGTATTCGTGACAAGAGCCGCATTTCTTGGCGGAAGTAGAAACGGCAGGCCTCGAACTCCTCCGGGGCGGGTTTGTTGCCCGGTGGCGCACAACGAACCGTGGCCCCTATGTAGCAATCTGTGAGCGTTAATCCGTCGTCGCGATGCCGAGATTCAGCCTGGTTGGCGAAGCCAAATCGATACAGCGCTTCGTAGAGCCAATCTCCGCTTCTGTCTCCCGTAAATACGCGGCCTGTTCTATTACCGCCGTGGGCGGCTGGGGCAAGCCCCACGATATAGAGGCGTGCACGAGGATCTCCAAATCCGGGAACTGGACGTCCCCAGTAGGTCCAGTCACGAAATTGATTTCGTTTTGCCCTGGCGACCGCTTCTCGATAGGTGACCAACCGGGGACAGGTTCGACAGTTCGAGATGTGATCGTTCAGTACGGCCAAGGTACGCATGGGGGCGCAGTCTAGCATGAATCTGAAAGTCGATCATGCTTGCCGACTTTTTCATGTACTGTTAGCATAGTTATTCAAGCATGAACAAACAGGGACCTGCGGGAGGTAGACCGGTATGACGGCGTGGTTGTTGCGCATGGTCATGCTTAGCAGTTTTGTGGGAGCCTGTGTCCTGCCCGTTCCTACTGGTGCCCAACCAGAATCGGAATCAAAAGATAGCGCCGCTCGACTTGCCACCAACGGAGAGCCGGATCGCGAGTTGACCGTCCCCGAGCCGCTCGAGGGACCGAACGAACCGGAAGATCGGTTAGTCATCCTCCCAGAAATCAAGCGGGAAGGCGAGCGGTTCTTTCTCAGCTCATTCAAGTTGCCAGACAAGATCACGTTTGCCGGCGTGCCGGTGCCGCTGGATAACTGGCAGGTGCGCGAACGCATCGAATACGAGTTTTATCAATTCTTAGAGGATCAAGGCGAGAGCATTATTCTCGCCAAGCGAACCGGACGGTGCTTCCCTCCCGTCGAGAAGCAACTTGCGGAGGCCGGGCTGCCGGATGACCTTAAATATATGTTGCTAGTCGAAAGTAAATGCATAGCAGCTGCTTACTCGCGAGCCAGGGCCTCGGGCCCCTGGCAGTTCATCGGGTCCACAGGCAGACGCTATAAACTGAAATCCGATAGCTATCGGGATGAGCGCCGCAATCTGGAAATGTCGACGGAGGCGGCGGTGAAATACTTGCGCTACCTGAAGGATTTTAAGGAGAATGATTGGTTCTTGGCGATGGCCTCATACAACGCGGGCGAAGAACGCATTCGCAAGTTGCTCAAGGAGCAGAAGATCACTGATTATTGGAAGATGCACGGTCCGAGGGAAACCATGCGGTACGTGCCGAGAATCATTGCAGCCAAAGAGATCTATTCGCAACCAGAGAAGTACTTGGGTCTCAGCAAGAAGGATCTCTATATGCCGTTGGAGACTGAGACTATCACATTGAATGTCAAAGAACCTCAGCGCGCGCTCACCTCTATTGCGGAAGAGTTTGGAACTTATTTTTTGGAACTGAAGATGTTGAACCCCGAATTGAAGAGAGATTTTCTCCCGCGCGGCACCTATCAGATCAAAGTGCCACGGCAGACCTGCCCTTCTCGTTGCCTCAAGCAAGAAAAAGTACAGACCCCCTAACGTCTTCTCTGATGCAAATCCGCTTGCGTTCGTCGCCGGCCCGCCCCTTGCTCAAGAAGCTGATCGAGCGGAGCCTGAGAGCGGTGCAGGCCTCCAGCGCCGTGCGTCTCGCCGTGATCATGCGAGGCAATGAGCTAATCATCGGCCAGCGTCGATATGATCTGAGCCTATACGATCGAGTGGTCGCAGTTGGGGCTGGAAAGGCCACGGCACCCATGGCTCGGGCTCTTGAGCGACGTCTCGGTCCGCGCCTGCATAGTGGGTTCGTCGTTGTGAAGTACGGTCATGCTGTGGCAACGGCAAAGATCACTGTCGAGGAGGCTGGTCATCCGATCCCCGATCAAGCCGGGCAGCGAGCGGCCGCTCGTATACAGTCGATGGTCTCGGCATTAACCCGTCGCGATCTCCTGATCGTCCTACTTTCCGGAGGGGCTTCAAGTTTGCTGCCGGCTCCGGTTCAGGGAGTTACACTGGCTGATAAGCGAGCTACAACCGACCGATTATTGCGGTGCGGGGCCACGATCCAGGAAATCAACGCCGTTCGCAAGCATCTCTCCACGATCAAAGGCGGCCGTCTGGCTGAATCAACGCCTGCGACAGTGGTGACTCTTATTCTCTCCGATGTGCTCGGCGATGACTTAAGTGCGATCGCCTCCGGGCCGACAGCGCCTGACCCAACGACGTATCATGATGCGGTGGCGATCCTCCGGCGATATCGCATCTGGCGAATGATCCCAGCACGAGTCCGACAGCACTTACTTCAAGGGCAGCGAGGAGATGTGACCGAGACCCCGAAACCCAGGTCTTCCATCTTTCAGCGCGTCCATCATCACGTGATCGGCAATAACACGATCGCGGTCACCGCCCTTGCCCAAGCCGCGAACGATGCTGGACTGAAAACCCATGTGCATTCGAAGAAACTGAAGGGAGAAGCTCGCATGGCAGGTAAGCGGTTTGGGGCGATCGCGAGGAGCATCGTGAACCGGCACCAGCCGTTGCCTCGGCCGTGCTGTGTTGTGGCCGGCGGGGAAACAACGGTCACTGTCGCCGGTAAAGGAAAAGGTGGCC
>AF_2010_repII_A1DRAFT_10000280_pt1 | contig 10773 bp, 10 predicted proteins | sample AmaForreplicIIA1_FD_9195 | JGI IMG/M metagenome (IMG submission 9195)
CGATCCCGCCGAAGATCGACAGCGCGCGCGGGATGTATTTTGACTTCAGCCAGAGATAGGCGCACACAGTCGCAGCCAAACCGAAGAACGGCAGGCCGACATAGTAATCATCGAAACTTCCAGCGAGCTGCACGCGCGCCAGCGCTTGTAAGCGGTCCGGTTCGAACACTTTTAGGTAAGTCGTATCACCGAGAAGCCGAAGCGCGGCCAAACTATTGAGCGGCGCGATGAGCCACAAAATCACGAAGACGAGACGGAACAACGCGCCGGTCAAGGCAAGACCACGATTGACCGGCGCGAAAATTACATAAAGTGCGCTGAGCAAAACAACCGTGCCGATTCCGTAGGCGAGAAAGCACATGAGCGCGATGCGAAATTGTGTTTGATGCGCGAGAATGTTGCGTGCGGTGTCCGCGGCGTTGCGCGGAACAATGAGCGGATTGAGCAAAACATAATTGCCGAACACGACGAGAAAAAACGCCAGTAGACCGGCGATGCCTGCAACTCTTGCAGCGGTGCGTTGCGACTTGTCGATCATGTTCAAGCCGTCTTCATCTCCACTGTAGCGAGCTTCAGCGGCGGCACCTTTGCGCCTTTAATCAAAAGCCAGAGCATAATAGCTAATTCTCCAAACAACACGGGCTGGAGCATCGTGAAAGCTGTGTTGTAGTAAGAGTGGAAGAACAAGGCGATCACGCTGAGAGCCACGTAACCAAAACAGTTAATCATCAACCAGACACCGATGAAACGTGGTAAAAATCCGGAACGAAAGACTAACAACCCAAACGGAAAGAGCCATATCCCCCAAAAGATCTCGTCAATAAAGATTCCCTGAGAATGCAAGCGAATGAACAGCATTCCCAGGGCGTTGCGCTGGGCCGTGTCGAATACGCTAAGAAAGTCGCCGCCCCGAAAAAGAATGAGAGCACCGAGGTTGTTTAGCGTGTTGAGAAAGCCGACCGCTGCCGAGACCAGAACAAACCCCACCATCAACAACGCCCAGGTCCTGTTTACGTTGCTGAATAAGCGATACAGCGCGATTGCCAGACAAATGAAAATGACCTGCCCAACAAGATCACCCAGGATCGAAAGCCGGAAGAGGGTTTCGTGAGCAAGGATGTTGCTTGCAGTCGCGGTGGCGTCCCCGCGTACGATCAGCTTGTTAGGAACGTAAATCAGACTGAAGGGCGCTGTAAATACCATTGATAAATACACCGCGCCCGCGACGCGTGCGGCTTTGTCGGTTGGATGCATGGGTTTTCTCTCCTTTGTTGGCTCGTTCAGGGTCAAATCGATCAGAGCGGCCCGCGATAACGCCGCAGCCGGATTGCGATAACAATGAACACAGCGGCAACTATCAGTCCGAGCCAAAGATCAGGCGAGCTTAGGTAACTGCCCGGCGTCAATCGTGGGCAGTCGACCGACTGCATCTGAAAAGCGAATGCCTTCGGAGCGAATCCCATCAAACGATCTTTTAACATCGACGCGAAATAAGAGGTGCCGAATGTGATCTTCTCAAAAAATCCGATCGCGAGAAACGGTACCACTGCCCAAAGAAAACTCGCGCGGCGCGCCCAGCCGGAAACCAACAGGGCCCAGCCATAAATCGGCGCGTGCCAAAGCGCAATCGCGGCCAATCCGTATAGCAGAATGAACGAATTCCGAAACAGCGGAACATATGTCCAAGTCGATGCAGGGCTTATGCCATGACTTATCAGCAGCACGCTGGTCCAAAGCATCATGACCAACTGCGTCGCCACGACGATCGCAAAGGTTACCAGCGGCAGAACGACCAGCGGGATTGTAGCCTTCGAGAGCAATGTAGTGGAGTCCGATACCGGCAGCGATTTCCAGAATAGGATGCTGCGGTCACGGCGTTCGCCGTACAGCGCGTCGAGGCAATAGAACACGCCAACAATGAAGGCGGTCAGTATCAACATGATTGCCGCCATGTTATATGGCACTTCGATTGCCGCTCGGGTTTTAGCAGCATCGAGCAACAAAACTTCCCGCCGACGTTCCGGCAGCCCAATCGTGCTGACGAGGAAGCCGAATAACACAACGATGGCAACGAGTATCGGCGCGACGTAAATCGAACGGTTCTCCCAAAGTTCTCGCCACACCGACCAATAGAATGGCCGCGGTGCAGCGTGTCTGTAGCCGGGGGCGGTGGCCCCGGTCGCTTCAGGCATAGTTTCAGATGAACTCATTTGGCTGCTCCTATTTGATTTGCCTGTCCCGCGGGCTCGTCCCGTCGCGGAGAACCGGAAACGGCAACATTTTGTGAATGCGGACTCATCACGGCGACGAACAGATCGGCGATGCTCGGGCGGCGTACCTCGCCCAAAGTTTCGAGGTGGTTCCGGTCCATGCCATCGAACAACAGAACGCTGCGACCGAAAACCGGCCGCTCGTGCATCGGTTTGAGCGCGCGTGCCGCGCCTAGGTGCTCGGGATTCACCATCACTTCGAAGTAACGCGAGTCGAATTCTTCCATGCTGCACTCGAGCACGATCCGGCCGCGGTCGATGAACATCAGGTCGGTCAAAACGTCCTGGACCTCTTCGACCTGATGCGTTGTCACGATGATTGTGCGACTGCGATCGAAATAATCATTCAGCAGGGAGTCGTAGAACTGTTTGCGATACAAGATGTCGAGGCCAAGCGTCGGCTCATCGAGCACCAGCAAACGCGCGTCGATTGCCATTACGATGGCGAGATGCAACTGCGCTACCATTCCCTTCGATAATTCCCTGACTTTGCTCGTGCGTTTGACTGTCGTTCTTGCCAGGAAACTTTCCGCCTTGGCGCGATCGAATCGCGGGTGCACGCCGGCGACGTACTCGAGCAACTGTGAGACGCGAATCCAGCGCGGCAACACCGCCACATCAGCGATGAACGAGACGTCGCGCATGAGCTCGTCACGGTTGTTCCACGGATCGCGACCGAGCACTTTCAATTCTCCCTCGTACGATGTCAGCCCGAGAATCGCATTGAGCGCGGTTGTCTTGCCTGCGCCATTTGGACCGATCATTCCGAGGATGCGACCTTCCTCGACGCGCAAATCGATGCCGTCCAGTGCGACAGTTGTGCCAAACGTTTTGCGAAGACCGCGTGCTTCTATTGTTGCCATGGCATTAACGCTTTCTCGATGGCGAGCCGCGCGCTGCTGCCGCATCCAGCTCTTTTTGTGTGAGACCGAGCCTTTCGATCTTTTCCGCGATCCGCGGCCATTCGTCGGTTAGAAATTTCTCGCGTTCGTCTTTCAACAACTGATTACGCGCACCCGGTTTGACGAACATGCCGAGACCGCGCTTCATCTCGACCAGGTCCTCATCGACCAATTGCTGATAGGCCTTTAGCACAGTAAGCGGATTGACCCGGAACTCTGCTGCGACAGTACGCACCGATGGCAATGGGTCGCCTTCATTGAGCACGCCATCGAGAATCATATGCACGCCACGATCGCGAAGTTGGCGATAGATTGGTTGAGTGTCATTCCATTCACAATTCATTCTTAACGGCTCATTTCCCTGGTTCGCTCAACATTGCGCACCGTCTCCGTCGCCCAGAAGCCGGCCGCGAAGACATATTCATCCGTCTTGAGCTCGTCCGCGCTGCTCGCGTCGGCATCGATCATTATGACTAACTTCCCACGCGCGTGGCCCTCGCTGAAATAACGCAGCGCCTCCGCGGTTTCGCTAAGGCGATAGGTCTTCTCCACGAACGGCGTCATTTTACCTTCAGCCATCAGATCACTGAGAAACTTCAGGTCCGCCTGATCCATCTTCGTCATGTATCTTGCAAACTTATGGTCCGTAAGACCTGACCACAGGGCAGCGCCAAATCCACGCGCAACGCGCCACATGAGCCCTTGGTTAGGCCCGGCGCTGCCGATCCCCGCAAGGACACAGATACCGTCAGGCGTCAAGATACGTCGCCGTTCGGACATGGAGTGATTGGTGACGTTGTCGAAGAGCAGGTCGTACCGCTCTGCACATTTGGTAAAATCCTTTTTCGTGTAGTCGATGACGTGATCGGCGCCCAGTTTTCTCGCTATCTCCACGTTGTGCGTGCTGACTACCGCGGTGACTTCCGTGTCGAACGCTTTCGCGATCTGCAGCGCAAACCTTTCGACACCGCCAGATGCGCCATTGATCAAGACTTTCTGGCCGGTGTGGATCTTTCCTGTCTTTAGCCCCTGCAATGCGGTCAAACCGGCATGCTTCACCGCGCCGGCTTGCTCGAAAGTAATGTTGGCCGGCTTCAAAGCGACGCGGTCTTTACGAACGCATACGTACTCTGCAATCGAGCCGCGTTTCCCTCCAAAAACTTCGTCGCCCGGCTTGAATTCGGTGACTTTGCTACCAACAGCTTCGACTACACCGGCAAAGTCCTGTCCGAAGCCGGTGAACTTTGGCTTCCGCAAACCGGACAAGAGCCGGAGGACCGATGGGCCGCTCACCAGTCCGGCGTCAATGAAATTAAGTGAGGCCGCTCGAACTTTGACCAGGAGCTCGTCTTCCTTTGGCGCTGGCTTCTCGACTTCCTCGATCTTCAGGACATCGGGCGAGCCATATTCGCAATACCTGATCGCCTTCATTCGTTCAGCTCCGGGCGGAATGCTGCCTCCGCAGTCGTTGGTAGAAGTCCAGTAGGCAATCTGAAACCAGGCAAAGAGAAAAACGACAACGACCAGCGGACTCCATTTGAGGATTCGTTTCCATCTCATGGTCACATGAGCCCCGGAGCCGGAACTGCATCTTGGAGGCTCGGCTTTGTCATAGTGTTATAGTTAACTATATCACTATTTCACATGCGCAAGCTTTTTTTTGAAAATCTTTTCGACCAGCAATTTTTGCTGCGCCCGAACCCAAATTCTGGGCATGGAAAGCTGGCGATCGCGAGGTTGCGATGACACCCGCGCTACCCGTATGCACTCAATCGGCCTACTTCGATTCGGATTGAGGCAATGGCAGGGAAGCTTGGCCGAACACGTAACGCCAGCCAGCTGGAGTGCGGACATACGTGTCGCTAAACCATAGTTTGTAATCGATTGGTTTCCCGCCCTGCATCGCCTTGATCCAAAGCAGCGCAGTCACGACAGCCGTGTCGCCCCACACTCTAACTTTCTGTGTTCCAGGTTCCTCATCCTGACGTTCGTAGCTGACTTCCTTCTTTCGAGCTGACTCAATCAGATCGGCTTTGCTGGAAACCTTGCCGCGCCCGTTCACCAGGACAAAGTCGTCGGTTAAAATCTGGTCCATCGTAGCGGCATCATTCGATTTCACTGCGGCTTGATATTTTGTATCCAAGGCGGCTACAACCTTTGCGTCTTCCTCTGACGAAGCGTTAAGGTCGTTCGCGGTTCCGAACGCTAACGCGATCATCATTAAGATTAGCTTTCGATTTCCCGCCACCAGTTGGATGAAATCGCGCGTGTGGGGAATGAATGAAATCATAATTTTATTTCAGTAGTTCGTTTTGTTAACAGGTCCAAGTAACGCTTTTTTCGAAACAATTTCCGATCAGGTAATGGCTGTTTGTTCAGCCAATTTCACAAGCGTGAACAAGGCGTGATTCGCAGGCACCGGAATGCCGAGCTGGGCACCGCGACGGGAAATAAAGCCGTTCAATGCATCGATCTCCGTCAGTCGGCCGCGATTCAAATCCTGCGCGGTGGAAGAAAACGCCTCCGCCATTTGCGTCGCGAGTTCCATCGCCGCCGCCATTCCGGATTCGCGATCATGGACGCCTGGCAAAGCGACGCCAGCTTTTCGAGCCACTGCCAGCACTTCGTCAACAATCTGTTCCATCAGTTTTTTTGCATCGTCATGTTGTGCGATTTGTCCGTAACGGACCTGTCCCAATGCGGAGATCGCGTTCAATGCGCAATTACGCAGGAGCTTCAGCCAAAGTTCCCCTTCGATATTTTCAGACACGCGGCATGGAATACCGGCGCGACCGAAAAGATCCGCCAGTGCTGTTGTTCGGTCAGATGGCGGGCCAATGATCAAATCACCGCGCGCGAGATGTTTCACCCGACCGGATTCAGGCGCCGATACCGCGACGTAAACGACAGCCGGCACGGCCGCCACCTTTGTTGCAGCTCTGACTTGATCCGCATTGTCGACCCCGTTTTGCAAACAAACCACCGTTGCATCTGACCTAACGAACGGCGCCATTTCCTTCGCCGTCGACAATGTATCGTTCGCTTTGACGCTGAAAAGAATGAGCGGGCAATCTCGGACGGCGCTCATTTCGACTGTCGCCCGAGCACTGATCTGCTCCTGGCCTTCTGATTTGTCGAGAACGAGACCTTTCGAGTTAACTGCTTCGGCGAAATGTTTTCGCCCGATAAAAACAATCGGCGCGTCAGCGCGGGCAAACATTCCACCGAAATACCCACCTACAGCGCCGGCGCCTACGACGGCAATTCGCGGCCATTCTCGGGCTTCCCTCATCAGCTGTCTTTAGGCGGCATGACCTGCTTGAGGTCATAAGTCGAATACATCGTCGGCTTCTGACCCCGGGCGATGATGTCGTCAACGACACGAGCAAACGCTTCGGTGTGCCAGTGCCTGCGCGTCTGCCACCAGTCCTGAATGCCTTTGTAGGCGAGGAAGTCGCTCATAGTCCGGTCAATCTCGTCCCACGAATCGGCACTTAATATCCCTTCGCGTCTTGAGTAATACATGCCTTCGAAGTTTTTGAAGAAGCAATTTTGGAACGCGCTAAAGCGAAGCTTGGATACGGGATCGAGGTCGTGAAAAGACTGCACACCGCGGAGATAAATGGCTGGAAACTCCGCGTTCTCATGCAACGCCTTTGTCAATTCGCCCCATTGTTCGGTCAGAGCATTCACCGCCGCCTGACGCCGTTCTCTCGTCTGTTCACGGAGTTGAACCGCGAAGTAAAGAACGGAAGGAATTCCGACGAACACAGCAGCCATTTGGCCAATGGCGGTGAGCATTTCCCAGTTCATCAAATTTGTTCGCTTATAGAGTAAAGCAGACGGTTTTCAGGTCCTGGCAACTAACGAAGATGACCGGCTATTTTTCTAAGGTGCCTGCGCGGAAACTGCGAGATTGGAATTCCACATGTCGGCGGCACATTTCCAATTCCCATCGGTTTGTTTTTCCCAGACCTCGAGATATTTCCCGCGATCGTTAATCGGCTTACCGCTCGCGTCGTTCATCGTCAATTCGTACGTGCCGCTCACCCACGCCATCTCGCCAGCCCTGCCGACCTGCACCTTGGTCGGTTTCCAGCTGATGATGAAGCCGGGACTCCCGAGCATCTCTTTCCAGCCATTTCGAATCGCCTCCTTCGTCGCAGCGCTCGTCGCGTTTGGAGGAAACACGATCGCGTCATCCGAATAGAAAGCGATTGTTTGCTCGACCTCTTTGGCTGCTGCAGCTTTCGCCCACTTGGCGTCGAGATCACGAAGAAGTTGCTCGACGGGTTGGTTACCGTTCGGTTTTTCCGAGAGCACGGATGATGACTGCGAGATCGAAACCGTCTCGCTCTGTGAAATGTTCCGCGCTCGCGCAGGGAAGAGCAGGTGGTAAGCAGAAAGACAAAACGCAATGCCCGCCATGCCGAAAATGAATGTCGCGAACTTGCGGCGGCTCCAATACGGAATGACGTCGTCAGGCGAAAGATCCTGCGTTCGCTTAAGGCCCTCCGGAGTCATTTCAAAAGCCCAAGAAATGAACACAGCCACTAAGAAACCAAGCGCGAGCAGCACCACGAATGCAGTGATGATCGACTCCGGTGCATCGACCAGGGGCAAAAGAACCGATGCAATCTCAATCAGCAGCCATGCCACTACGGCGTAGGTCAGAGCAACCCTGAACACGTTGCGTCGCCTTAGCTCGGAGAACAATGAAGGTTTGTGGCTCATGGCGTTGTGGGTAAACCGACCTTGGCGACCAAGTTCTTGTATCGAGGATCATCGCGCAAGCCGCGTAACAACGGATCTGTCAAAAGCCCGAGCATTCCGGCGTCGCGATCATCAAGCGCGGTTTGCAACCATTCGAAAGCTTTATCTTTTTCGCCACGCAAGGCGTAAACCTCCGCGATTTGATACGCAAAACCCTCACGGGCAGCCTTGGCGATCAGGTCCGCGAGTGCCGCGTCGGCTGCCGCCCGATCACCGCGGACGTAATGTGCCACCGCCAGCTCGAATCGGCGAAAGCCGGGATCGGGCTCCAGTTGCGCTTCGTGCAAGGCTGTCTCGCCGTCACCGCGTTGGGCAGCGATGAGCACTTGGAAGCGGTGGCTGCCAGCCCCAGCCGGCTGCAATTCTGCCGCCTTTCGAGCAACCGAATCCGCTTCATCCAGTTTTCCAGCATAGAAAAGAACCCGAGCCAGATTGCCTTGTGTTACTGTCGATAAAGGGTCGAGTTCCACCGCCTCACGTGCCTGGCGCTCGGCTTCGTCGAAACGCCCCAGGTAAACGATAATTCGCGCCAGCAGGTCGTTGGCGGTGGGATTGGCCGGAGAAAGTTCTTTCGCGCGCTTTAACTCGGCAAGGCCTTCAGCAAATTTCCAATCTGTCAGGCATAGCACCCAGCCGAGGGCTGCACGCGCCTCGGCCAGCGCGGGCGCAATCGCGACTGCTTTCTCCGCGTCAGCGCGGGCTTTTGGGTACGCGGTCGGGCGCTGGCCGGTGAAATCTCCCATGAACGCCCATGCTTCGCCGCGCTCTGCATAAGCCAGGGCATAATTGGGGTCGAGTTGAATCGCCTGGTCGTAGTACTCGATGGCCTTGCGAAAATCTTCGACGTTACGGCGCACGAGATAGAAATGCCCTTGAAGGTAAGCATTATGGGCTTCTGCATTGTCAGTGGACGATGCCTGCGCCGGTCTGCTATCGCTCCCCAACAAAGTTACCTTCAATGACTCAGCGACTGCTCGAGCAATTTCCTCCTGAACGGCGAAAATATCTTTTAATTGGCGATCGAACGTTCGCGTCCAGAGCTGAATTCCGTCGGCGGCGTTCACGAGTTCGGCTACGATGCGCACCTGGTCACCTTGTTTGCGCACCGTGCCATCCAAGAGCGTGCTCACGCCTAGCTTCTCACCAATCGTTCTCAGTTCTTCCTTTCTGTCTTTGAACCGGAACGAAGAACTGCGACCGATCACCTTCAGCCCGCTGATTTGGGCCAGAGCGGCAATCAATTCTTCTGACAATCCATCTGAAAAATATTCGTCCTTCGGATCACCGCTTTCATTAATCAATGGCAGGACGGCAATTGATTTCTGTGGAAGCCCTGCCGCAGCCTCGCTGTTTCGAGCCGCTGCATTCCCGGCCGTGTAGCGACCGAGAAAAAACAATCCAATTGAAACGACGGCACCCAGTACTACGACATAAATCCAAGCCTTTTTCTTTTGCCGTCCCGCCTGCGGCATGGCATCGGCCGTTTCGGTGCGTTTGATTCCCTGCGGCGTGATTTCGAACGCCCATGCCAGAACGAGTGCGACGGGCAAACCAAGAACGATCAGGAGAACAATCACCCGAATCGCCCAGTTTGGTACGTCAAACACTGGGAGAACCTGCGCAATTCCTTGCGACAGGGCCCACCCGGCAACAATGTAAGCAACGGCAACTTTGTAAACGTTGCGCCGCTTCAGTTCGGAAAAGAAATTGCGCGGGTTCATAGCTTCGTGGGCGCTGAAGGCATTTGCACGTTGAGCTTCTGGCACAATGCGATAAAACGGGCGTCGTCCATGTAAGGGAGGAAGAAAGGTGTCACCGCCAGTTGAGTGAGGCCGGAGTCGCGCGTGGCATACGCGGTGTCCAGCCACTTAAATATCTCGTCAGGCTCCTTTCGAATAGCGTATAGGACAGCAATCTGAAATGGCGCGATGTTAGAATACTTGGCAATAAAATCCATGAGCGCGGCATCGAAAGCAGATCGATCGCTCTGTGCTTGCTGCGCGAGATTGACGGCGTAATCGCGCCAGAATCCCTCCGCCTCCAGCTGCGCATTGGCCGCGGCCTCCGCTCGACGGTTCTGAAGAATGTCCAGTATCACGAGGTAACTATGAAAACGCGCAGCGTGCGGTTGAATCTCGAGGGCTTTGCGGAACAGTTCTTCGGCTTCCTTGTAACGGCCCATCGCGGCGACGACGCGACCAATGTTGTACCAAGAAGCAGTTAGAAGCGGGTCTAACGAAAGCGCCTGCCGGCAAGTTTGTTCGGCTTCACTTAGGCGACCCTGGGCCATGAGTGACAAGGAGAGCGCGCTTTTCGCTGCAGCGTCGCTTGGGGCCGACTGCAGCACACGACGGAATTCTTTTTCGGCCAGTCGAAAATCGAGGTCAGGGTTCAGTGCTTCCAAACCAATAGCCATACGCGTTTCGGCCAAATCCGGCGCGAGGCTAACAGCTTTCTCCCCAGCACGGCGGGCCTCCTCGTATGCTTTCGCGGCATCGTCTCCCGGATCTGTGGCGAAGCTCACGGCATATTGACGCCAAGCCTGTGCCAGCTTCGCGTAAGCCAGGGCATAGTTCGGATCCAAGCGAACTGCCTCCTCTAAAAAAGTGATCGCCCGACGCATGCTTTCCGCCGTTTGCTGTTGGAAGTAGAAATCCGACTGCAGCATAGCGTTGTGCGCTGCAGGATTTTCAGTCGACCGATCCGAATCGGAGCGAACTGTTTCACCTAACAACTTCACCTTCATCTGCTCCGCGACCGATTTGGCAATTTCGGCCTGGACGGCGAACATATCTTTGAGTTCGCGATCGTAGGTTTCGGACCAGAGT
>AF_2010_repII_A1DRAFT_10000281_pt1 | contig 10761 bp, 12 predicted proteins | sample AmaForreplicIIA1_FD_9195 | JGI IMG/M metagenome (IMG submission 9195)
ATATGGACTACATTACGATGATAACCACAGGCCCGAAGAACAAGGGAAGAATGTACGTTACAAACTAGTTGGAAATATAATCGATAGCATAAAAATTTGATATAGTAGTTATCTTAAAAAATGTCTAATTTTGAAAAATATATTATTTTAGGCCATATTAGATCGAATATATCAATAGACTAACATTGATCGGAACAGTTAATAATAATATCTGAAAAAATACCATGAATGAATAAAACACTTATCATAGCTAGTATTATGTTAGTACTTGCTAGTGTTCTCATAACAACTGGCATTGGCACAGGACAGTCAGCTCTTGCATGTCCATCCACTGGAAGTGGGACATCAGTGCCAAATGCAAATCAGACTACTACGAGTGGTGTTCAACTACCATCACAACCAACAACAGGCCAAATAGTTTGAATTTATAAACACCTAACTTTATTTTATCTAATTAGTTATCTCAGCTAATACCGTTGGTTAGAATAATCCGCCCATAATTTCATAGTATTTATTTGCTTTGTCGCACGATTAACTATTCTTTTGATGATACCTATTTGACCATTACACCTTTATGTGGCAGTTGTCGGGGCTGGAAGACAAGGGATGAAAATTATTGAGTGTCTCCATGAACTCGGGGTATTGAAAGCCGTTTGTGACACTAATATGAACTTAAAGCACAAAATTCAAAAGTATAGCGGAGTTGAATATTATTGCTCCCATAAGGATTTATTGTCCAATTATCAAACTAATAGAAAACCCCTTGATTTGTGCATTATCGCTACTCCGGCCTCAACTCACTACAATATAGCAGTAGATATATTAGAACAAAAGATTCACCTTTTCATAGAAAAGCCTCTCAGCTGTCTGCTGGCTCATACGATCAACATTATCGACAAATCTGAACAGCAGGACGTGACAGTTACATGTGGATATTCTGAGAGATTTCATCCTGCAATTGAAAAACTAAAACAGATAGTAGACTCTAAAAAGTTTGGGGAGCTGATGAATCTTAGATTTGTTCGGAATAGTGACAATTTAGTTGGATCAAATACTAAGCGAATAAATGATGTTGGGATAGTATTTGATACATCAGTGCATGATATAGATCTCGCATTATATTTATTCGGCGTTTATCCTACATTCGTATGGGCACGTACCACTACTAATTACAACAATACATTACCAGGAGGTCTAAGTCTCTCAAGTATAACTCCGTCACAAAATGAAGATCACGCAGAAATTGTACTAGGATTTGATAGGAAGTCTGCACGTATAACCTCCAGTTGGGCAGCAGGAAAAAAAGAAAGAAAAATAGAAGCAACGTTTTCTAACGGCTTCATTGAGGGAACTCTTCTGTCACCCAACTCAAAATTAACTTGTAGTGATAAAAGGGAATTTAATTTTCCGGTTAATCATGCATTGAAAGATGAACTCAAAGATCTGATTTCTCCTCCATCTGAAGGATTTATGAAAGTATGTATCGGAAAAGATGCAATGCTAGTGGGACAGATCGTAGATGCAGTGTTTCGCTCATCTAGAGAGCAACGAGCTTTTCCCTTGAGTCTCTAACATGTTTATCTACAATCTCGACGGTTGTAGTCGTCAATTAATTGCTGGACCTTTTTGCCATATTCTCTCAGACTCTGACCTACTCCTCCATAATTATTTCGGATCATAAGGAGCTTCTTACCAGTATACTTATAATCATCAATATATGGATCTGCCTCTTTCCGTGGAAGAACTGCCTCTAGTGATTTTGAAAACATCTTGAAGGCATACTCGAATTCATCTCGAACGTTGACTGGCTCAAATTTTTCTATAATTGCATTATCATTTTCTCTATCAGGTATATCCCTAAAGAAAGAAATGACGTCTAGGTGTCTGAGTCGAAGTTCTTCAAATTCTTTTTCTGTAGGTTCAAGTACTGCCTTTAATATCGTTTTCTTCAAAGATCGCAAGCGCTTTTTGCAGCTCTTTCGTAATTCCACAATAATCTACTATTAAACCATAATCCTTTCCTTCATCATATGGTCTGTTTACTCGTGTAATTGCTTGCAGTAAATTATGTTCCCTCAATCCGTTGTCTAAATACATTACCTGTACTATTGGGACATCATATCCTGGTTCTGTATCAATGGCAGATGTAGTATTTGGACCATACCACAGTACATCGGTCCGTTGGTTAAAACTATCGTTGGCGTAACAAAAATCTCTCTGGTAATCAAGGTAAACATAAGGCTAAGATTTATGCAAAACAGTGTATATGACATCAGTGGAAGGCAGTGAAAGTAGTGAAGGCTATTGAAAATACCCATTAATCAACGTGGACTAGAAGTTACGAAATTTTCATTTAGTTAAGCGAGAAATGAACTAAAATTAGTCCAAATCATTAGCCAGAAGCTACATCTTTGATAATAACAGATCTGGAATGCTTTCACAGCCTTCATCACCTTAACCTATGCTAGTGATATTCATATATTGTTATCAGTAATTAATACTATCAGACTCTCTTTGGCTCATAGTGAAGCCCAACTTCTCCAGACTCAAATGTTACTGACTTAACCAGATTGAATTTCTGAATCTTGTTCAAATCTTTGAATATGGTCATGCCGTTTCCGATTGCAACAGGATTGATGAACAAATGAAATTCGTCAATCAATCCTGCCCTAATCAAGGAAGAATCAAATGAAGCGCCGCCATAAACAATGATGTCCTTTCCATTCATATTCTTTAGTTTGGAGATTTCGTCTGTAAGGTCACCAGTAGCGATGTCCGTATTTGGCCACTGTGATTTTTTCAGTGTTTTCGTGAAAACAATTTTTGGTGTATCTATCATCTTTTTTGCAAAAGCATGTGATCGATCAATTGATGATGGATCATCAGGTTTGGTCATCACATCTGACCAGTATGAAATAAAGCCATCTGTCATTTTGCGGCCCAAAAGAATGGTATCGACAGGTTCGGTCAATTCGAATACATAATTTCTGATTTTGTCATCCCAGTCCAAAACCATCCAATCCATTTCACCATTGGGCCCTGCAATAAAACCGTCTACTGACATTTGCACCTGTAGTTTTAGTTTTCTCATCTCTTATCTCCCCTCGTATGCCATCCTCAATCGCTGTATGTCGAGTTTCTTCATCTGAAGCATTGCCCCCATGACTCTTTCGGATTTCATTGCGTCTTTATCTTGTATCATATCGACCAAGACACTAGGACATACCTGCCATGATACGCCAAACTTGTCTATCAACCATCCACACTTGTCTATCAACCATCCACACTGAAGTTCTTTTCCACCTTCGGAAAGCCTGTTCCAAAGGTCATCTACTTCTTCCTGTGTATCGCAGTTCACTAAAAACGATATGGCTTGTGAGAATTTGAAATCTGACCGTTTAACGCCATAAATAATTGTCCTTCTAGTTCAAACCTCATGAGCATTACAGTTCCTTCAGGTCTTTCAGAGGCCTCTGCAGCTGATTTTCCGTAATATGCAGTATCTATGATTTTTGAGTTTTTGAAAATAGATATGTAGAATTTAGCTGCTTCTTCTACATCCTGATCGAACGACAAAAACGGAGTAATTTTTTGTACGATGGTTTTGGTCATGCTTGTTATCCTGTAGCTTAATATGATATAAAAGACCTTACTCTGCAAGGGGTGCTTATTAAGACGGATTCCGTGTTAGCACAGATGGAATTTGCGAAGTATTCAATTCCACATTTTTCTATGACAGCTACCGTGAAGGAAGTGAAAGCATTATAGGGTATTAATCTCTTCATTAGTCTTATCAAATCTGCATTACGCACTTGATTTTCTGAAATTCACGCTCAATATTGCTATTTTTGGATCATGTTCTAGATACAAATCTTAGCATTGCTAAGGCTAGCACTGTCTGAAGCCTTCACTGCCTGCACAGCCTTCACTTATCGATTATCCAAGCAATTAGGCCTGGCATGAGCCCAAATGCAGATGCCACTGGTAAACTTGCTGCTACTACAGTAGTAGAATGTGTTGGAAATTGCGATGCTGTATTATTTAATGCATGTACAGCCTGTCCTGCTACATTTGACAATGTGGTTCTAGTGGCATTCTCCATTTCTATCCATTTTACATCTATCTACCCTTTGTATGATAAATATGAGAGACCAATCACAAACAACCCAATAACGATAGCAGCTATTTTCATAACTTTCTTAATGACATATCCGGCTACTGCACCAAATAGGAATCTACCATCTGCAGAAAATACAATATTTTCTATCAATAAGTTATTAGGTATCTCCATTCCAAATTTGGACTACTACATGTTTCAAAGTCAGTCCGTCCTCGCTTTTTGTTTATTCATATTCAGACTTGGCTAATGCTTAGCTGTAGCTTTTGCGGTTGTGACTAAAATAACTTGGCTAATGCCTAGCCATAGCTTTTGTGGATGTGACTAAAATATAATACCCGTATATCATAAATGTGGCAGAGAAATAATTTTCTTCTTTTCGCCTGGATTACAAACATTAGTACTTTAATAACATGTGTCTATGTTAGCAAACATAAGGATATATAAAAGAAAATTATCCCCACTTTCAATTAAATTATATGGTCATACGTGCGGTGGTTGTAGGTGGTTCATTAGATGGACTGAGTACTGCTTTAGCCTTGCGCTGAACGGATTGTGATGTAGAGGTTTTCGGAAGATCCACAGGTCCAATGAAAAGTCGAGGTGCTGGTCTCGTAGTACAAACTGAGCTTATAGATTTTCTAAAAGAATATGGTGTAGTACAATTCTTTGCCAACAAGTTTACATTCTTTCACAGAAGAAATACTCAAATTCTCTGTTACCTAATTCCAGGGCCTACAGGTGAATTATCAGAAGGTGAGCGTGCATGCAATGTATCTGCAGGCAATAAACTACAATTATTGTTAACTGACAGATATGGGAAGCAAAGAGAGTTTTCCGTACCTCAAGGAATGATTAGAGATGATTTTGTACAACAACAAAAAAGTATCGCAGAGAGAATTGTTCCTAAGGTCTTTGGGCAGCTTGTTGTACAAACTAATGAGCCTTTCATACAAACAATATACGATTTGTCAGTACCTATAATGGGAGACGCTGCATTTGTTCTTCGTCCACATACAGGTGCGGAGATTTCCAAGGCTGCTACTAATGCTGTAGCACTTGCAAATCTATTGCTAATTCATCAAACATAGATGTTATTGAAGCCTTAAAGAGGTGGGAACCACGTCAGATAGAACTTGGAAGTAATCTCAAGTATCTTGAAATCTCACTTGGAAATAGATCACAGTTTAATCAAATTTAAGTAGTTTTTCAAATATTAGGTGTGTTAAAATTACATATCAAGTCAGCGGCTGCTGTCTTCTCTCAATTTCCTGCAATCTTGTTGATAATGCTACAAGTTGATCCGATAATTGTGAGATAGCATCATCTTTTAGTTTGTCACGATTTCGTAGGGATTGGTTTATTTCTTCTAGTTCTTCTACTTCGCTTTGTATATCTGCACCTTGTCTTTCTAACTAAGGTATGTTTAGAAATGTCAAGTATGGTTCGACTTTACGGAATATCTCTACATTCCCTAATTCCCTACTATAAATCTATTATAGTGAGATTACCACTTAATATGGTGTAGAAGGACTACAAATATTCAGCGTTAAGTATACTTTTTTTGGCTTCATAATTGCCGTTAATTCATGTCACACTGATACCGATAAACATTAGACCCCGTTAATCTATGTATAAAACAGATTAGAATTCCTTTAAATATTATATTTCTACCATTTTTAGTTTCATATTTCAATTAATTATACGTAAGATCGTATTTTATTCATTAGTATTGCTGTAGATATCCATATCCAAAAGCAGTTTTTTTCAAAAGTGGTCCTTAATGTGTCCATACCAGGGAATAATAGTAGGTAGTTTCTTAACATCTAAAGTCGGTATTTCATATGACCACCTTGTTATAAACAAAATCCCAAACCCATTGGGAATGATAGTGCTACCTTTTGATTCGAAGCCCTGTCATTTTATAAGTATAATACATGGATTATTGCATTCACACTCTAATGAATAGAACATTATTTTATGTTGCTGCCGCATCCACGTTTATAGCCGGTGTATTGCATCTCGCGGTTATTCCGATGTTTTTTGCATTATTGCCCATGAATGTAACCATATTCTTTCTTGTTTCTGGTGCAGCTCAATTGTTTTGGGTGGTACCTGTCCTCAAGAGATGGAGCAATCTGTGGTATTATGTCGGTATTGGTGGGACTGGGATCTTGATCTCACTATTCCTAATTGCAGTACCAGTCAGAGGATTACAAGTAAGTGAATTTGAGATAACAATAGAACTTATCCAGATAGTTTTCATAATAAGCAGTATTATGATTGTCAGAGAAAGAACAACGAAGACTAAATTGGCCTCGGCTCGAGAACCCTAGAGACGTAGATACGAGCTGATTAAGGAAGAAGACAAAATTTAGCTTCATTATTAATGATCAATTTCAAGGTAGATTGCTTATTTCAGGATTCTTGGCGAAAAGAACTTGCGTCTATCTTCACTGTCTTGACAATGATTAATCGTATTCCTAGAGATGAGATTTAAAAGTCAAAGTGTCTCCAACTTTAAGACTATGAATATTAGCAGCAGTATTATCAATAGTTTGTTAAAAAATTTCTGATGTAAATTGGGAAATGTTAACTTGTGAAAATAGATAAAAAAGAATATGCATCGGTGTTACAATTTCTATCACCTCAGTATCATCAACAACTTATCCATGAATATGGCAATCTATCGTAAAACCATAGTTATGGAAAGGCATGGTTTTGTTCGTAGTTGATCTTATAGATAAAGAGGACAACTCAATAACATTGTGCTGATGAGTATTGGTTCCCAGTGTCTCCCATCGTGTCATTTTGGTGAGTCTAATCTAATTGCGGGGTTCCGATACCACCACCTATATGAACACATATACATATTCATAAATGCACTGACAATGATAAAATTATTAATTCATTCAATAATCTTTAGTACTCGACATCACATCACTACGTGTTTTATAGAAGACAGATGAAAAATCTGGACCAAAATTGTCATATCGTTATTAGTAGCAAACGCGTGCCAGATCCAGTTCTCGAGCAGGTCAGAGCAGCAGATGTCCTAGATAGAGACGGTGATAGTGAGTGGTGCTAATGATACTATAAATACGTGTGATTACATTTGTAATCTACTTTTTTAAATGGGTTCTATTCTAAGCTCCAGTGCTATCTGATTTCTTTATTTCTATGGTCACTTTATCTCCAACTCTTCCACCACACCCATTACTTTACCAATATTGACCATCACTTTTTGGTAAATTCTTCATCAAATCCTCAGGTGAAGTAAATGCCATCATGTTCGGGCCAAGTGGATTCATCGGAGGTGTTCTATCCGCGCCTGATTTAAAATCATTGGAATTGGCGTATGTGACATAAACATAAGGACTACCGTCTTGGGATGCCTCAATTCTTGAAACGATATAGTCTCTCCTTATTGAATATTCTACTTTACTCCATAATTTTTCAGCTAGAACCCTTGCCGGCTCAAGATGCACCGAAAGGTTCATGTCGGTGTCAGTAAAATTATTTATTAATTACAGCAAGAGTACTCGATAAATCATTAATTCTGAATTTTTATCGGGTTATGCTGATTATCAGAGGGGAGAGAGTTAGACCCTAATATTTTATTAAATCTGTGCTGGTACCTGGATTTGTATTCATGATTTTTAATGAATCATGATCACTTCGCATCATGAAAGATGATGCCTAATGTGTAACGTTGTCCCGAACGAATACGACTTACACCATGCCGGAGATTGACACGATATACATTATTATGAGTACCTTTTACGGGTCTGTTATGGACAGCAAAAACAATTGCGTCACCCTGTCGTAGAGGTACAACTTCTGGACGAGATTGCATGCGTGGCCGCTGTTCAGTAAGCACAAATTCTCCACCTACAAAATCATGTTGTGGTTTAGATAGGAGAATCGTGATTTGGAGAGGAAAGATGTGTTGGCCATACAAATCTTGATGGAGGCAGTTATAATCGTCTTTGCGATACTTAAGAAGCAGTGGTGTAGGCTTGAGCTGGCCAGCATTATGGCAACGCGCGATAAAATCTGCATATTTTTCTGGGTAGCGAACATCAATAATATTCATCATCTCGTTCCAATGATTGGCGATAGGTGCTAGATATGGGTAGATAGCAGTCCGAAGATTCGTTATGATATCTGGTAATGGATATCTAAAGTATTTGTACTCTCCTTGCCCAAATCCATGCTGCTCCATCACCACCCGGCTACGGAAAATACCATCTTCAGAATATAAGTTGACCAATGCATCACAATTGTTTGAACTGATGAGGTTTTCTATAATTGCATTACCATGAGAGTTAAGGTCTTGTGAGATGTGATTCCAATCAAGAGTCTCAACTCTTTGAATAAGATCTTTTCCAGGGGTAATTGATGATATTGAGGATATTTCTTTGGTCTCTGGGTCCACGTATATGTGTGGGCGGGTTTGTGTATGTATTTGTATCTCAACTATTTCAGTACCGGTTGGAATTATGGCAATACGCCGGATAAGGGCAGCTGGACAGAAGTATTTTATCCTGATAAAGTAACTGGATGGCTTCGATATAATTCTCAATACTTTAGCACTGCAGAAATGGACGCCTCTTTCTAAGAGAAATTCTATTCCCAGATGAGAAACAGAATCACCAGTTTTTATCTGACATAATTATAACATCGAATCATTCGTTTGTCAGATTTCATGGCAAAAATACCAAAGGTCTGTACTGGGAGTCAATTGGTACTCCTAATGCCAATGCTTAATTAGTTCTCCCGACATATTGTATGCAAAATAATGCCTACAGCATATTTACTAATTAATTGTGATTTAGCCCGTACAAGAGAAGTCATGACGGAAATAGCTCAGTTACGCGGAATATTAGAGTGTACAGAGCTTGATGCTGCATATGACATAATAGTGAAGATAAACTTGAGAACAGTTGATGAGTTGAAAGAGACTATCAAATCGAAACTCAAAAGAATACCCGATATTAAATCTATTGTTGCACTAGTTGCAATTGAAGGTAAGACAGAAGATCTTGATCATCCAAAGGATGACAAGACTAATAATTTCTCGCGTTATCCGATTTCTTGATTTTGAACATATTATAAATACAGCAGGTCTCAAATATCTCATTTTCCATATCTATTACATTCCTCAGAAAAAGTGCAGGTTATTATAATTGATGAATGAGTCTATTCTCAGGAAACAAAAACAATAGGATTAGTTGGGTTTTGTTCTGTAATAAAATTCATCAACATTTTCTAATATTACTTCATTTCAATTTGTTAATACGAATATGGTAATAAATATAGGGAAGGTTCCTCCGAGTCGCAGTCGCAGGTCTATGCGATCTCGATACCCAATTGAGTTCCTTTACATCGAGCTCGTGCTATGAGATGAGCTCTTGATGTGATGTGAGTGACCGCTAGAGGATGAATCGTGATGTGTGGAGCTATGATCGTGGTGTGTGGAGCTATGATCACTGCTGGTACTTGTACTGCTGGTACTTGTACTGTTGTTGTCATTTAGGGGGTTAGTTGAGTTTGACAAGCTAGTTGAAGAGTCACTGGTGACACCTTTGCTATGACTGTCATGGTGGGCCGTCTTGTCATGGTGGGCCGTCTTGGCAGCGAATGTGTTTGATGTTAGGAAGGTCGTACTTGCCATAGCTATAGCCAAGATAGCAATGACAGATATTGTTCTTGCATTTGTAAACATCGTATCGTCTTATCCAAGATATACTTTATACGAAATCTGTTCAACTCCATCAGAACTAAGATTATAATAATTTTAACTTCTCTTTGTTCTTAGAATCAAATTCCTATATATGTCAATATCTATACAGCATCAGAAACTTTGTTATTAGCTAGAAAGCTATTCCAATATTTTTGTAATAAATAAGCAAAATATGAGCCTTCATATAACATAATGTTTCTTTCTCTCTTTAGTGCCCTTCTTTTTGACTTGAATTTTCACATATAAATACTGCTATATATATTCTATTTTATTTACAAACATCTTGCATTACTTTTGTCCTGATTTCGGCTGGATTAGGAAAGGTTTTAGTCAGGTAGGTTTCTAATAACCTTGCAAGCGCTTTACTATTCTCTTCCGGCCGACTATTATCAATGCTTTTAGATCTCAGTATCCCAATTGTTCTAATAATCAAGAGAAATGATATGACCCAGATTACGTCAGTTGGGCTGTCTTGACCAAGTGCATTATTTTCTCTACCTATATCCGTTTGGAGACGTTGCAAGGTGTCAATAAGGTCTTGTTCGCACTATGCAAATAAAGACGCCTAGCCGGCCCAAGCTAATGAAAAGGTCTTTGCCTTTCGAGTTGCTGAAGGGATTAGGTGGATCGAGATTGGCACAAACAGCATCTTTGGTATTCTCCGAGGCTCAGTTGGAGTGATATTTGGCACTGAAATTGCCATGAGTGGCCTTCTTCCTAGGTGGATTGGAGGGGCTACAAATAATATCGACCAGGGAAGGAATGGTGCTACTTTTTATTTCAGTTTACCAATAGCCATCAGATGTCATACTTGAATAATTAAATCGCTTTAAAAATACGCCGCACCAAGCTGAATCACAGGTGTAGTAGTGGTAGTAGTAGTAGTAGTGGTGGTGGT
>AF_2010_repII_A1DRAFT_10000282_pt1 | contig 10754 bp, 5 predicted proteins | sample AmaForreplicIIA1_FD_9195 | JGI IMG/M metagenome (IMG submission 9195)
CAAACACCTTCAACGTCTTGGCCGCCTTCTGGATTCAATTCATGACCCACGATTGGTTCTCACATCTGGACGAGGGACACAACCAGTCGGAGCTGCTGGCCATGGGCTGCAGCGCGCAGCGCGTCAACAATGCCGAACGGCCGCTGACCCCCGATGAAGTCAAGCGGCTCGGATGCCGGCCGGACGACCGCATCGACAAAAGTTATATCGCCCAAGACAGCGCGCCCGACTCATTCATATACGAAGGGAAGCAGTATCTGACGCGGGCGCCGAAGACTACGCTCAATAGAGTCACCGCCTGGTGGGACGCTTCACAGATCTACGGCTACAACGAAACCTCGCAGCGGCGCGTGAAGCGCGATCCGCGCGACCCGGCAAAGCTGTTGCTGGAACCCTTCGAGGGCTCAGTGCAAGATCAAATGGGTTACTTGTCCGTGCTTGAACCCTCCGATCCCATGAACCCTCAGTGGGCCGGTCAAGAGAGCGTGGCCTTTCCAGACAATTGGTCCGTCGGTCTGAGCCTCTTTCACAATATTTTCGCTCGCGAGCACAATCTTTTTGTCGCAGCGTTNCGCAAACAGGCCCAAGCAACTCCCGAAATGGATTCNGGGCTGCGCAATCCGGCCGCGCCTGAGACTGTAATTAAATATAAGGAGGTGACTGCCCACGATCTGTTCGAGGTAGCTCGACTAGTCGTCTCCGCCGAGATTGCCAAAATTCACACCGTCGAATGGACCACGCAGCTTTTGTACAACGAGCCACTCTACCTCGCGACCAACGCCAACTGGTCCGGCTTGGCGGGAAAATACCCAACGGTGGCGGCCGCCCTGGAAAAAGTGCTCCAACATTTGCGCAAATTCGACAACGACAAGAAAAACGTGGGTTGGTATTCCGCCTTCGCAACCGGCCCTGGCATCTTCGGGCTGGCCAATGACAATAAAGACATTAACGGGGGCGTCAACCATTTTGGCTCGCCCTTCAACTTTCCCGAGGAATTCGTCACCGTCTACCGGCTCCATCCCATGGTTCCTGACCTCATCGAATTCCGAGAATTGCATAGAGATCCAAACGTCATCAGATATAAGATCCCGGTTACGGAAACGTTGCGCGCCCGGGCGACGCAGATGATGCGTCGATACGGGATCGCTAACTGGACGCTTTCCATGGGGCGCCAACGCCTCGGCAAACTGACGCTATTAAACCATCCCCTCTTTCTGCAAAACCTGAGCGTGCCGCGGCTGAAGAGCGCCACCGGCAAGATCGATGTCCTGGCACTGGACATCATCCGGGATCGCGAGCGCGGCGTGCCTCGCTACAATGAATTTCGCCGTCAGTACGGCCTCAAGCAACTGACCAGCTTCGATGACTTCATCGACCCAAGCCTGCCCAAGGATTCCCGCGAGCGCGCCGAGCAACAACGGATCGCTGGGCTACTGCGCGAAGTCTATGGGCAGCACAAATGTGACGCCAGCAAGGTTATTACAACGGCTCAACTTAACAACGACAAATCGCAGATCAACGATTGTCTCGATCATCTGGACGGCAGCATGGTGGATAATATCGAAGACGTAGACACGATAGTCGGCTGGTTGGCTGAATCTGCAAGGCCCCATGGCTTTGCGATTTCCGAGACTCAATTCCAGGTTTTCATTCTTAACGCTTCGCGACGGCTTTTTAGCGATCGATTTTTTACCTCGAGCTTCCGCCCCGAATTTTACACCTATCTAGGTATCAAATGGGTCAACGAAAACGGTCTCGACGGCATCAAGATGGAAACAAAAAAGGTCAACGGCCACGAGGCCGAAATCTCGCCTTTGAAGCGTGTGCTCTTGCGGACGATTCCCAAGCTCGCCCCGGAACTCGAACATGTGGTCAACGTGTTCGATCCCTGGGCACGCGATCGCGGAGAGTATTATTCACTGCAATGGAAGCCACGAAAAGGCGCGGAGTCTGACGTGGGGTTCAAGGAAAGATAGCCTCTCGCAGAGAACGCCAAGGACGTCGATCAGAAGCAAATTCGAAACTCGAAATTCGAAATTCGAAACAAATCCAAATGTCTAAAAAGCAGAAAATTCTAAACAGCTTTTTGGATTTGAATTTCCGTTTTAACGCTTTGAGTTTGTTTCGGATTTCGATATTCGGAATTCGGATTTGCTTCGATAATTCCTAAAGCTCGTTCTGCTTAGCAATTCCGTGGTTAGCATCTCTTCGCGGGCTATTTCCTCTCTCATGTTGCGTCGGCGAGGATAACATCGGCTGCTTTTTCGCCGATCATGTAAACGGCGCTGACGATGAAGAAGCCCGGAATTCGCGGAAAAACCGAAGCGTCCACTACGCGCAGGCCTTGGGTTCCATGCACCTTAAAATCGCTGCTGAGCACTCCCCCACTTTCTTTTGGGCCGATCGGACAACTGCACGAAGCATGATGCCCCCAGGCATGATGGCGCACATAATCTCGCAGTTCTTCATCCGACTGGATACGTTCCCCGGGCAGTTCCTCTTCCACAATCAATCCTTCTAATTTAAGAGCTTCTGTCGTCGCCCGGATAAATTTAATCCCTTCCACAACTGCATTGAGATCTTCGCCTTTCTTGTCTGTGCCCTCTTCGAAGTAGCGAAAATTGATCTTCGGCGTGTCCCGCGGATCGGCGGAGCGCAAGGTAACCACCCCGGCGTTATTTGCCGTATGCGCTTTTAACACGACCCAGCTGAGATAGTTATGATCGCGGCTGATCAGTTCTGAGTAGCCCGGGAAATATCCCTTGAATTTGCCTACCAACCCGAGACAGAAAAGATCCGGCAGCAGCCGCGCAGTTTGCGATCTCTTGATAACCACCAGCGCTCCGCCATTGGTTGTATACACGCCTGTCTTGTCAGATTTCCACTGGGCGTATTGCGAGTCGGTTCGGTCGAACTTGGCTCCGGCTAAGCTTTTCCAATCGCCGTTCATGCGATTGACGACGCTGACTTCGTAGCGGTCCTGAAGATTTTTCCCGACGCCCGGCAGTTCGACACGGACCTCGATTCCGTGGCGCTCCAACTCTTGTTTTGGGCCTATGCCGGAGAGCATCAAAAGCTGGGGCGTGTTAAATGCGCCGCCGCATAGAATCGTCTCTCGCGACGCGAACGCTTGCGATTTTTCTCCCGTATCCCCGCTAGGACTTGCATGGGCTCGATACAACCGCTCTCCCTTGAGATATTCGACACCGATAGCGCGGTTTTTTTTATCGAACAGCACGCGCGTCACCAACGCATTAAGCTCGATGGCTAATTTGTCAGGGTGTTTGCCAGCCACGCTCAAAACGCGCTCGCGGCTCCCGATGCGAACATGCTCCCGCGTCGTGATGGGCGCGTAGCGAACGCCGAACGCATTATCCTCTANTAAGCGCCAATCATTGGGGTCTTGCTGGGAAGCCGCCGACCATGCCAGCTGCGTTATCGGATCGCCCATTTTAGCGAATGCCTTGAGCGCCGATTGCGTAACCACACTCATCATGTGGTGATCACCAAGCGCGAGCATCGGATCGCTTCTCTCGGTGCTCAACCATCCGTTGAACCCGTGGCCCGTCGGGTTCAAACCCAGAAATTTTTTGAGCCAGCGATAAGGCTTTCGATGCCGGCAGTTCTCCATACGCTCGAAATATTGCCACATGTTGCGCGCGCTCCAGGAACCGTCACCGGTGAGCTCGGCAATCTGATTCCAATCGTCGTTGTGCGGATAAACGAAAATCATCGCATTGTGCGCCGTGCAACCGCCCAAAGTGCCCGCTCGGGGATACAGCACTCCGTCGCGTTCCACGGTGAACTTGGGATCCTGCTTCTGGCGCTCGTCGCTACCATAGTGGCGGACAAAAAAATCCCACTTGAGCGCATCGTTTTCCGACGCCAACGCATGAAAGGCGGGAACTTCGTAATTTTCGGGTAATCCGCTTCCGGTCAGCCTGAGCGCGTCGCCGCCGGCTTCGAGGAGCAACACTTTCCGTCCTGCCTCAGCTAGCCGCGCCGCGAGGGTTCCACCGCCGGCACCCGAACCGACGACGATGTATTCACAATCAGCCCGTTTCGTCGTGTCCGAGCTCACGCGTTGCGTCTCCCTCCCTGCGCTATCATCGCACCTTGCGCCCATTCACCCGTGCTACGGTCGCAGGATCGTTTCGGTTGTTGCGCCAGGTTGGATGGCTGAAGTGAATGACGAAATCACCGTTGTAGGAAGCGACGGCGTTATCGAATACCATCCTGCCGATGCGGCGCCAATTCTTAAACGTGCGCCGTTGAAAGAACGGCAGCCCGCGCGTCGTGCCCTCATCGGTCACTTCGATGTTGAAAGTGAGCGTGCGCTTGGGCTTGGGATCGCCCTTGTCGAAAATCTGCGCCATGATCTCATCGCGAAAATCCAGCGATTCGCCTTTGATTCTCGGCTGCTCTGGCGCCACCAGAAGACGCATGAACTCTGGCGCGCCCGTCGCTTCGCTTTTCGGTTTGCCGAGCTCAGCGATTTGATACAGTTGCCGGTGCGTAGGCTCCTTATCGACGCTTTGAAAAACGGCTCCGGTGACAAGCAAGACCGGCAAGGCCCTGCCGCGCCGCCACGCGCGGGTGTCGGGAGCGTTGCGAAGCTCCGCATCATTGATGTATTCGCAATAATCTCCGCCGAAATCCTGCTGCGTGATGAAGTTGGCGGTCAAAAGCGGCTCCGAATGATTCGGGTCCGTTGTCGGATACAGCTTACCTACCAGCGCCAACGAGCGCGCATGGCCTCGTCGGGTCTCAGTGCAGCAAGTGGAATAGCGCCCGACCACAAGCGCCTGACTGCCTTTGCGGAAATAGCCCGAGTAGCCGGTCTCTTCGGTGATCTCCCAAACCCCGGTTAGGCAAATGCCGTTCGGATGAAGCAGGCGGCGATAGCCTTTGCGGTCGGGACCCCAGCGCAAATCCGCGTGGGAATCGACAGCGCGCTCGGTGGCCTTGCGGAAAAGATAGGGCGCGCCGAACGGCAGAACGCCGCGCAAGACGCTCCGCGTCGTCACTTCGTAGATGGGCAACGGCCGCTCGCCAGAGCGTCCCCACACTTTTGGATAAGGATTGGCGAAGATCGCGTCCCGCACCTCGGCGAAACGCGAGCCTCGGTAGGCGAGATCGTCGTTTACGATTCCCTCAATCCCGAAAAATTCCGGTTCCATGGTTCGTCTTTTACCCGGTCCAGGAATTTCACAGTTGCTCGCTTTGAATCGCCATCGAATGAGCAGCCCGAGGTGAATCTCTCTAGTCGTTCCTTCGCAAAGCTAGAATGTTTTTAAAAACTCAATTAGCGCCCGCTTGTCGTCGTCGCTCAGGGGAGGCTCCTCTTTAAAAAAGCTCGTCCCGAAGTAATGGCCTTTATTTACAACGTAATCCGGACATTTGCTCACTTTGAGGAGATCCGGCACTAGATTCTTGAATACTTTGGCTGCTTCTTCGTCGCTCGCGCCTTCGACCCTTTTCAAGTCTTCCTTCATCTTGAGCAGCAGCTTAACTAGGTCCGCTCTGTTCGTTTCGAGATCGATGTTGGTGAGCAAACTTACCGGCGTCCCTTTAGGAATCGGCCCGATCCTCACCACTCCTTCGTTGTAGCTGAAAGGTAGCGGAAGCCAAGAAAATAAATACCGATGAAGCCAATCACCCCAACTGAGCAACTTCTCAAAACCGTCGGGCAAATATCCGGCGGCTACATTGATGTAGCTCCTAGAAGTCGTGCGATAAATAAAACCCGGCACTTTGTCGCCAAGAATCGGATCCTTTTCCCGTTTCTCCGGCCACAGCATTTTTTCGATGGCATCGTTGAAAGAATCCATTCGCGCCTCAACCGACGCCTCCCACCTGAATTTTCCAACGGAGTTATTGAGCAGAAATGGCGCCGTAGACCACACACTGATCAGCGAAGGGACGCGCGTATAGCCGCGGCCGCCGGGGGGCATCTGGTATTCCCATGGACTTCCGTCGATGGGGTTTTGCACCGTGATTTTTCCGACGGAAGGGAGAGTCTGATAGGTTTGCGACGCGAAATTATCCCAAATATTTCCGGCGATGGCATTGGTTGCCAGCGGGCTGCAGGCGTTGGTCTGCAACAACGTCACGGGTATGCGCCGATCCGTTGAAAGATAATTGTCCGTGAGAAAGTCGTCGGCCATAACCATAGCGGTCATCTTGGACTTGAAATCATCGGTCTTGGTCCAGACCCAATATTGATCCCAGTTAGTTGCATCGACGTTGGCCGGCGCTTCGGGAATCTTGCTCGAATGACAGCGCGCGCAGTATTGGGCAAACGCCATCTTGCCGCGGTTCAACTTGGCTGGGTCTTTGGTCAAATATTGTTGCCCTCCCTGCGCATCCTTGAGGAGGTCGGGTTTTGCGGTCTTGAGAAAGAACAACGCCACATCTGCCGTTTGATTTACCGTCGCATTCCAGTAGCTGGAATTCTTTTCCGCGTCTTCGATCTTGATCGGCGTGATCTTCTTGCCGCCGATCAGCGCATTGAAATGAAGCAGCCACTCTTCGCTGAACAATCCGATGTTGAGGTAGACGCGATTGAGCGCGCCGAGAATGCCCACCGAATCGGCGCCATCCTTCAGTACGCGCGGCGTCATCACGGTATCCGGTGGGATATAAAACTGCGAGAGCGCAGCGGTCTGGGGGAAATCCTGGAACTGTTTGTTCTTAAGACCACCGCCCGCGAGTTTCTCTTTGCCCCAGCGCAACGCCGGTCCCAACCGCGCTTTCACGCTGTAGACGGCGTTCATGGTGCGCGGATTATTGATGTTGTCGGTGGAAATAAACGAAGTATCCAAGGTCCCGGGTAAAGACGTATGTAATAGCTGGTAGACGAAACTCGACTCGTCCTTGTCCCAAAAGAGAATCCGGTCCACCCAAAAATACTGAGCGCCGGGGTTGGAGTTTAAGTTTTCCCATTTAGGATTCTCCGGATCGTCGGGCGGTTTCACCGGGCTGGGGCCGACGTGACAAAAGCCGCAGCTCATGCCGACGCGGTACGGACGGATGAGATTCTTGTCCTGGTAGTATTTCGGGTCGGTATAAAATTTTTCCGCATTCCATTTCTTTGCCGCATTCTCGTCGAAAGCTGGGTTCGGAAAAAGCCGCAAGCCAACGATCCCCGTTGCGTAACCATAATAGGATCCCACCGGCATGTTTTTACCCCGTGCGCCAATCTTGACGCCGGGATATTTTTGTTCGTTTTCAAACGGATCCGGCGGGCAATCTTTGCGGCGCTGGTCCAACCATAGGCCAAACTGGTCCGCGCGCGCTGCCTTGGCTTTTTCAAAGCAGGGTTCGTTCACCAGGCCAAGATATTGCCAGCGAGTGTCGCGGCTTAGATGTTTTACGCTCGGATGAGACGAAAGAAGTTTCAAAAAATCCACCGCGCCAAAACTTGTGTTTACCAGGTGATCCCAGAAGCGGTCGTTGCCGCCGGTCCAGACAATCCAGTTGTTGCGGCCTTTGATCTCATTGACGGTGAGTTGTTCTCCGCCATCCATGTCTTTGAAGTAGTCCTCGTCCGCTGCCGGAAAACTATCGGCTTTTCGGCCCGCGGCCATCGCTTCGTCCTGAACGGTCCCCGGAGCGGGCGCTTTGTTGCATCCCGCAATCGCGAAAATCGCCATCGATAAGATCAGAAAAGTCAACGAACGTTGCCTTATCATTGCATCTCCTGTCTCGTGAATCTGGTTTTAGGAGGAGTCAATTCCGAATGCCGAATCACCGCAGAAACGAAAATACAGCAATTGGTATGGAAATGGCAAGTTTTTCTCTGCAACTTTACATCGAGATCCATCCTGGCTGCATTTTCTAAAATCACGAATTCTATCTTGCGCAGGCGCTTGCGGTTGCGTTACACTCCGCGAGTTAGAATAGCATGAGTTTCTTAAAAATTTTGCACGAAGCGCTTTATACGCTGCTCAAAATCGAGCGGCGTTTTGATCCGTTTTTTCGGCCCACCCTGGACGCGCTTGTTCAGGAACCGCTGGCGGGCCTGGTGCAATTTTTGATCAATCTCCGGCGCGAGAACGAGGGTTTGCGCATCGCGGAAGAGAAGCAATCGCCTGATGAACAGGCCTGCCTGGATTCCATTATCACCGATATGTCGGCTTACATGCGCGATCATTATAAGCCCGGCACCTACGAGCGCGCTGGAAACACAAAAACCCACGGCGTCGTTCGCGGTGAATTTATTGTGAGAAACGATTTGCCGGTGGAATTTCGCAAAGGGATTTTTGCGACACCACGCACATTTCCTGCTTGGGTTCGCTTTGCCGGTCCGGGGCCCGCTTCTCCCCCGGATATCGACGACGTGGGCGTCTTGAGTATCGGCATCAAGTTGATGGACGTTCCTGGTCCCAAACTGTTGGATGATGAGAAACATACACTGGATTTGACCGGCATTAGCACGCCGATTTTTACCACCCCCAATGTCCAGGAAAACGTCAAGCTCCAGGCCGCGAGCCGCCGCGGACTGCCGCTTTTTTATTTTATTAACCCGTTCGATTCTCATCTATTGGACGGCATCATGTCAGGCTTGTGGTCACGCACTCAGACAAGCCCCCTGGAGACTCAGTATTGGAGTTGTGTGGCCTATCTCTTAGGGGCAGGCAGGGCAATGCAGTATACCGTGAAGCCGAAAACGAATTTACGCAGCCGCGTGCCTCGACTCCCCTTTCGCCCTCCGGGCAATTATCTGCGCGAGAACATGGCGGCCACGCTTGCCCGGCAAGACGTAGAGTTTGATTTCTTGGTACAGCTCCAAACCGATCCTTACCGCATGCCCATCGAAAACGCCTCGGTGCGCTGGCCGGAAAAGTTGTCGCCCCACGTGCCGGCCGCGATGCTCAGAATTCCGCGTCAGAAGTTCGATTCTCCGCCCAACTCGCTTTCGCTAACAATCTCTCCTACAACCCTTGGCATTGCGTTGCGGATCACCGGCCGTTGGGAAATCAAAACCGCGGAAGGTACAGGATCTACCAGGAACTGTCCCGTTTCCGGCAATCGATGAACAACACGCCGCATCGCGAGCCTACGGGAAACGAGGTTTTTGAATAGAAGCCACCCACTTCGGAGCCGTGAATATCGCCGATAGCTAAATAAACAGGAAACGGAGCGCCTATGCCGGCAAACATTGAGCATATGCAGGTGAAAGCCAACGGCATCACGTTTCACGTCGCCGTTGCAGGCGCGAGCAATGCGCCGCCGATCTTTTGTCTTCATGGTTTTCCCGAAGGATGGCAGAGCTGGCGACCAATAATGGAATTGTTGAGCAATGCCCGCATTGTCGCGCCGGACCTGCGAGGGTATGGCCAAACAGAGCATCCCGCAAACGGCTACGATGTTTTCACACTCACCGACGATATCAGGGCGCTGATGGAAACACTCGGCATCAATCGCCCGCTGCTCGTATCCCATGATTGGGGCGGCGCGCTCGGATGGATTTTTGCCCATCGGTACTCGAATTTGATCCGCCAGCTTGTCGTCGTCAACTGTACGCATCCGAAAACGCTGGTGCGGGCTGTCCTGCGCTTCGAGGACTTTCAAACCATTCGCATCCCGTGGGTTCCTTTTTTTGAGATACCGTGGCTTCCCGAGGCGTTCATGACCACCGCGCTCGGCAGAAGCCTGTTGAAACTTTCGTTCACGCTGCGGGAGGGTCAGAAAGGAACCATGAACGTGGGGCTGGTGGACGAACTGGTAGAACGTTTCCAGACACCTGCGGATCTCCACGGCCCCATCAATTACTACCGGCGGATGGTGGCGACGCAGCTTGTGCCGGAAAAGCGCGCGCGGCTCGACGCCGTGTATGCGACGCCGATTAGCGTTCCCGTGACCCTCGTGTGGGGTGCGAAGGATGGCGCGTTATCTGCCCGAGTCGCCATGAACAGCGCCCTGGACGCCGGCTGCGAAGTAGAACTCAGGCCGCTTCCCGGTGTGGGTCACTTCGTGAGCTTGGAGGCAGCCGGCAAATTGGCGCTCGAACTGCAACGCATAATCGTGCAACTGCGGAATTCGTGATCAGCTACCGATGCCGGCAAAATAACGCAGGGCTCGAATGCTCGGCAGAAAAAAGTAAGCGCCGCCGCGCACCGTCACAAATTGCGGCATGCCGGTGATGCGCCGCCGGACGCCGCTTTCCAGCGGAATGGAGAAGGTGTTCGTAACAGGGCAGCCGGCGATGCGTTCTCGGTTTCCGATCAAGGCGTCACTCTCCTCTGTCAAGCCATCGAACTTGGTCCCCATGATCCAAGCATTCTGGACGAATTCGAATTGGCGCCCGATGTTGGCGTTGAGGGAGATGAAATAAATCCCGCGTTCTTCACCGTCGGTTTTTACCATTTGGATGGCTTTATCCGGGGACAATCGCTTTCCGTACCGCCGGCCCCGGCGCAGGACACGATGGAACCGGGTCGAAGCGATCAGATCATCTCGAATACTTTTGCGCCCAAATCCGGCGGTACGAATCAACCAAGATAAAAATCCCTTTGTGCCGTACGGCAGGTCGGGGTTGCGCGGATTGGCGCGGCGAATATGCGCGCCAAATGGACAGCGGATGCCGTCGCTATCCGATTCGTAGGTAAACTGATTTAGCCTGATATCGTCGGGGTCCGGTCCGACACCAGCAATTGGACTGCTCGCGCGCGGCACCAGCGGTTCACCCTCCATCGTGCGCCCGACCATCGACTCCGCCAACTTGCGCCGCTCTTTCGGATCATGGTTAG
>AF_2010_repII_A1DRAFT_10000284_pt1 | contig 10717 bp, 10 predicted proteins | sample AmaForreplicIIA1_FD_9195 | JGI IMG/M metagenome (IMG submission 9195)
GGCAGATCGTTTACGATTTCGCCACGACGGCTCGCCTTCCCTGCCGCGAACGCAACCAGGCCGTCGAGCATGTTGAACCACAGCCGCAAATAACAAAAAAGCGGCGCGATGATGAGCAGCCAACGCGTCGCCCCCGATTTCCAAAAACAAATTGCGGCGGTTAGCGCCGTTAGGATCGACAAATACGAAATCGCATTTGGATGAATTCCGTGATGCACACAGAACCGCGTAGCTGCATCTCCAGTTTGCCGGAATACAGCTGCAATCGGCCGCCGAGAAGTTGGTTCGTAATCGGACATCGTTGCCATCTTGTAAATCATCGACTCTCACTGGCAATACAAACGACAATAGAGTTAGCGCGGACTGAAAGGACCACGAGCGTATGGGAGCAGAGAAGACTTTTCGGCAACGCAGCGTTTGCTTTGCGGGGTGGCACCGGTTGGGGCGGTGCTGCCCGACACCGAATTACGCGCCACCAAGTCAGCTGTAATAATTCGTAACGCCAACGGGGCGTCGAACCCCAACGAAGAATTCTTCGGCAACGGCTCCGAATAAAGGCGAATGAAATTTGTTGCCTTTAGCTCGAAGCTCGTTTACTAGGCGAGTGTTCTGGGGGGAACAGCCGCCCCTTACACCCGTCGGGTGTGGGGGGCGGTCACTTTTTGATCCAGAAGTCGGATCACCAGATCTAGAGCTGCACTAAGGGATCGAACCAACAGTGCGCTTCCTGACCTTGTTATGGGGAATCTACCCAGATCGGGTTAGGCTCCCGCGACCGTTGTTATGTTGTAGCTTTGGCTTTGGGTGCTGCTTTGGTTTTGGTTGACGCTTTGGTTTTGGCTGACGCGAGCGAACCCGCCTTTGGCGTCTTTTTTGGGTTTCAGGTCACGGACTTTGATCGTTTTATTGGTTTTTTTTCTCGGTGCCATTTTATATTTCCTAGCTATTTATTTGGGTTGTTTTCTCGTTGTATTGTCTCGGTGACACCGAAAGGTAATTGACCGCCCTTAACGTCCTTTTCTGGAATCAGGTCGTCGAGGCGAATCAATTTATCTGTTGTGCGCTTACGCCTTCTAATTCCTGATTCTGCGGCGGGCGCGTTTTCTTTCTTCTTCGGTGTATTCACCTTGCTTTTCTCCTGATATCAGCATCCGTGCCAAGTCGCCACCGGGCGGGAAAAACGTGGACATGCCCGTTACGTTTATCGTTAAGCCAGAGGCATTTATGCAGTGAATTATTTCTCTGATCGCCAAAATGGCGAGTCTCTGTAAGACAAACTCTAAACTTCATTATTACGCCGGTTCGCATCAGATTTAGACCAACGGTGCTTCATTTTTGTGCATGTCCCGGAGATAGCGGGCGAGAGTCGAGCGAGAAATACCGAGTAATCGTGCGGCGCGTCGTTGGTTCTGATTTGCTTGATCATAAACGAATCGAACGTGCCTTTGCATCGCGTGCTCGAGTAAAAGGTCTGCAACACCGTCAGCATCCTGGTGATTGCCTGCGAGCAGGGGCGCTGGTTCGTCGTTTTCTGTTGGCACCCGATCGGGCTTGAGATCGGAAGGGAAGATGACATGCTCGGGTAGGATTACCGAACTGTCGCAAAAAAGAGTCATGGTGCGCACGGTGTGACTCAACTCGCGCAAATTACCGGGCCAGTCGTGACGAAGCAGCTTCTCCATTGCTTCAGGATGCATTGCGGTGATGTTTTTCCCTTCTTTAGCCCCGGCAGCTTTCAATTCCGCAGCAATCAATGCCGGCAGCTCCTCCAACCGTTCTCGAAGCGGAGGAATAAGCAGGGTGAGGCCGTTAAGTCGCTGATACAGGTCCTCTCGAAGTTTCCCCAGCCGCACCCGTTCTCGCAGCGAACAGTTGGACGCGCAGATGATTCGCGCATTAGAAGTGAGCATTCGCTCCGAGCCGAGGCGCTCAAACTCGCCGTATTCCAGAACGCGCAGGATCTTTACCTGCGCGAGGGGACTCATTTCCGAGATTTCATCCAGAAAAAGCGTGCCTTCATTGGCAAGTTCGAACTTTCCTTTAACGCTTTGTTGTGCGCCGGTAAAAGCTCCGCGTTCGTGACCAAACAACTGACTTTCGAGCAACGTGTCGCTAATCGCCGAAGCATTGAATGCAATGAACGGGCGATTTGCTCGCGCTGAAGAATTATGGATAGCCTGGGCAAGCAAGGTTTTGCCCGTGCCAGTCTCACCGAGCAGCACAACCGGAACATCGGACCTCGCAGCGAGCGCAGCCAACTGGAGACAACGCGCCATGGCATCGTTACTCGTAGTCAGGTTTTCGAGTCTTAACTTGGACGGCCGTGCCTGCATCAGTGGTTATTGCTTAATGCTTTCACGTAATTGCCAAATCGGTTCAAATGCATATTCAATCAGCGTCCGGCCACCGACAATGATGTGCGCGCTGCCTTTCATTCCAACGCGCAGAGGCAGAGCTTGTCCTGCTCGTGGGGAGATTTCATAGCGGTCGAGTGATCCTAGTGCAACGAACCGGGATCCGTCAGTGCTGGTAATGGCCGATGGACTGATCCAGTCGACCTTTCCAGTTATGGTACCGTAGCGTTGATAAGGAAAAGCTTCGAAAAAGTACCGGACGCGCTGAGCCACAGCGAGCCGGGGGAGACCGGATTCGCTTAACGTCATCCGGGCGCGTGGTTTCGAACCTTTCGGCGCCAATTGGCAAAGCACTTGTCCCTGCTGAACAAAACTGCCTGCGGTTCGCTGGTCTACAGAAATGACTACCCCCTCGTAGGGACTGCGCACCATCAACAGATTCTGTTGGGCATTTTCCAAGTCTTTTTTCAGAGCCGCGATGCGCACCTTTAATTTTTCGACTTCAGCCTGTTCTTCGCCGCGCTGGCGAGCGTGTTCCGTTTCCATTCGCTGACGATCAAGAGTGACCTGCTGCACGGTCCTTTGGGCGACACTTAAATCTTTCTCTGACCCCGCTTGATCTAGCTTCAACTTTATAAGGTCGACCTCCGACTCGCCACCCTGTTTGGCTAATTTCTCCATTCGGGTAACTAACTCGCGGCTGGTCTGCGCATGGTTTTCGCGAAATTGTACCTCGCTTTTGGCCTGCTCGATCTCCGCACTTTTAATTCCAAGTTGTGCAGCGTAGGCACTCTCATTTCTAGTGAGGCTCTCTTGCTTTGTGCGTAAGTCTTCGTTAAGCGTGCGAAACAGTGTATCCCAGCCGCCGATTTCGTCAGAGCGTAGAACAAATAAGTCCTCGCCGGCTTTCACGGGCTGGCCTTCCTCGACCTCCACCCGGCTGATTATCGCCTGCCGCGGAGATTGAATCGGATCCGCGCCCGTCGCTGGTATGAGGACAAAGCGGCAGTCAACCGTTTCCGGCAATCGCATTACAATAGCGATCAGCAAGGCAAAGAGAAACGCCGCAATCAACAGCCAAGCTGTCCAGCGAATGACCCAGGGAGGCGGCTCCCGCGGTGCTAGCGCAGACTCAGTGTCGAGTGAGTCACGTTGAGTCAATTGCGCGCTCAAATCTTATTTAGATCCCGAGTTGCTGACTTGAAAGGTAGTAGTACAAGCCACGCTGCGCCATTAGCTCATCATGGGTGCCAATCTCGGCAACACTGCCTTTTTCAAGCACTACGATAGAATGCGCTTCTCGAATCGTGCTCAAACGATGCGCAATTACAATCGTAGTGCGCCCGGCGAGCAATCGAGCGAGGTTGTCCTGGATCGCGCGTTCGGACTCTGTATCCAGAGCGCTTGTTGCCTCGTCAAAGATCAATACCGGCGGATTGTTATAGATCGCTCGCGCGATGGCTATGCGCTGCTTCTGACCGCCGGACAGTGAAAGACCTGACTCTCCAATCTTTGTCTCGTAACCGAGCGGCAGGCGCATGATGAACTCGTGGGCCGCGGCAGCTTGGCCAGCTGCAAGAACGCGATCGAGGTCGGGCTCAGGATCGCCAAATGAAATATTCCGCGCGATCGTATCGTTAAACATGTGATTTTCCTGAAGAACGGTCCCGATATGCCGTCGGACGTCGCGATAATTCAGCGTCTTTAAATCGACATTGTCGAAAAAGATCGATCCCTCCGTAGGCTCGAGCAGGCCTGCGATCAATTTGATTAGCGTTGTCTTGCCGCTTCCGCTACGGCCAACGAACGCCACCGTGCGTCCCGGCAAAAGATTGAGCGTGATATCTTTTATGATATCGGGCGATTCAGGTCCGCCATATTTGAAACTGACACCGCGCAATTCGATACGCCCTTCGAGGCTGCGCACAGGGACGAGGCGGGAACGATCATGCCCCTGCTCCGGCTCCTGTTCGAAAATGTCATTCAGCCGATTCAGCAGGACAGAAGCGAGCTGCACGTTGTCCCAAACTCCGAGCGCTCGCAAAATCCCTGCATATGCCATTGCCGTGAGTGAACTAAACGCGACAAAACCACCGACACTCAAGTTGCCGCGAATGACTTGCAGAGCGCCGACCCAGAGGAAAACCGCCGTAGACAGGAGACCAATCGTTTGCAGGACGCTGTCCCACGACATCACGATGAACGTCGCCTTGAAAAGTTTTTGCGAGACCGAAAGAAATTCGTTCAGCATGGTGTCACGAAATGAGCCTTCAGCCGCCGCCGCTTTTACAGCCTCGATTCCTTTGATCGCATCGATCTGATGCGAACTGTATTTTCCCTGACTCTCTTCCACTCCGTGATAAAGGGGGCGCAACACCTTTACCGAAAAAATCATTAGCCCGACGTACAAAGGCGTTGTCGCCAGAAAGGCGATGGTCAGCAGCGGACTATAGATTGCCATTAAAATGATTGCGCCCACGAGAAATACAGCTGCTAGTAATGCGCCAACTCCCTGTTGCACGGCTAATTGCCGAACTTGCCTCGCACCTTCGAGCCGGCGCTGAATGTCCCCCGTTCGACGATTGGTGAAGTAACTCATCGGCAGAGACAAAAGTTTCCGGCTCAAAAAATCGAGAACTGCTGTGTCGAGACGGACCGCGAAAAATGCCAGTAAGTATTCCTGCGCGAGCGTGGCGAGCTGGACGAAAACGAGTGATGCGAGCATGCCCAGCAGAATGATTTTCAGCAGGCCGACGTCATTTTCGACGATGACCTTGTCGACGACGATTTGGGTGAATACCGGGAACAATAATTGCAGGAAACTGACAGCGACAGCCAGCCCGAGCGACTGCAACAAGATTACTTTAAATCGTGAGAGAAAGGGAAGAACCCAAGCCAATGTCGGCTTACTCTCCGGAGCTTCTTCGAACGCCGGCGTGTAATCGAACAGCGCTGAGTAACCTGTCCATTTCGTCTCAAACTCCTTTCGCGGAATTTTGCGCAGGCCCAGCGCGGGATCGGCGACGCGCACAAATTGCTGATCGACGTCGTAGAGCACAATCCAATGGTTGCCCTCCCAGTGCACGATCGCTGGAAGCGGCATAAGCGGGAGATTGCGGTATGAGATTTTCAATGGACGCGCCGCCAACCCAAGTTCAGTGGCGGCACGAGAAATCGCTTTTAGGCTGGTGCCATCGGTCGCCGTGTGACAAAGCTGTCGAATCCGTGCCAGGCTCACCTTGCGACCAAAGTGGCGGCAGATCATTCCGAGGCAGGCGGCACCGCAATCCATCTCGTCGATCTGCATGATATGGTCGATCTTTCGGAGGCGTTCGCCTCGCTTGCGGAACAGGCCACGCTCATCGGCAAACGGCTCTGCTTGACCATCGGTCTCCTGCGGGGGCTGCTGACCGTCGAGCTGAACTTTATCGTGCACCTGCGTTTCCGCAGGGAGCATCTCGCTTGCGAAATCGAGTGGAATACGCGCCTCGGTTTTTGCCTGATAAAGGGCTAGCCGGTCGCTTAACAATTTATCGAATTCCGGAAATCGCCGGCGGAGATCTCGTACGGACTTCGGTTCAAGGGAAAGCAATTGGCAGTCTGTGAACGCTTCTACCGATGCTGCGCGCGGTGAGTCATTTAGGATCGACAATTCACCAAAGAAATCGCCTTCGCGATAGAACGCGAGATTGTGCTCTCGTCCGTTCAAGCCAGCGAATGCGCGCGCCCGTCCCTTCTCGATTACATAAAGCGGCCCGGCTGTGTCTCCTTCTCGAATGATCAGATTGCCTTTTTCGATTGTGACCGGGGTTAGCTTGTCGATCATCCCGCGCAACACCGGACCCGGCAACCGGCCGAAATTGCTGAACTGATAAAGAAAACTTTGAAGAGCACGGTTGCGACCGGTCGACTCGATGTACTGTTTCAGATCGGGTACGCGGCGGACGAGTTGAAGAAAATCATCGCGATCGATCCGGAGGACATCGACTGCGGTGCTGCAGCGCACGGTGGCATTTCGTGTTCCGCCCTCGGCTAACGCAGCCTCCCCAAACGAATCCCCCGGCTTCAGTACCCCCAACGGGATTTCCTCACCATCCGGCTTGATCTTCAGGGCACGCGCCCGCCCGCTTGTCAGAACGTAAAATGAATTGGCTGGATCGCCTTGTTTTACGATCACGTCGCCGAATTCATAATGTTCCTCCTGCAAGAGCGGCTCGATCGCGGCGAAATGCTCATCGGAAACAAAGCGGAACACCGATGAACGCCGCAGGATTTCGCTGTCTTGGATTTTCATTCCACTGAAACAGGAACGCTCAGCCGTGGGTGCGTGTATTTGGTCGTCAGGTCTGAAAAATAGCGGTCTAGGAGTCGCTGGTCGACGCGTAATTTGATGGTTGGATCCTCTAGTCGCGGTTCGACTTTTTTAATAATCCGACAGAGTGCGAATCCGTCGCTGCGTGGCATCGGTCCCAGCAGGTCTCCTTGCGAGACGCTTACATATTTCTGCTGCACTTCCTCCGGAAGGTCTTCAAGAAGAAAGTTCGCTGCTCGATACGGATACCGCCCCTCGGTCGCAACTTCCTCCAGCGACATCCCGTCCTCCCGAACACAAAACAGCGCTTCCCGCGCGGCATCGTGGGATTCCAACTCAATCAGTTCGACTTCAAACCGTGTCAGGCGCAATTGTAGGGCGATCAATTCGCGTTGGCGTGCTTCGGGAACCAGCAGCGTATCGCAATGCGCCGCGTACACCGCCTCCATCGCAAGCATTTCATTCAACCACTGCGAATCGCGGCCCATTTCTTCCAGCCAGTCGGCCATCTGCGCTGCCTCAATGCCAAACCGGTGCAAGAATTTCCGCTTTTCGGCGTCGATTGCCTCTGGCGCAGGCTCTTTTCCAGCGCAGCGCGCAGCCAGACACCGCATAAGTTTAACCGTCATGTCATCTAGTTGTCCGGACAAAATCAACTCCGCTAAGAACAAGTGACGCAATTCCTGAGGTGCGGACGTATATCCGATTTCCTCGGAAGAAAACTCTTCGTCAAGCGCACCGGCGCAATACTGACGGACAAAGTAAGCGCTGAAGTCACCAAGTGTAAGGCCGCGGTTTGCCAGCCAACTTTCCGTCTCCTCCGCCGTGATCAGATCATGGCGGTAACGAAACTCCTCTGCTGCAGCGGAAATGGCCGACTCGTCCAGCTCCAATTCCAATTCGTCGGCACGCTTTTCCGCTGCGACGTGACCGAGAAATGTCTGCCATTCTTCCTCAACTTCGCCCCGGAAAATAGCTGAATCGATCGCGTCGCGCGCCGTATACTCGTGAGTTCCGCACGCGCACACGATTACCTTCTCAGGCGAAATCGACTCTGTGCTCGACATGAACGGCACCTTTTCTACAGCATTCTAGCAAGAAAGTCGAGCCTCTCCCTCAGACCGTCCCGATGGCGCAAAATGTTCCCTTTTTGGATTGACAGAGCGAACAAATGTTTGCGAGTATAGTGAGTCCGGTAACCTGCAACGGCCATGGAGGAACAAACGCCGAATATCCATGTGGTTCAGTCCGTTTGGCGCCGACTTAAGAAGGCCAAAATTCGTGACCTGCAGCCGATAAAAGATGTCAAAGGTGGTGGCGGTGGTACGGGCACATCGAAACCCGCCACAGACAGCACGCGCAACGCAGGAAAAACAGGCAGCCGTTAGAAATTTGGCCTTAGCAGCGGCGGTGATCTCAGTGACTTTGCCGCAATCCAGCAATGGCAAGGTCATTGGAAGGCGAGTTGCATCCCAATCGAAAGCCCGCGACGAAAAAATCGTATTCGCGCACAGACCTACTTGATAGTGACGAGGATACTGGCGGTCTTGCCTTCGCTTACCACGCTCATAACGTAATTTCCGGCAGCGAGTTTCTTTTCATCCATCGTCTTGTCCAGATTCGTTTTGGTTTTGCCTTGAAGCAAAATCACCGCGGGCGCTGAGCCAGGAACCGGTTCGTTCTTCGCATTCACCGGGTGCACGTTCACAATGATCATGCCGTCTTTGGATTCGACCGAGAGTTCCGCATCGGCCGCAACGGGATTTTCGATCTTTGCGAAGGGCGTTCCGTCCTTTGCCGCCTGACCACCCACACTCACTGGAAATGGAAGTGAATCACTTGCCAAAAGAACGTACGGAAAGGCTGCGACGATGAAAAAAAGTATGATACGTTTCATAAGGAACCGGTTGATGCCGGATCAAGCGCAGGAACGCAAGACTTGAATTTCGCGAGCGCAAAAACATGTGTGCGATTTCAAACGAATGGGCAAGCACTCTTGGTCTCGGCTCTAACAAGAAATGTTGACGGGAAATAGAGATCCAGGTTCGATCGTCCCATGAACACAAAAACGACTGGATTGATTTTGGCGCTTTGCTTTTTTGGAGCGTCATTCTGTTTCGCTGACGATCCACAGGCGAGCACCTCGAACCTCAACGAGTCCAAATCAAAGGTTACTCCTGGCACAGAGAAGGTTAAGCCGACGTACGTCAGTCTGGTGAAATTCACCGAGAAAGGCATTCAAAATGCCAAACAGACGACTCAGCGGCTAGCCGCCTGGGCCGCCAAGGTTCAGTCGATGGGAGTCACGATCAAACAGATGTATTGGACGCTTGGCGAGTATGACCAAGTATGCATCTTTGAGGCTCCCGACGACGAGACGGCCGCCAGTGTGCTGCTGGCGGCAGACATGCTGGGGAACATACGCACGCAGACGATGCGCGCTTTCACGGCCGCCGAGATGGATAAGATACTGGCCAAAATACCGTGACAGAGGCAGAACGAGGGCTAACGGCGCGATCGAGCCGCCAGACTCGCAAACGTCAGAGCTGATCCTTCACTTGGCGCTATCAATGATTTGCTGCGCGTTGTTGATCGCGGACTGGTCCGGTGCTTTGTCTTTCTTCAGAATGTCGATCGCCTTTTGCGCCGAGGCGGTAGCCTCTTTCTTGTTCCCGAGCTTCGCCTGAATCTGCGCCTTCTTGTAGTGCATGAAGTAGGCGTCCGGGTTCTTTTCCAGTGCCTGGTCGATCCACTTTTCCGCCTGGCTCATGTCCTTGTTGTTGTCGTAATAGAAAGCGGCAGCCTGATAGGCGGTGCGCGGATCGAGCGAAGTCTTTGCGCTGACAACTCCCTCGAGTTGCTTGCTTACCTGCTCTACATCGTCCGTCGTCAACTTCACCGGGACACGCGTTTTATCCCAAACGAAATTAAGCGTTGCGGAAGCGCCTTTTACATCACGAAATCCGATGGCGAACGTCTCGATTGTGTCCGGTAGCGCTTCCGGCTTCGCCGTGATACGCGCGGCATCATTCTCCTGCTTATAGTCCGCCGCGCTCTGAATCTTAGCGTCCTTCGAAACGATGATGGTCCATTCGTCCGCTGTCGGAATCGTGAACAGCGCATACTCCCCGGCTGGGATCTCCTTGCCGCCGAGAGTCACCGGTTTGCTAAACTTGATTTTGGTCGGTGCGTTGGCGCCTGTGCGCCAGAGCTTACCGTAAGGAACCAGACCTCCGAAGATCTCGCGGTCGTTCTTGTTCGGGCGCGAATAATCCACCTCGACATCGGTCAACCCGACACGCTGTTTTATCACCGAGTGCTGGCTGGCCGCTGGGAACTCTATTTTCTTTTCCTCCGCCGCCCCCAGGTTACGGGATAGAAGCAGTCCTGCGACGAAGGGAAGTGCGAAGAAAGCGGAAAAGAGAAGCGAAGGAAGACGTGAGGATTGGTTCATAATGTGCGAGATATTTTAATATGATGACTTAAGCCGAGAAGATATTGCGAGGCGGCAGGAGTCAAATCGGCTTGTGTGACCAATCCTCAGCGTTTCTTCGAATGAATGGCGCCTGCGCGAATTCTCCAATTGCGAATCGAGCGACCAGCTGTCGTCGCCAAACTAATGATCGCAGAATTGCATCCATTCTCGATACACATGCAGCGCAAAGCTCCGTAGTGCTTCCCCGGCGAGGGTGAACGCCGGGACTCTACCGGAGTTAATATCGTCACACAGTGGGACGTTTTAATGACACTGGACGTTGAGCCCAAACAGTAGCCGTTATTCGTTTCGCAGCGCCGTCATGGGATTGACGCGGGTAGCATGGTTGGCCGGGAAAAAACACGCAAGAAGCGCCGCACCCGCAAGCATCAAAGTTGCGGTAACAAGCGCTAAGGGATCGCTCGGACTTACGTCATACAGGATCTTGGCCAGGACCCGCCCCGCAGCCAATGAAAGAAGAAGGCCGGCGCCAACGGCAAGAGCCGTTTGCATCGCGCCCTGTCGCATAATCAGAGCGAATACGTCGCGCCGATGTGCACCCAGGGCCATGCGGAT
>AF_2010_repII_A1DRAFT_10000285_pt1 | contig 10702 bp, 12 predicted proteins | sample AmaForreplicIIA1_FD_9195 | JGI IMG/M metagenome (IMG submission 9195)
GGGTTTCTTCACCAGCCGCATCCCCGCTTCTTCGGGCGTTCGGCCGCTTTTCTTGTTGTTGCAGCGCCAGCAGGCCGTGACGATGTTCTCCCACGTCTTCCGTCCACCCTTGGCAATGGGTATGACGTGATCGAAGGTGAGCTCCTCGGTCCGGTGCTTATGGTTGCAATACTGGCAAACGTATCCGTCACGGGTGAAGATATTGATGCGAGAAAACTTGACGGCGCGATGGCTGTCTTTCAGCTTCACCAGCTTGAGCAGGCGCATCACGGCAGGGAGCTTGATAGAGATCGAGATGCCGTGAATCTCGCGATCGTAGACTTCGAGGACTTCAACCTTACCTTGCCAGAGGAGAGTGATAGCTTTTTGCCAATGGACGACGCGCAGGGGTTCGTAGGTGGAGTTGAGCAGGAGAGTCATTTCCATTCAACAACCTCATTCCTCACCGAGGCTCCTTCTCAGAGAGGGCCTGGTATCGGTCTGGGTACGCTTGTGTATGTCTATGCCATAAGCCCGCTGCGAAATCAAGCACCAGGCCATCTCACGACACGGGCCCAGATTCCTCCCCAGACAACATTTCACCTGGATCAGGTCGTCCTGCATGTCTGAATTCGTGACCGTGGCAAAGGCCAGCGAAATCCCCCCGGGCACGGGACGCACCGTTGAAGTGCACGGTGTGTGGATCGCGCTCTTCAATGTGAATGGAATCTTCTATGCCCTCGATAACACGTGTCCACACTCAGGTGGGCCGTTGGGAGAAGGGCATCTGACTGGCGACATCGTGGAATGCCCTTGGCACGGATGGCAGTTCAACGTGCGAACCGGCAAGCGACACCAGGTGCCTGACTTTTCCGTAGCCTGTTGCCCCGTCCGCGTTGAGAAAGATGTGATCCAGGTCGCGCTGCCCCCTACCCTGACGTAGGTCCGAGTGGAGGTTGAGTCTTCTGGGGCGCTGGAGATTCGAGGTCGGGTGCTTTCGGTGTCAGCCCGTCCGCCGGCAGCGACGCCGCGTTCACCTTCTTGGAAGCCAGATCAGCATGCCAGATAAATTCCCGCTCAAACCACTGCCCTTTTTCTCCCTCGTCCCGTAACTGTACTCGAATCTCGTACAAATCGCCGTCGGCCTGATTCACACGCCATTCTCCGAGTCGGACACCACGCCCCCGTTGCTTCATGGAACGCACATGCTCGTTCATGGCCTGTAGGATTGTCGGATAGCCCAACGCGCGATGAGTCTGAACAAGTGCAAGTGCCTCCGCCGCTCGCTTATCCGCCATCGGATTGAGCGAGGGGGGTGTGATCCACAAATAGTACAGTCCCCCCAGGATCAGGACCGCAGGCACCACATAATGGAGAATTCTCACCATCGAAGGGAGGCGGCCTGACAGTTATCGGTCGCGCAGTGGTGGCAACATCCCTCGCATTGCGGCGGCAACTGCGTGAGGAGTTGCCGTCATACTGGCGCACGGATTCATCTTAGGGAGGCCGTGAGGCGTAAGTCAACGGATGAGTCGTCACCGCTCCAGGAGCTCGCGAAGCGGCTTGTGCGTGCAAAAGTGGTTATGTTAGATATACCCGGCACACCGGAGCGGTGCGATGAAGTTTTTTCTTTACGCCGACAACCTGAACCCGACTCAACTCAAGCGGCGCGCGCCGGAACATCAATTCCAGATGCTGGCAACGCTTCCCGATCACACGATCCAGTTCTGCCGGTGGTCGTCGCAATGGCGCTGCGGTTTGGCCAGCGTCGTCCCTTCACCTGGAGAGAAGGTTTGGGGCGCGGTGTTTGAACTGACCGACGAAGATCTGAAGGTACTCGACGAGTTCGAAGGCGACGTCCCGCAAGGAGCCTACCGGCATGTCCAAGTCACGGTGCACAACGAGAGCGGTGAAAAGCTGCTTGTCACCACGTACGCCGCGACACCGATCGGCAAATTCAAGCCCAAGGATCATTATCTCGATTGGGTCATAAAAGGACTCAAGCAGTGGAAGTTCCCGGACGAATGCATCCAAGAGTGGCAGGCCTATCGGCCGAAGTAGCCGATCGATCCGTCAGGCGCGTCTAGCGCCCTCACCCTAACAAAGGACGCTCTCATGCCAAAACCAAAATATCACATTGTCGTCTGTACCAACGCCCGTCCTCCAGGCCACCCCAAACCATCCTGTGGGAATCAAGGCTCCAGTCAATTGTTGATGGCCTTCAACATGGGTGTGATGCAGCGCGGCATGATGCCGACGGATGTTCTGGTCACNGGCTCTTCGTGTCTCGGTCCCTGCGAACAAGGACCAACCGTCGTGGTATATCCGGACGGCACCTGGTACTCGAAAGTGACTGAAACCGATGTCGCTACCATCCTCGATGAACACATCAAGGGAGGCAAGCCGGCGCAGAAGCTGAACCCGGACGCCATCTGGAAATAAACGCATGCAGCCGTCAGCATTCAGCAGTCAGCAGTAACCAAGCAGACAGCTGAGTGCTGAAAGCTTTTCCGCCTCGAATTATGAAAAGCCAGGTCCCTCACCACGAACACAAAGTCGATGCCCCCAAATCGATCGGGTGCATGGTCATCACGTGTAGTGACACACGCACTGCGGAAACGGACACCAGCGGCTTCCGCATTATGCATATGCTCAAGGATTCGGGCCATGAGGTCGTGGCCTACCATCTCGTCAAAGACGAACCGTCGAAGATCAAAGCCAAGATCAAAACGGCTGTGGCGAATAAGAAGATTCAAGCCATCATCATCAACGGCGGAACCGGCATCTCGCGGCGCGATTCGACGTTTGAGGCGGTGGATGCAATGTTGGAGAAACGATTGGACGGATTCGGAGAGGTGTTTCGCTACCTCACATACCAAGAGATCGGCTCACCAGCCATCATGAGCCGGGCCACAGCCGGCATCATCAAGGGGCGCGTGCTCTTCTCCACTCCCGGCTCGGAGAATGCTGTTCGACTCGCGATGGAAAAGTTAATCCTCCCGGAACTAGGCCACCTTGTTAAAGAACTGACGAAGTAATCGTAAGGTGGAAGGGGTAGGCGTGAGGGGGTGCCTTACGATAATGGTCTCGCCTACCGCCTAACGTTTCACGCCTAACGTCTGTCTAGTCCTGCGCGATCTTAGGTTCGGAAACTCGCTGGTAATACACCAGCAAATCACGCACGGAGATCACACCGACGATCTGCCCGGCTTGTGTGACCCCCAGATGGCGCACCCCCAGATCACCCATCATATCCTGTGCGTCACCAATCGATCGATTGCTTTCGATCGAGCAAATCGGTGAGGTCATTATTTTCTCAACGGTCATCTTGCCGAGATTCTTATTGGATGCGACGGCACGCCGCACCATGTCCGTGTCCGTGACGATGCCGACCAAATGTTTCCCCTTTTTCACAAACAACGACCCCACGCGCGCCGTTCGCATCGTCTTGGCTGCGCTGACGACCGATGTCCCCGGCCCAACGGTCTTGGGATTTTTGGTCATGATCTGTGCGACTGTGCCCATGCTGACTCCTTTCGTGAATATCGATCTTCCAGAGAAAAAGCTCGCACCCTCTTAACCGATTGTCAAGACGATCTTACCAAAGAACTTCCGACTCTCCAGGTGCTGCTGGGCCGCCTTTGCCTCCTGAAGTGGATAGGCGCGGTCAATGATGGCGATCAATCTGCCCTGCCCCATGAGTGCGGTTGCCTTCACAAGCTCCGCCCGTGTTCCCATATAGGAGCCCTTCATGGTCAGCTGGCGAGAAAAAACGTAACGAAGATTCAGCTTCACTTCACCGCCCGTCGTCGCTCCGCAGGTAATGAGACGGCCGCCTTTCGCGAGTGATTCGAGACAACTGTCCCACACCTCAGGACCGATATGTTCGATCACAACATCAACGCCTCGGCCTTCGGTAAGCAACCTCACCCGCTCCGCGACCTTTTCTCGACCGTGATGGATGACCGCATCGGCACCCAGCACGACCGCTTTCGGAATCTTGTCGTCCGACCCGACGGTGGTGATGACTCGAGCTCCGGCCAACTTCGCCATTTGGATCGCGACACTGCCTACTCCGCTGCCTCCTCCCATGATCAGAACCGTTTCACCATGCTGCAGGTGCGCCAGCGCAAATAGCATATGTGACGCCGTCACTGAGACTAGTGGAAACGCTGCGGCCTGCTCAAAACTAAGATTGCTTGGAATGGGGAGGACATTGCGGAACGGCACTTTCACATACTCCGCGTAGCCACCATGGGTGATTGCCCCGATGATGCCGAATGAGCGACACAGGTTGTCTCGCCCTGCCAAACACTGATCGCATCGCCAACAACTGAGGCCCGGCGAGACAAGCACCCGTTCGCCCACAGTGACCCCCTCGACCTGATCACCAACCTCCTCCACGACGCCCGCAATGTCGCATCCGGACACATGCGGCAGTGCCATCGGATAGGCCGGGTTGCCCTGACGAATCCAGATGTCGAGGCGATTTAGGGCGCAGGCTTTCACATGGACCAAAACGTCCTGCGCGCTGATCTTCGGCGCAGGGATGTCTTCGTATGACAGCTTGTCCGGGCCACCGTGCNGGCGAAACAAGACAGCTTTCATGGATATCCTTGGTGACCGTGATGAGTCTTCAACGAACAGCTCCCCGCCCACCGAGCATACTTAATGGGTCATTGAAAGAAGCTCCCCACCCCACAGGATGATCAAAACGCGATGTAACAAGGCCGCAGGGAGCATAGCGACCGAGACGGACAGTTTCACGTACGTCGCAGGGAGACACGGACCGAGAACGCCGTTAGCTGGCGTTTTCATCATCCTGCTAAAAGGTCAACGTCCCCTCCACCACCATCACGCAGTGTCCACCCACCTTCACGTCTTGAATGGCGTCGTCATCCGATTCCACCTGGATCAAGATGCGAGACGGCCGATCCATTTCATACCCTTGCTCGGCAATGATTTCTGTGGTCGGGCCCACCTCAACCACCCCGTTCTGTACCAGATAGGCCCCCAACGCGCCGCTCGCACTACCTGTGGCAGGATCTTCGAGGATCCCGATCGACGGCGCAAACATCCTTGTATGCACCGTGGCATAGGGCTCAACGGTGACGGTCGTGAAGACCATGATGCCGTTGGCACCGAACCGACGGCAGACATCGGTGATCGCCGAGGCATCGGGCCTGATCGAACGGACGGCGGTCAGGCTCCTCACCGGCACAATGAGAACCGGGAGCCCCGTCGAGACCACCTCGATCGGCCACTTCGCCTCAGCGATGGCGTATTTCGCGAGGCCCAGGGCGCCCGCCACCTTGTACAAATCTTCTGTTTCTTCGATGGCACCAAGAAATTCGGGTTTCGGCTGAGACATCACCACCCGGACGACACGACCCTCTTTTGCATGGAGGTCGACAGGGAACAGTCCGATGTTGCATTCCTGTAGGACGCGTGTAACCGGTTCCTTGGCACGTATGAGTCCTAGCTCGGCCAGCACGAAGAACGTGCCGAGCACCGGATGGCCGGCGAAGGGAATTTCCTGCGTCGGCGTGAAGATCCGGAGCCGGACGACGGCAGCCTTATCAGTCGGAGGAAATACAAAAACCGTCTCGGAGACGTTCATCTCGCGGGCGATTTGTTGCAGCTCGTCATCCGTCAGCCCCTTGGCATCCGGAATCACGGCGACCGGATTTCCACCAAACGGTTGCAACGTAAACACATCAGCCTGGTAAAACTTCAGCGTCCGCCGTTCCGGAAGCATGGTAGCGGCACTCTAGGTCATGGGGGAACCCGGTGTCAAACAGCATGTGGGCAGCGCAGAATTCTGCTTTAGGCTCCTTGACTTGGCCGCCGCGCGACGCCTATTCTCGTACACTTTTACTTCGGCGGGAACATGGCCCAGGAACTGGAACTGAACGTCCGTCCCATCTTTTCTACACCGCTCCTCGTGTTCTCCATCCCCGGCCATGAACGGTTGAATGAGGAACTCAAGCAAGCGGTCCTGGGGCGAGAAGCGGCGGAACCAACCTACAAAGACCGCGAAGTGATCGGTTGGTCGTCTCCCCACGACCTGTCGATCATGGACTGGGCCGGTGGGCCCCTGAACACGCTCTTCGAATATGTGATTCAAGTCGCGACACAGGCAACCGAGTTCTCCGACCGAACGGGAAAACGTACTCAGCGGCCGGCATGGCAGGTGGTGGAAATCTGGGCTAATGTCCAACGGACCGGAGGAAGTAACGGCTCGCACTCGCATCCCGGCTCATTCTGGTCGGGAGTCTACTACGTGGATATTGGCGATATTTCCTCGACTCAGGATAATGGCGGCGAGCTGGAGCTTTTCGATCCCCGCGGCTGCCTCCCCCGGATGCTCGCACCCTACTTGCGCTATGCGATTCCGGAACTACACGATGCCGGCAATACCATCTCGTTCACGCCGACCAGCGGCCAATGCGTCTTGTTTCCCGGTTGGCAGTTCCATGCCGTCGCCCCATATAGAGGGAAAGCCCCCCGCATCAGCGTCGCCTTCAACCTCGACCCGATTATCTCCAAGTAGGAATTCTACACAGCGAGAACCATGGTCCTTCAATGGAGTGCAGGCATCTAAGGACCGGCATCCATGATTGGTTTTCGTGCGCGCATCGAGCGGGCACCGCCCCTAATTTAGGAATTTGATCGATCTTGCGTGCGCGCTCTGTGAGCAGGAACCAACAATGGTGCCGGGCCTGCTACGCTGGCACAGGAAGAGATTCAAATGATTGAGTGAGTGGATTCCGCACATAATCTTCGACGTAGTTCTTCAGCAAACAGTTGCGCCAGAGGAGTTTGTTCGCGAACTTGGTGTCGATCTTATGAAGCACCCTCGCCTTCACGCCGGTCTTCTTCATGAACTGCTCCAGCGTCACACCGCCGATATCTGTATACCCACCACGACCGGACTGCATCATGCATTTCGGGATGTGGATACGTTTCTGAGTGGTCAGGCACCGGGCAATGTCGTCGAATGTCAGGAGGACCGTGCAATCGGTATCACCGCCCAGCGTGGCGTTCGGCACCACGAGGAATTTGGCGCGGTTCTTCCGATACATGTTCAACACCTTGTACACACTCTTCGCCATCACCACGGTATCGCGCTTCTCCAACTCGAGTGAGTCGAACGCGCTGACAATGCGCTTGCGGTTCATAAAGGCGGTGATCGGCGCCTCCGTTTGGATTGTCTGGATATTCGGCAGGCCCTTGTCGTACAGACGGAGCGCCTCTTCCGCAAGATACTTCCGTCCTTGGCGCATCAGATCGACAGTCGGTTCCTTGAGCCCACGCACTGGCGTGAGACAGCCCATCCAGAGCACGCACTTCTTGTTGACGGCGGAGATCGTCTCGGCATCCTTCGACATCGTATGAGCGTCAAAGGCATAGAAGTTGGCAGAAGACACCGCCGGTCCATCCAATACCTTCATCAGATGCTTGATCGACGGCGCATGCGGCATCAGCCGGTCCCGATAGTCACTCAACGTAATCACCGACAGTTCGAAGTTGACTCGGCCCGGATACCGAACGGCCAGCTCATGAATTTTCGGCACCTGGACATAGCCGACCGTGAAGAACGTGATGTTCTTGTCCGTCGAGGTCAGAAAATCCTCGACCCACTCCATCGCCTTGGGATGGAGAAACAGATCGGTCCACTCCATATACTCGTTCCCGCCGAGACACCAGAATTGCATCGGATCCGTTGGGACCTTATTGATGTAATCGAGGATGAATTTCCAATCCTCATCGGTCGTCTTGGGGGGATCGAGCGTTTCTCGATAGGAATGGTCGATCTCGTAGCAGAACTCGCACTTCACCGGGCAGGTCTTGCCGAGACTGATCGGAATCTTGCCTCCGTCCATCTCCCGCCGGAGTACCTCGCGATAGTCTTTATTCTTAAAGATGGGAGTCGCTTGGAGGATCGGTAGAACAGTGGGCATGCTCGTCTATTCCATCGATTGACAGCATTTGTGCGGCTTTGCGAGACTGCAGCTCAGCATGGATCAGGCCGACAGCACCATCGCACAGGCCCTAGAGACTCTTGGTCTCACGCTCCCGGTCTCGCATGAGCAGCTCATGGCGAAGCGCCGGGAACTCCTTCACACCTGGTACCCAGCCCGTTACGCCAACCTCACGAACAATCCCAAGAAGTACATGCAGATGTACAGGCAGGCCGAGGAGATGACCAAAAAAATCGAATCTGCCTACCAGGTTCTCTTGGCGCGGCTCCAGCCAAAATAGCGGCCTGCCATCNGGCTACTCTCCAACCGCATGGCTCACCACGCGCGTCATGGCCTCTTTTCCGNCGTCGCCTTCGGCCATCGCCACGGGCCAGGTCACGAGCCCCGAGACGCTGTNCGTTGCCCCGACGCGCGCCGGCTGCTGCGCATAGATCTGCGGCAGCCTGTTCGTCCCGAACTTCGAGATATAGAGAAAGACGTGCTCGCGGGCGTTGACACGGACCGCCCAGGGATGGAAGTCGTTCTTATAGAACTCTTCGCAGAGCTGCATCGCGTCGAGACAGGTCAACCCGACCGGCTCATTCAGGGTGTAATAGTAATCCAGCGGCAGATCATATTCTTCCTGCTTGTGGATCGTGATGCCGAATTTCTCGGGATGGCGCACCATCGGCGTATGGCGATAGGCCACGAAGTAGAACAACTCGACGGAATGGATTAATGGCTGATTGTCGAGGATGAACTGCCTCGTCTCGAACGCCTCCTCCCTCGTTTCCCCGGGAAAGCCATAGAAGGCCATCACATGGTTCCAGATGCCGGCCTTCGACGCCTGCCTGAGATTATTCTGGATCACGCTCTTCTTCGCGTGCTTGTCCATGAGATTGAGTACGCGTTCGTTCGCTGATTCCATTCCATAGTAGAGGGTGCAGCAGCCCGCCTTTGCAGCGAGATCCCAGACCTCTTGTTCTTGTAAGCTTTCTTCAAATCGAATCAGCGTCGTCCATTTGATTCCCACGTTGTGATCGACAAGCAGTTGCGACACTTTTCTGAAGAGTGCCGGCGGATACGATTCATCCGAAAACAGGAAATGGCGGCACTGGTACTTATCGCGCAGGGCCTTCACCTGTTCGACAACCAACTGCGCGGACATCCCCCGGTATTGGTCGAAGTATCCCTGCCCGTGGTCGCAGAAGGTACAGCGCCCCCAGTAGCAGCCTCGGGTAGCCAGATAGGGAATGATCCGCTCAGGGACGAAGTAGTCATCCAACGGAAAGCCGTCGAAGTCCGGCAGTGGAAGCGCCGTCGTTTTTTCTGTGTAGATTTCTTTGTTCTGTTGCACCCCTGACGCGTTGCGATACATCAGATTGGGCACCGAGGCCAGCTCACGCTCGCCGTTCAACGCCTCGATCAACCAGAGCAGCGCGTGTTCCCCTTCGTAGAGGATGGCACTGTCGAACACCTCGGTGAAGAAGCGTTCGTGATGCGGCAGCTCTTCCTGTAGCCGTGTGACGACGTTTCCGCCGATCACCACGTGGATCTTCGGGAACGTTTCCTTGATCATTTTGCAGAACGTCAGACCGGCGAGAAGCTGCATCTGCGTGCCAATGGAAATACCCACGACATTCGGCTTCTCCTTGCTGACGGAGGGAAGGACGAGCTGATTGCAGATGTCCCGATAGATGTTCACCTGCTCATCATCGAGGCAAGCAAAGACTTCCTTCGAGACGCCGGGCCGGTACCCCAGGTTGCTTTCCATCGGATAGAACACCAGCGAGGCAGGATAGTAGGCGGCTGAAATGTAGTGCATCACCTCACGAAACGTATTTAGTGCCCCATCGAGCCTGTCGGCGTCGTAGAATTGCTCGCCTCGGACCACTCGCTTGGCCTCCTCAGCGCGCGCGGCAAGATCGAACACGTCCGCCGTTGCGGCCTGCTCCAGCACCGATCGCTGGCCCTCTTCCTGTTCGGTCAGCACACCCGTCTTCTCTTTCGCCTCCAGCAGTTTCAATTGCATGCTCTGCCGGGCCTTGATCCAGATCAGGAACGAGTCGCTGAAAAAATGATCGTACATTTCGATGTTCACGTCGCGCTGAATCACATGATGGCCGGCCTGACGGAGCACCGCGGTCAAGGAGGGCAAGGCGAGATACGGAGCGGTCGGCACCCACTCAGGCGGAAACAGCAGCATGACCTTGGAGGTCTTCCGCGCTCCGTTCGCGAGGGGGCGCACTCCTCCGATTTGAACTAACCCACTCATGGTTTTTCTTCTCGCCTAACCCCTCAGGCCTGACGCCTCACGATCTTTCGCATCACGCCTATTGCCTTACCCCTCACGAACTTCAGCACACCTTCTCCGCCAGCGACGGAGCTGTACCACCGGCGATCCGATCCGGATTGAACTGGAGGTCGGACAACTTTTGCATCCCGAACCGCGCGATATAGAGGAAGACATACTCCCGAATAAACAGGCGCAAGTCCCAGCCGGCGTGGTGGTTGCGTTCGAACTCCTGGAACACCCGCTCGGCCTCTTCGACACTCATGCCGTTCTTCACCGTGTAGTAGTAATCGAGGGCGAGGTCCCACTCTGGATTCTTATAGGCCGTGACGCCCCATTGCTCCGGGTTCTTCGCCACCGGTGTGTGCTTGCTCAAGTCGAACGTGCCAAAGCCCAACGAATGGACATGCTCCTTGTTCGCTTCCAGAAACTGCACCGACTCCCAGGCTTCCTCTTTCGTCTCGCC
>AF_2010_repII_A1DRAFT_10000286_pt1 | contig 10691 bp, 10 predicted proteins | sample AmaForreplicIIA1_FD_9195 | JGI IMG/M metagenome (IMG submission 9195)
TCGGCAGCCGAGGTAATTCCACTGACGTTTCTCACAGTTGAGGCCTGGAGTTTCCTGCAACTCGGCACACTCCAACACGGCAAGTCCGGGGCCACTTTCCCTCATTTCTGGGCGGTCATGTTCCTGGTTTCGGTCGGATTCTGGAATTTTCTAGGGGCCGGTGTGTTTGGTTTCCTGATCAACCTTCCAATTATTTCCTATTATGAAATCGGCACGGCGTTGACGGCCAATCATGGCCACGCGTCAATGATGGGAGTGTATGGAATGCTGGCGGTGGGTCTGGCGCTATTCTGTCTGCGGTACATGATTCCGGCCGAACGCTGGTCGGACCGGGCGGCGAAAATCAGCTTCTGGTCGCTGAACCTCGGACTGGCCTGGATGGTGTTTGCTACGTTGTTTCCGTTAGGGCTCCTGCAGTTGTACGAATCGGTAAGCCATGGCTACTTTGAAGCGCGCAGTCTGGCCTACCTGCAGGGCGCAAGGAATGCCTTGCTCGAGTGGCTGCGGTTGCCGGGTGACGCGGTGTTCATTATCGGCGGCGTGCTGCCGCTGATTTATCTTTGCTGGCTCAGTTTGCGTCACATGGTGCCGCCGATTTCCGAAAAAAAGGCAGAGGTCGCGCTGTTCACCGACATCAGCGAAATAGCAGAGCGTCAGCCATGATCGGACCGTTGCACATTGAGGTCGCGCTGGCTGCCGGGTATGCAGGCTTCCTCATTGTGGTGGCGTCCGGATTGGAATGGTTCGGCCGTCACTCGCATAGGCGTTCGGGACAATTCCGAACGGCTGGCTTCAAATATCACGGTCATCTGGACGTCTGGGAATGTCCCTGCGGGTATCATCTGCATCCGCACCATCGCGATCCAGTGCGCGAGGTCGTGCGGTATCGGGCACCCGCCCACACCTGCAACGCCTGTGCTAGGAAAAGCGACTGTACCGACTCTGATCACGGCCGGGAAATCATCCACTCTTTTGAATCCTGGATCGAAACCGAGGCTGGAAAATTTTATCGCGTCCTCTCGCTCACCCTTTTGTTTCTGGCAGCACTGATCTTGATCGCTGAAATGTTCCGCTACCCGACTTTGCCTGAGGTTCTGTTGCCGGGATCTATCCTGGCCTTGGTCTTAACGAGAGGACAGTCCTTAGGTCGCGAGCTGCTCGTTAGGCAGAATCGGGATCGCTCTGAATCCGTGCATGTTGCATTCGGCAGCAGAAGACTGTAGCCGAAACGCGCGAGCTGCGTTCGCAGATCCAGCAAATCTTGGGCGGTTACAATTCGCCGAGATGCCGTTGCAGCAGCTTTTGCAATTCGCGCGGCCTGGTCACAACAACGGTGTTGCCTTTGACGCGCAAAAGCTTCTGGTCGCGAAATTTTGCCAGGGTGCGCGACAATGTTTCGCTCGTTGTTCCCATTTCGGCGGCAAGCACACGCTTGGTTCGGTCGAGTTTGATCTCAACTTGCGCCGCGCCGACGGGCCGTGGGCATTGCTTTAGCAACCAATTGGCCAGGCGCGTTTCCATGTCTTTCAGGGTGAGATCGTCCAACAATCCCACGATGACGCGCAGATGCTGACTCATTGAACCGAGCATGCGCAGTGCAAGATCGGGTCGCCTTCGCAAGAGATCGACGAAATCGTTTTTCGGTATCAGCAGAACGGTCGTCTGCTCGGTCGCGCGTGCATCGCCGGGATACCCTCCTTCGGTCGCGAGCGTCGCTTCGGCAAACGATTCGATGGGGCGAAATACATGGATCACCCGTTCTTTCCCCGCCGCATTGACGCGATGCACATTGATCGCCCCCCGCTGGACGACATAAAATCCTTCACTGCGATCGCCTTCGCGAAAAAGATATTCCGCTTTGTCGAGGTGCTTTGGAACGGTGAACGAGGCAATTGCGACGATATCGGCCGCGGGCAAGCCCACGAAGAGCTGACAACCGCGCAGAGTATTTTCAGTAATCGCCTGCCTGAACTGGCTGGGTTCCAGCGCCACGCCGAAACGCTAACCAGTGAGGTCAAAACATCCAAGCGGCAACGCAGAAAAGGAGACGAATCGGCGAAAGCGGCCATCTTCTTTTCGCGCGCGCAGCGCGCTTTGGAGTGCGGCGACTTGACGCCGCTTTCAAAGTTAACGCGTTAATAGCTGAGCGATTTCTAATTGATCCTGAGAAGAACTCTCTGCTGTGAAATCACTCCTCCTCGGTTACCGACAGCTTCGGCCCAAGCGCGCATAGCCAAACAATCGCTGCAAGCAGCCAAATCAGCGCCGCATAAACAAGATGACTGTTGCGAGCCGTCGGAATGAAATCGGCGCCGACCCGGGCAATCGTTGCAATTATTAGCAGCGCGAGAGCCGCGACCAGAAACCGAAGCCGCTGTCGAAACAAATGGCTCTGTCCGGCGTGACCAATGATTACTCGAGTGCTGACGGTAAAGAGAATAACGCTAAACCCGCCGATGAATGTGAGGTGCAGATTCGNGAGCCGATAAGTGGGCAGCGCGACGGGAAGCAATAAGCCCGCGACCAGCAGGAGCGCGCCCAACCTAAAACAGTGTGCGAGAAACGGCGGGCCTTTTGGNTTTTCCAGCAAATGACCTTGCATAAGAAAATAAGTGAGAGTTGTTGTCCCGCGAACCACCGCAGCAGTGCGTGTCCAACCGAGCGCTTCCAACACAAATGAACTCCAGATCGCCACGCCGGTCAGCGCTGCGATCGCTGCGCGTGCTAGCCACAATGCCTTCACGATTTGCAGGTCGGACGGCTCAGGTTTCCCGCCGCCGAGAAGTTTCGGAAAAAAGAACGCGCCAACACCGAGAATCGGAAACAGCACAAAACCTTCGTTAAGCATCAGGCTCCCGAGGCGATTCGTGAATAGCCCATTCGTCAACGATTTCGCAGCCGTAATCAGAAATATTCCAGCGACGGCATCAAGCAATCCAAAGAGGACCAGCACGAATTGCGGCGGCGGCAGATCGCTTCGCGCTCCCGCTCGCTTCGCCATCATGCCGACGAAAAGCAAAAGCAGTGTGAGGAAGACGATGTCGCCGGCTGTTTGTCTTTGCGCGAGATGAAGCAAAGCGCTCGCGATTTGCAGTACAAGAAGCAAACAAATTTCGGCGGTGATCAAGGGTAACGCATCCAGCAGGCGCGGCCCCGCAGTCCCGAGGAATCCAATGATAAATGAGCCCATCAGCCCTTCGATCATCAACCGGACATGCGCCTGCGCCGGATAAAACTCGACGGCATGCCAGACGAACAACGGCCACAGTGCCACGCCAATGGCTCCGAGAAACAAGCCTAACGGAAAGAATATCCGAAACGGCTCCGCAAAATAAATCGCCGAAGATTTCCGCGGATCGAGTGCAGCAGCGGAGCTGGGAATTGCACTGTTACTTGTCACGCCAAAAATGAACCATCCAGCCGCCACCTACCTGGCGTTCGACGCGCGATTCAAAGCCTTCGCTGCCGAGTTTCTCGATCAATGGGGATGGAAGAAACGGCGCAATGACCGAAAGTCCTTCATCGGGCGCGAGCGCATCGATACTCTCGCGGATTCGCGAAAAAGGTTCGACGCCTTTCGCCAGGATCGGACGGACATCCAGTGTTTTGAACTTCCGTACTATCATACGCATTACTCTTCCCAGGTTTTCAGACGCAGCCGGGAAAGCATTACGAGCATTAATGACCACACGATCGCGATCGCAATAAACCAGACGCCGGCGTGCGCAATCCACCAACTCGCTAGCGGAGTCTTATTCGCCGCTTCGGCCGGTATTTGTTGGAGAGCGAACAAGGCATTGATGCGAAATGAGTCGAGAGGATTGAACATCAGCAACGCTACCCATAAATCGGGCAAATTTTGAATCGCGCTCCAGCGCGCAGCGAAAAGCGCTACAAGGTCCAGACCGAAAAGCAGAAGCAACCAGATGCTCACACCGACAATCAAGCCCTGCGCGCGGTCATGCGCGAAGTAACCGGCCGCGAGACCGAACGCGAGAAAAGTGGCGACGAGCAAAAACGTCTCGAAATAAAGCGACGAAAGAGCGCGAATCCCGGACCCGGCGAGAAGTCCTGGCACGAACATCAACAAGAGGATGCCGCCGAACATCGACAGCAAAGCGCAGAATTTTCCAGCAATGCAAGCAGCTCTTGGCAACGGTTGCGTGAATAACAATTGCCACTCTTCTCGCTCAGCCTGCGCGCTGCCCACACCCGCGAGCAGCGCGAAAAGTGAAACGAAATAGATCCCTATTTGAACATAAAAAACCGCAGTGGCATTAGCGTCTTCACCGAAAATTGCGGCAGCCATCCCACCCATCAAACCAAGGGCGCAGAAAACCTGGAAATAACGGTTGATAAGCGCAGCCCGAAACTCGCGCGCAAAAAGGGCGCGCACCGAGCTTAAATTAACGACTGATGGAAAGATATGGTTCATTCGGTATCGAGTCCTTAATTGGCGTAACTCTCTGCCCCTCGGTCGCTGAATCTATTTCGCTGAAATCGGCCGGCAGATTTTTCGGGTCGAGTTCACGTTCGATAAGGCCATCGCGGCAGAGCAAGCATCGATCAGCAACGTCGTTCCATTCCGCGATCAAATGCGTCGTCACCAAAATCGTCTTTCCGCGCTCGGCTTCGAAGCGCAGCTTCTGCTGAAGCCATTTTCGCCAGCTGGGATCGAGGCTAAGTCCTGGCTCGTCGAGCAGGAGAATCGGAGCATCGGCGAGCAGCAGGAAAGCGACGCCTAATAATTGGCGCATACCGCCAGAAAGCTTTTCCGTGCGCACTCTCGCTACGTCTCCAAGACCCGTTAATTGAAGCATTGCTTCGCAACGGGAAACCGGAACGCCGCGTAATCCGGCGTAAAAACGCAATACCTCAAGGCAAGTCAGCTTTGGATGAAAACTCGGTCGTTGGGGCAAATATGCTGCCGAACGTTGCGCGAGTATTCTTTGCCTGACGATGTCGAAGCCGTTGACGTGCGCCGTGCCGCTGTTCGGGCGAATCAATCCGGTCAGCACTTTGAGCGTTGTGCTCTTGCCGGCGCCATTCGGTCCGACCAATAACGTGATTTGCTTCGGCTTTGCCTGCAGCGAAATGCCACGAAGGACCGGTTTCCGGCCGTAATTCTTCACAATGTCGCGCGCGGAGATCATGTCTGGGGAGCCCACGCGCGTCGCGTGCTGGCGGGCGCGTCCGCGCCATCGCGAACGTTTCTTTGAACCCGGAAGGCTGAGAACGAACTGAGACGTAATAGAAGTTCGTTTCGGCGGAACGCCGAAACCAGCACGCGATACGCGTGCGTTCCCCAGATCCTCGCAATTTCGCATGTCTGTTTGTCGGATCATTTGTTTTTTGCCAGGGTTGTATGCGTCCCGCGATTGCGGGACTGCGCGCGGATTCTCCAAAAATGTGAAGTGAGTGGCGCGGGGTCCTCGATTGAACTCATGCCCGGGATAACCGCGCGCTCGTTCGCGAAGCGCAGCAATTTCACCGCCGGACTTTCCGAGAGAAATGCGATCACAGGAAAATCGCGACGCAATATCCCGAACAGATCAAGCTCGCGATGTGGGAGATCGGCGATCCCGTCGCGATCTAAATCGAGCTCATGTTCCGTGTCCCAAAGATTCCCGACTCCACGAACTGCCCAGAGGCTCCCAGAGACATCTGATGCGCCGGTCTCGATTGGATGAAGGTTACCAATAAAAACATTCTCGGTGAACCGGTTGCCGTCCGAGTTCGAGCCAAAGCGCAGCCCGATGTAGTTCCGCGTGACCCGATTGCCGGCGACTTCATTTTGATTGCATTGGTTAAACGAAAGCCCGACCGCGTTTTCGCTGATCTCGTTTTGCTCAAGGTGGCTGTTGTCGGACGATTGGAAAATGAGGCCGTAAGCGCGGTAGCCTCGATTGCTTANGAACCGATTGCCGCGAACGACCATGTTTTTCGAAAACATGATCGCGGCGCCGGCAGCATTTTCGGTGAACGTGTTGTTTTCAAAAATATTTGCGTCCGAATACATGTAATGAAGCCCGTAACGGACGTGGTGGATGAGATTGTTTTCCACGCGCGAGTTGTTGGTGAAAGAAAAATAGATGCCGTCCCGCGCGTCGCTGATTTCGTTCCCGCGGATCAAATTTCCTTCACAATTCCATTGGTGAATTCCGTTGCCACGGCGGTTTGCAACGAGAGTGGTGTCACAGTTCTCGGCACTTTGGCCGATTCCTTTTTCCACCGGCTGGGTTGATGCAGCGAGAGTCGTTTTGCCTTGGATCCGGTTGTTCAGAATCTGGGCGCCGGAAACTTTCTTCAAATAAACGCCGTGGAGTGAATCGGCGATGGTACAATTCTCGATCTTGGCGCGATTTCCGATGACGAAAACGGCAGCGTCATCATCAGACAATTGCAATCCGGAGCCGGTGATGCGCAATCCGCGCAGCGTCACGTCATTTGCTGCGACCGTTACAACTTTGCCCGAACCGTTGCCGCGGATCTCAGCGCCTTGGTCTCCGACAAGCGTGACCGATTTGTTGATCACGATTGCCCCCGCGTGAACGCCCGATTCCACGCGGATTCTTTCGTTAGGCGCAGCTGCGTCGATGCTCTGTTGGAGCGTTGCAGCTCCCGCGTAGGTCGTCACTAAAAGCAGGAGCGCAATAATCCGGGGAGCGCACACTTGCAGTGTGCTGGTTTTGGCATTTTGCCGAAACGAACTTTTTCCAAGATTTTCATCGTCTTGCGGAAATGGGGGAGTCCCAAGAAAAGTTCGCGACTCGCGAAAGCTTTCGGAGTCGCCAGCACGCAGCATGCGTGCACTCCCGAGAACACTCACATTCACGCGAAGCTCTCCTTCCTCGAGAACCAACCGGCGAGCACAATTAGCAGCACCGACACGCAGAGCAGGTACGCACCGGCCTGGGGAAAACTGTATTCACGGAAGTTGGCGATTTGTTTCACCCCAATGAGCATTGGCGTGAATGGTTTTATGTGCACAGGCGCATGCGGATCGAGAGAGTGTCCGTACTCGTACAGGCGGTACCAGAACGAGCCGATGGAAAATAAGCCGAAATACGAATAGACTGCGAACAGATCCACTACGTTGCTCATCTCGCCGAACACAACCGAGCGCAGTGTCATCAAAATGATGAGGCCGAACACGAATGGCATCCAGCGCATCTCCATGAAGTCGGCCGCTTGGAGCGGCTTCATGCCGATGTAGTGATTGAGATTGTTGATCTCATTCAAATGCTGGCCATTCAATCCGCCGCCCTGGATCTTGTAGGGGAAGATGTAGAGATCGAGGCCGTCTGAATATTGCGGAGCGACGAGATGCATTTTCCAAAGCGGAAAGAACAGGGAGGCGCCGATGGTCACTGCCGCTGCAAGGAGTAACAGGCGTGACCACAAATTGAGTGGTTTATGCAAAAACCGAAACTCGCGCCGAAGCAAACCTGAAACTGCCTGAGTCATTGTAGATTTTGAGCTTTGCCTCGCTCTGTAGGGGAAGCTTTCAGCTTCCCCTGTTATGATTTTGGCGGCCTCGCATTGCACATTCATTCACCTCCAGCCAAGCTGCCTGTGCCGGTGGCTCCGGTAGCGGGTCCTTTGCCTGGCTCCCACACCACGAGATAGCCTTGCATCTCTTGATGTAGTGCAGAGCAAAAGTTAGTGCAGTAGAACGGAAACACGCCGGGTTTCGTCAACTTAATGTGGAACGTTTTCGTCTCCCCCGGGTCCATCACCATGTTGACGTTGTGCTCGATCAAGCCGAACCCATGAATCATATCGCGGGTTTGCTCGACGTTAGTGACGTGCACCGTGAGTTCGTCTCCTACTTGTGCATCAATCCGATCCGGATTGAATCGGCTACGAATCGCCATCAGTTTTGCGTCCACTTGATTGCCGTTACGCGTTACGCCGCTTTGTGCCTTTTCCCACACAGCATTCGGGTCCTTATTTTCATCTTTCGGATAGACTTCCGTGGGCTGCACGTCGGTCACCTTAAGAATTTGCGCGAAGTGCGGTTCCGGTTCGGTGTAGGCTTCAGCGATCATCTTCATCTTCTCGCCGCTGATGTCGATGAGTTGGCTCGATTCGGGTTGTGACGGTCCCACGTTGATGTGACGGCCAGCGGACAGCTTGTTCATCGCTACGCACCATTTGCCGTATGGTTGCGCCGTGTCGCTGCCTGCGACCACGAGATGTCCGGTGCTAAAATGCGCCGGAACTTTGTCGAGCACCACTTTCGTTAGGTCTTTCTTCTCCGCGTCGCTCCAGGGCGGCAGTTTCCATTTCACGATGCAGGAATCGATGAACATTGAGGTGTAGGCGTTACCTTTGCCGTCGTACTGTGTGTGCAACGGGCCAAGTCCTACAGGCACCTCGCCTTCTACCACAGCTTCGTATTTCAAGATGGGGATGCCTCGGAAGTCGCCTTCAAACGTTTTGTTGTTAATCGCAGCCTGCACCTTCTCGAAGTTCAACACCGTCGTCGCCGGCTGGAGTTTTCCGCCAGCCACGATCCATTTCCCCGTCGGATCGACATCCATTCCGTGCGGTGATTTGCCGATCGGGACGAAGTACAAAACGCGGGGAACTTTTGCCGGATCGATGATCGGGACGCCGTCCATCATGTCCGCTTTGCCTTCGGCGACGGCTTTTTCCGCCGCTCGCCAATTCACCACTGCTGCCAGATCACGATCTTTCTGAGTGGAATTCACTTCGAGCGTGTCGTGCGCCATCTCGGTGTTGTAACTGGTCCAGAAGGCCCAGCCGCTGCTTGGTCCTTTGCCAGTCGAACCGAGGTCCCAATCAAACGGCGGCGTCAGGATTTGCCATCCGACCTTCATCTCACCCGTTTTCGGATCGACCTTGATGCCGCTGACCATGCCGTTGAATTGCTTTTCGTAATCGTTGGGATCGGCCACGCGCCCCTTGGGAAGCGGCACAGAAAATCGTGTCGCACAAAGGATGTATTCACTGTTTTCCGTTATGAACGACGAGCCGTGGTTGCCGATTGAATTCGGAATCGGGCCGAGGATTTGATGCGTTTTGAAATCGCGCAAATCGATCCGCGCTATTCGATTGTTGGCATTGTCGTTTACGAACAACCAACGCCCATCGTATTTCGAATTGGTCTGCGATAACCCCGGGTGATGCACGTCGCCCCAGCTGAAATCCCCGAGCATCTTTTTTGATTCCTCATCGAATCCGTAGCCCGTGGCGGGATACGGAGCGAAGACTGGAATTGTGGTGATATGTCGCATTGACGGAATCCCGGCGACGTAAACCTGGCCCGAGTGCCCGCCGGAATAGAACAGATAATATTCATCTTTCTCCCCGGGGGCGACGTAGCTGGCCACTGCATTCGCGGTGCGCTCGGCCTGCGATGTGCCTGTTTGTTTTCCGCAGCTCATGAAACCAAGCGCTACGACGAGTGCGATTGCGTTCAGTGTGATAGTTGGTTTCATAAACGAATCTTTCTTCCGAGTAGTTATTGTTTCACTGTCATGACCCCCTTGGTTCCCTGTGAATAGTGGCCGGGGAACGAGCAGACATAGAGGTATTCCCCCGGGATGTAAGGCGCGTTGAAGGTGACAACTTCGCTTTCGCCGGGTCCGAGCAGTTTAGAATGCGCCAGCACTTCCTTTGCACCCTGCGGGACGTACTCGTGCGATGCCTCGCTTGAGGCTTTGTCGAGGAACGCCGACTGCACGTTGCCGCTGTTTATTACGCGATCGAGTAACACGAAGTTATGTCCCATCGAAAACTTCGGCGTAGTCCCGATATTCTTGAATGTGACGGCGATTTTTTGGCCGGGTGACGCGTCAAAAGCGGTCACGTCGTAACGCATTTTGTCGTCAGCCTGAATCGTTACTTCCTTCGGCGGAGTCTGCGGCGCACTCGAGCAACCGGTGATAAAATAGAGAACCGCGCTGCAACCGAGCGAGATAGCTGTGATTAGTTGAGATTTTGTTTTCATAATTGTTTTTGGGTTACGGGTTATTTGACGCGCATTGCCAACAACAGGCTTCGCTAATCTTACGAAGTGCTGCGCAATTTTTGTCGCCAATTTGTCTTTCATTTGCCCGAAGGTTAGAGCGCCTGGAAAAATCGTGTCTTGATGTGGATCAAGGTTTTCGTCGGTTTTCGCTGGAATGAAATCCGCCCTCGATTTCAATTCTGCTGATGCAAAAAATCCTGCTTTGCTGCTGTATGGCTCTCGCGTTGCTGGATTGTGGGCGTTCAACGAACTCGGAGGAGGGCGCGGATCATTACGATACCCGCGGAGTCGTGCGGGGATTTTCGCCAGACCGATCAACGATTGAAATTCAGCACGAAAATATTCCCGGCTTTATGCCGTCCATGACGATGCCGTTCGTGGCGCGCGATCCAAAGCAAATTGCTGATTTAAAGACTGGTGACGCGATCTCGTTTCGGATGGCAGTTACAAAGAAGGATTTCTGGATCGAAAACGTTAAAAAGATCCGTCGCGAAGAGGTCGATGTTGCGGAACCGAAACAGACATCATCGGTTTCCGCAGGGGGCGAGGCGCGTCTGAAAGAAGGCGACGAGATGCCGCCTTTTACCCTTACGAATCAAAATGGTGAGCGGGTTTCGCTCGACACATTTCATGGCCAGCCTTTTGTGCTCACATTCGTTTTCACGCGATGTCCGGTGCCGAATTTCTGCCC
>AF_2010_repII_A1DRAFT_10000287_pt1 | contig 10688 bp, 9 predicted proteins | sample AmaForreplicIIA1_FD_9195 | JGI IMG/M metagenome (IMG submission 9195)
AAAGCCAGTCAAGCAGTGGTTCCGTGAAATGATGATTCTCGAGCGGCTTGCGCGACAGAAAAGTGGCGTCGACTCCGCGGTCGATGAATGAGAAAGCCGTCATGAATAAAATTGTGAAGACGATCGAGGCCGCGGACATTTTGACCGTCCTTGGAATGCTGCCGCATCGCTATCCGTTTCTGATGGTCGACCGCGTGATCGATATCCACGGCGATGAACATGGGATCGGCATCAAGAACGTGACGTTCAATGAACCACACTTCCAGGGACACTTTCCCGGCAATCCGGTGTTTCCCGGCGTATTGATGATCGAGGGAATGGCGCAGACAGCCGGAGTGCTTTGTGTCGCGGCAACCGGAACGCAGCCAACATCCGTTTTCTTTCTCACGATTGACAAGGCCAAGTTCCGCAAGCCAGTCCGGCCCGGCGACACGATCGAGTACCACATGAATCGGATCACGCGGCGCAAATCGATGTGGTGGTTTCGCGGTGAGGCAAAAGTAGCCGGACAGATTGTCGCCGAAGCCGAAGTCGGCGCCATGCTTTCTGACGCATGAGTGCTCGCATGATCGATTCCTCGGCTCGGATCGAAGCCGGGGCCAAGATTGGGAACGATGTATCGATCGGCCCTTACTGCACCGTCGGTGCGCATGTGAGCGTCGGCGACGGTTGTCGTCTCGTCGCTCACGTCAATCTCACCGGTCATACGACCATCGGTCCGCGGACCGTTATTTATCCATTTGCTTCGCTCGGGTCACCGCCCCAGTCGCTCAGCTATCGTGGCGGACCTACACGACTGGTGGTTGGTGCCGATTGCGACATACGAGAGAACGTGACGATGAATACCGGCACCGAGGACGACCGCGGTGTCACTGAAGTCGGCGATCACTGCTTCATCATGGTCGGTTCACACGTGGCTCATGACTGCAAGGTTGGCAATCACGTGGTCTTCGCCAATAACATTTTGCTCGGCGGACACGTAACCATTGGCGATCATGTCGTTTTCGGCGGGGGCGTGGCGGTACGGCAATTCGTGCGGATCGGCGAAGGTGCCATGATCGTCGGACTGAGTGGGGTGCGGGCCGACGTCATACCCTTTGGGATGGCGCATGGTCCCCTGGCCGACCTGATTGGACTCAATATGATTGGAATGCGTCGTCGTGGCCTTTCCAAAGCCGACGTTCAACGCGTGCGATCGGCTTATCAGGCGCTGTTTTTCGGAGAGGGCGAGTTTCGGGCGCGCATTGACCAGGTGACTTCCGAGTACGGTGCTGATCCCCTGGTGAACAAGATCATCGAATTTATTCGTGCGGGGAAGCGACCATTGACGATGGCCGTCATGCGCAACGCCGCGGACGCGGAGGCATGAGCGCAGTTTCAGCGGTCAGTGGCGAAGGCCCCCTCGCAATGCTTTGCGGGGGCGGCAGTCTTCCGCTGGCGGTTGCAGAAAAAGTGACGAGATCCGGGCGCTCGGTGCTGTTGTTTCCACTGCGTGGAGCCGCGGAGGGAACAGCGGTCGAGCGGTTTCCGCATCACTGGCTTCATATCGGCCAAATCGGAAGATTCATGCGCCTTGCCCGTGCCGCGGGCTGTCGCGATGTGGTCTTCATCGGATCGCTGGTGCGGCCTTCGCTCTGGCAGGTGCATCCCGACCTCAAGGGGCTCAGTGTGTTGCCGCGGGTGATTGCCGCGTATCGCGGGGGGGACAACCATCTCCTGACGGGGATGGGCAAAGTGCTCGAGCACGATGGATTCCGGCTGCTTGGCGCCCACGAGGTCGCGCCGGACATTCTGATACCGGAAGGGACGCTCGGCCGCGTGCAGGCGTCAGAGCGCGACCGTGCGGACATTGCGCTCGGCCTTGATTACCTGCAAACAGCCGGGAAATTCGATATCGGACAGGCGGTGGTCGTGGCAGGCCTTCATGTGTTGGCTGTTGAGGCGGCGGAAGGAACCGACGCAATGCTCGCGCGCGTGGCCGAGATGCGGGCAAGTGGTCGCATGCGGGCGCCGCGCGGCACTGGCACTTTGGTGAAGGCACCCAAACCGGCGCAGGATCGCCGTTTCGATTTGCCGTCAATCGGCCCCAGGACCGTCGAGGGTGTCATCGGTGCGGGCCTCGCCGGCATTGCGGTCGTCGCTGGCAGCAGCATTGTGGCCGAAGCCGAGCAGTTGGTTAGCGCTGCAGATCGCGCCAATATTTTTGTCCTAGGCGTATCGTCCGGACAGGACAAATGAGCCCTCACATTTTTTTGGTTGCCGGCGAGGAATCGGGCGACCGGCTCGGCGCAGCACTGATCGCGGCGATTAAGCAGCGCACAAATGGGCAGGTGCATTTTTCCGGCGTCGGCGGCACACACATGGCGGCCGAAGGGGTACCGAGTCTGTTTCCACTGGGTGACCTCGCGATTATCGGCTTCGCCGCAATTCCAAAGAGCCTGCTAAAGATCTTGCGGCGCATTCGTGAAGCGGCTGATGCTGTTGTATCGGCAAACCCCGATGCACTTGTCATCATCGACAGCCCCGAGTTCACGCACCGGGTAGCAAAGCGCGTGCGGGCGAAGCTGCCGGAAATTCCGATTGTCGATTATGTCTGTCCCTCGGTGTGGGCATGGCGTCCGGGCCGAGCGAGAGCAATGCGGGCCTATGTCGATCATGTCCTCGCGCTGCTGCCTTTCGAGCCGAAAGTTTTGGCCGAACTTGGCGGTCCACCTTGCACCTACGTGGGGCACCCGTTGGTCGAGCGTCTCGATGACTTGCGCCCGAAAGATCTCGAAAGAAGGCTGCGTCTTGCAAACCCACCGCTGATTTTGGTTTTGCCTGGTAGTCGGGAAGGCGAGATCCGCCGGATGGCGTCCGTGTTTGGCGCAGCAATTGCGCGCGTGACCGAACAATTTGGTCCGGCTGAAGTGGTCGTACCGTCGGTATCCCGGCTTGCGGATACCGTGCGGGCAGCCGTCGCATCGTGGCGCGTGCCGGCGCGCGTCATAACGGATACGGAGGAAAAGGCCGAGGCCTTTCGATCGGCGCGAGCGGCGCTGAGCAAGTCAGGCACATCGACGCTCGAACTCGCACTTGCCGGCGTGCCGATGATTGCCGCCTACAAAGTGCCATTGATCGAGGAAATTGCCGGACGTCTGCTCCTCAATGTCCCGTCGGTCATCCTTGCCAATCTGGTGCTCGGCGAAAATGCCGTGCCGGAATTCTTGCAGCGTGATTGCACGCCTACGCGACTCGCTGACGCCTTGCTGCCGTTGCTGTCCGACACCCCGGAGCGCCAGCGGCAAACACAGGCATTCGCGCGTCTGGACGTTATCATGCAGCTTGGGAAGGGCAATCCAAGCGATCAAGGCGCAGCAATCGTGCTCGATATCGCGCATCAGCGGCACGTTAAGAACCGTGAAATACCAGCTATGCTCCAGCCGTCAGTATGACTTGCTGGGAGGTCCCCGTTAGGCGTATGTCATTGGATTAAACCGGACTCTAGCCTTTGACCCTTTCTCCCCGAGCCTCGATCACTGCCGTTCACGGCTATTTGCCGCAGGAGCTGCTCACCAATGCAGAACTTGCGCGCATGGTCGATACAAGCGACGCCTGGATTATCGAGCGCACAGGGATCAAAGAACGCCATATTCTCAGGGGCGAGGGCCTGGGCACCTCTTATATGGCCGCGGAAGCCGTGCGTGGCCTCCTGGAGAAGACCGGAACGAAACCGGAAGACGTCGATCTGCTGATTTGCGCGACGACGACCCCGGACATGCAATTCCCGTCCACGGCCAACCTGATCTGCGACATGGTCGGCGTACGCAACATCGGAAGCTTCGACGTACAGGCCGCCTGCTCTGGTTTCCTGTACTCCCTTACCATCGCCGCGCAGTTCATCGCGACCGGTACGGCGCGAAAAGTCGTTGTCGTCGGCGCCGACAAAATGTCCTCGATCATCGACTACAGGGATCGGGCGACCTGCGTGCTGTTCGGAGACGCAGCCGGCGCGGTCCTCGTTGAGCCGAATGCAATCGGTTACGGGATCATGGATGCACTGATCCATTCCGATGGCTCCGGAATGATCCACCTGCATCAGAAGGCGGGCGGCAGCCGTATGCCGCCGACCGCCGAGACCGTGGCCAAACGATTGCATTACGTTCATCAGGAGGGCGCGGCCGTCTATAAATTCGCGATATCGAAAATGGCGGAAGTGTCTGCGGAGATCATGGCGCGCAACAACTTGCGCGCGGACATGATTGACTGGCTGGTGCCACATCAAGCGAACAAGCGCATCATCGAGTCGACCGCCGAGCGGATGGGCCTGTCGATGGACAAAGTGATGGTCACCATCCACAAATACGGTAATACGACCAACGCCACGATTCCGCTCTGCCTTTGGGACTACGAGCCGAAACTGAAACGCGGGGACCGTCTGGTGCTCGCGGCGTTCGGCGGCGGATTCACCTGGGCTGGCGCCTATGTACAGTGGGCCTACGACGGCGCTACTGCACCGAAGCTCAACGGCAAATCCAACGGCAAAGGCAGTTAGAGCGGATCATTTCCGCCGCGAGATCGGCGCATAATCGCGACGCGTTGCGCCGGTATAGAGTTGGCGCGGCCGACCGATCTTCTGGTTCGGATCCTCAATCATCTCTTTCCACTGGGCAATCCAGCCGACCGTACGGGCCACCGCGAACAGCACAGTGAACATTGTGGTCGGGAAGCCCATGGCCTTGAGGGTGATGCCCGAATAGAAATCGATATTCGGATAAAGCTTCTTTTCGATGAAATACTCATCATGCAGCGCGATCTTTTCGAGCTCCATGGCGACATCGAGCAACGGATCGTCCTTGATGCCGAGTTCGGCCAGAACCTCGTGGCAGGTCTTCTGCATGATCTTGGCGCGCGGGTCGTAGTTTTTGTAGACGCGATGGCCGAAGCCCATCAGCCGGTAGGAATCGTTCTTGTCCTTTGCGCGCTTGATGAATTCCGGAATGCGGTCCACCGTGCCGATCTCGCGCAGCATATTGAGCGCCGCTTCATTGGCGCCGCCATGCGCGGGACCCCAAAGGCATGCGCAGCCGGCCGCGATACAGGCGAATGGGTTGGCGCCGGACGAGCCGGCCAGACGGACAGTCGAGGTCGATGCATTCTGCTCGTGATCGGCGTGCAGAATGAAGATGCGATCCATCGCGCGCGCCAGGACCGGGTTCGGCTTGTATTCCTCGGTTGGCACCGCGTAGCACATGCGCAGGAAGTTGGACGCATAGTCGAGATCGTTCTTCGGATAAACGAACGGCTGGCCGATCGAATATTTGTAAGCCATCGCCGCAAGCGTCGGCACTTTTGCGATCATTCGCACCGAAGCAACCATACGCTGATGCGGATCCGAGATATCGGTCGAATCGTGATAGAAGGCCGAAAGCGCGCCGACACACCCTGTCATGACCGCCATCGGGTGAGCGTCGCGCCGGAAGCCCTGGAAAAAACGGCTCATTTGTTCGTGAACCATCGTGTGACGAGTCACGCGGTAGTCGAAGTCCGCTTTCTGCGCCGCCGTGGGCAGTTCGCCATAAAGGAGCAGATAACAGGTCTCAAGAAAGTCGCCGTGCTCGGCCAGCTGCTCGATGGGGTAGCCCCTGTAAAGCAGGATGCCTTCGTCACCGTCGATATAGGTGATCTTGGATTCGCAGCTGGCAGTGGAGGTGAAGCCGGGGTCGTAGGTAAACATCCCGCTCTGCGCGTAGAGCTTCGAAATATCGACAACCTCAGGGCCGATCGTGCCGGGGTATATCGGCATGTCCCAGTTGTTGTTGCCGACCGTCAGGGTGCCGGTCTTGTTTTTGGCACTGGTTTTGGCGTCCATGATCGAGCCCTCGAATTGGCCGCGAGTGATGCGCGTGGAACGTTACAGCCGGACAGGTGTGACGCCCGTTTAGCGTTGGGAATTTCCGGCCGCTTTTTGCGTATCCCATCCAAGTGTGCGCTGCAAGATAGCGCAAAGTCTTGTCCTGCCATGCATATAGGTAGGCACCGGATTTTTGCCCGCTATGAAAAGTTTATGCCGCCTGGTCCCGCAGGCGGGCCAGGCTCTCGTCCCGGCCCAGCACAGCCAAAACGTCGAAAATCGGCGGCGAGGTCGTACGGCCGGTGAGGGCGGCGCGCAACGGCTGCGCAACGGCGCCAAGTTTCAGGCCCGCCCGCTCAGCATAAGGCCGCACGATCGCCTCGACGGTGGTTGCGTTCCAATCGGGAACGGCCTCCAACTCCGGCAACAATGCAGCGATCAGGGTTTTGGCCTCGCCGGTGAGCAGGGTTTTGGCCTGATCGGCGATCTCAAGCGGCCGGCTCGTCCACAGGAAGCGAGACGCTTCGAATAACTCGACTAAAGTCTTGGCCCGTTCCTTCAACCCAGGCATGGCTGCCAGAAGCTTTGCGCGGAGCACCGGTGTCATTTTGCTGGCGAGTTCCTGCCCGCCGGCGATGTGCGGCAGAAGCTGCTCGATGGCAGCAATGAGATCGGCGTCATCGCCCGCGCGTATGTAGTGCCCGTTGAGACTTTCGAGCTTCGTGAAGTCAAACCGCGCCGGCGAGCGTCCAATCTGCGGCAGGTCAAAGGCCGCAATCATTTCCTCGGTACTGAATATCTCCTGGTCGCCGTGCGACCAACCGAGGCGCACCAGGTAGTTGCGCATCGCGGCGGGTAGATAACCCATGGCCCGATAGGCGTCGACACCAAGTGCACCGTGGCGTTTCGACAATTTGGATCCATCAGGCCCATGGATGAGCGGGATATGCGCCATCACCGGGACCTTCCATCCCAGCGCCTGGTAGATCTGGGTCTGTCGGGCGGCATTGTTGAGATGGTCGTCGCCGCGGATGATGTGGGTGATGCCCATATCGTGATCGTCAACAACGACAGCCAACATGTACGTCGGCGTACCGTCCGATCGCAACAAGACGAAGTCATCGAGATTTTCGTTCTGCCAGACGACCTGCCCCTGGACCTGGTCGTCGATCACGGTCTCGCCCGTGAGCGGAACCTTGAGGCGGATCGCCGGATTGACGCTAGCCGGAATGTCTTTCGCGTCGCGATCGCGGCAGCGCCCCTCATAAAGACGCGTGCGGCCTTGCGCGCGCGCCTTCTCACGCATCGCGCTCAACTCGTCCGGACTGCAATAGCAGCGATAGGCATGGCCCGCGGCGAGCAGTTGTTCAACGACTTGCCGGTGTCGCGCGGCGCGGGAGAACTGGAAGATAATCTCCCCATCCCAGTTCAATCCAAGCCAGGTCAGGCCGTCGATAATCGCGTTGATCGCGGCGGCGGTTGAGCGCTCGCGGTCAGTGTCCTCAATCCGCAGCAGCATCTTCCCGCCATGCCGCTTGGCATATAGCCAATTGAACAAGGCTGTTCGGCCGCCACCAATGTGAAGAAAGCCGGTCGGGGACGGGGCAAATCGGGTGACAATATCGCCGGTCATATCCGCGTACGATTAAATCCGCGCCTATGTTCAGTATGTTGCGCCGCGTCCGTGTATCATAAACTTTTCGTCCGGCACTCACAATTTTATGTCTGCGGCGACAAAATCCGGTTGATGGACAGTCGGCAAGCGTAATCTATCTGACGGGCTCGAACAGCGCACCGCTTCTGCCGTTGCCAACACAGATGGGTAGCAGGGCTTCTCAACCAAAGTTCAAAGCTGAAGGGATACAGTAGCAGTCAATATCGCACGCTGTGAGCTCGGCCTCGCACCGGGCTTTTTGCTGCCATAGTGCGCGTGCAACCGCTTGAGGCGCGCGCCTGGATTTGGCAGATAGGCCGCACGCGATGCCGCTCCGGCAAATGCGCAATAGATAGAGGCTGGTACGGTATGGCATTGGACCAAACCCAGGTCGCGGAGGCGGGACGCGATTTCATCCGCGATATCGTGAAGTCCGACCTCGAATCCGGCCGGGCCGAAGGCGTCGTCACCCGGTTCCCGCCGGAGCCCAACGGCTACCTCCATATTGGGCACGCCAAGTCGATCTACCTGAACTTCGGTATTGCCGAGGAATTCGGTGGCCGATGCCACCTGCGCTTCGACGATACAAATCCCACGAAGGAAGAGCAGGAATATATTGATGCCATCGAGCGCGACGTTCGGTGGCTTGGCTTCAATTGGGGGAAGCACCTTTATCACGCATCAGACTATTTCGAGCAGCTCTATTCCTGGGCGGAGGATCTGATCCGGGCGGGTAAAGCTTATGTCGACGATCAGAGCCCGCACGACATGCGCGTCAATCGCGGCACGCTCACCGAGCCTGGGAAGAACAGTCCGTTCCGCGACCGCAGTGTTGAAGAGAACCTCGATCTGTTACGCCGTATGCGAGCCGGGGAGTTTCCGAACGGTGCGCGTGTTTTACGCGCCAAGATCGACATGGCATCGGGTAATATCAATTTGCGCGATCCGGTGATGTACCGAATTCTCCACGCGACGCATCCACGCACGGGCACCCAGTGGAAGATCTATCCGAGCTACGACTATGCGCATGGCCAGTCTGACGCGATCGAGCACATCACGCATTCGATTTGTACGCTCGAATTCGAGGATCATCGCCCACTTTACGACTGGTTCATCGCCAATCTGAACGTACCCTCGCAGCCGCATCAGTATGAATTCGCGCGGCTCAACCTGACTTACACAGTGTTGTCGAAGCGCGTGCTGACTGAGCTGGTACGCGATGGCCATGTGAGCGGCTGGGACGATCCCCGCATGCCAACGATAGCGGGCTTGCGCCGGCGCGGCGTACCCCCCGAAGCGATACGCGATTTCGTCAGACGCATCGGCGTCGCCAAGGCGAACAGCGTCGTTGACGTCGGCATGTTTGATTTCTCGGTGCGCGAGGTGCTCAATAAAAAGGCGTTGCGCCGGATGGCGGTGTTGCGTCCGCTGAAGATCGTGATCGAAAACTATCCCGAAGGACAGGTCGAAGAGCTCGACGCCGCCAATCATCCGGACGATCCGGCAGCAGGGGCACGCAAAATAAGATTCGCGCGCGAGCTTTACATCGAGCAGGACGACTTCTTGGAGAACCCGCCGAAGAAATTCTTCCGGCTTTCTCCGGGTGCCGAGGTGCGCTTGCGTTATGCCTACTTTGTCACGTGTCGCGAAGTCATAAAGAATGCAAAAGGTGAGGTAACTGAGCTGCGCTGTAGTTACGACCCGGCAACACGTGGTGGCAACGCTCCCGATGGCCGCAAAGTGAAGGCGACCATCCACTGGGTTGCGGTGGCCCACTCCGTCCCCGCAGAAGTGCGGATCTACAATCCGCTTTTCACGCAGCCCAATCCCAGTGGCGACAATTTCACCGCAGACCTCAATCCGAACTCCCTAGAGGTGCTGACGGGAGCCCGCCTTGAACCGGCGCTCGCGGATGCCCGCATCGAGGAGCCCGCGCAATTCGAACGGCAAGGCTATTTCTGTCTCGACCGAGACGCAAAGCCCCCAGCACTGGTGTTCAGTCGTACGATCGGACTACGCGACACCTGGGCCAAGGAAAAAGCCACAGGATAAGCGACCTGCGTTCTGGCCATGCTCGAGGCAGATGACTAGTACCTGCGGAACAATCCCACCAGCTTGCCCTGGATACGCACACGGTTGGGCGGCAATATACGTACCTCGTAGGCGGTGTTCGCAGGTTCGAGCGCGATCGAAGCGCCGCGGCGGCGAAACCGCTTGAGCGTCGCTTCCTCGTCGTCGATGAGTGCGACCACGATGTCGCCCGTGTCCGCTGCCTCGGATTTGCGGATCAGGGCCAGATCGCCGTCGAGAATGCCGGCCTCAATCATGCTGTCTCCTCGAACCTCGAGCGCGAAATGCTCGCCAGCCGAAAGCAGATCGGGCGGCATGTTGATGATATGGCTTCGGGTCTGAATCGCCTCGATAGGGGTGCCGGCAGCAATGCGGCCCATGACCGGAACCGCAACTGGACGGCCCCCGTCATCTTCCGAGGTCGCGCGCACACGACCAAGATCGCCCTCGATCACGCTGGGCGTGAAGCCGCGCGCGCGGGACGAGCCAAGCCCATGACCGACTGAGTCGGGCAACTTGATCACCTCGATCGCCCGCGCCCGATTGGGAAGGCGGCGGATAAATCCGCGCTCCTCGAGCGCCGTGATCAGTCGATGGATCCCCGATTTGGAGCGCAGGTCCAGAGCATCCTTCATTTCGTCAAAAGAGGGGGGCACCCCCGTCTCGGTCAGGCGCTCGTGGACGAACCTCAGGAGCTCGAATTGCTTGCGGGTCAGCATCTGGTCTCTCCCGTCGGCCGACCCCAAAAGGGGTCCAAGCCAGAAACAAATCATGAACGGACACTATCTGTTCGATATGTGTTCCGCAACCACTTAATTTGGAGTGAAAAAAGCAAAACGCGGCTAAAGGCCTAGCTTAAGGATGACGCATGCTGAACCCGCGGGCGCTGCAGGCGCATGGGGTTCGCGAATCAGCAGGCAATCCGCCTTGGCCAATGGAGCCATCAGGGAGCTGTCCTGGGCCGGCAGCGGGGTTACCAGAGGGCCGTTCGGCCCCACTTGCAGAATCGCCCGTAGATAGTCGGCACGCTCATCGTTTGCGGGAAGATCGCTGCCGAGCCGCGCATCTTCGGGCAGGTGGGCGATGTCCTTTCGCCCCGCGAGCGCCCTAATTAGCGGAACGAGGAAAAGG
>AF_2010_repII_A1DRAFT_10000288_pt1 | contig 10682 bp, 10 predicted proteins | sample AmaForreplicIIA1_FD_9195 | JGI IMG/M metagenome (IMG submission 9195)
TCCACTGTGAGGAGTGGATTGACTCCCTGGCATCTCCAGATGACCGAAGAATCGGGTTCCCCAAGCCATACGTGTCTTAATACACCGGCTCCACCGGTCGGTCGTCCTTAATTCTAGACTCACATGATTGATACCCTCATCCTCCTTGGCCTTATTGTTCTTTCCGCCGTCATCTCGACGGCCGAAATCGGCTTTTTCGCAGTGAATGAAACGAAGCTGCGGGCTCTTGCCCTGAATGGAAGCAAACGCGCCAAAATGGCCCTCCAGCTCAGGAGTGACCCTCAAAAACTCCTATCGACTATTCTGGTCGGGGATCGGCTCGTGGCAACAGCCACTCCGATGTATGCCACCTTCCTGACACTCAACACGTTTGGGGGGGAACGAACATTTTTTAGCGATACGGTCGCTGTCGCGGTTGGGCTATTGACCTTTGTGCTCCTGGTCTCGGTGGACGTCATTCCAAAAACCTTGGCAGCGAAATTTGCCGTTCCTGTGACCCTTAGCATGTCCTATCCTGTCTTCGGACTCCAGCTGATTCTGAAACCGATCTTGGCCGTCATGGTCCCGCTAATTCATAAGCTGACGGGAGGGAAGGGATTGACCTTGCCACTCGTAACCGAAGAAGAGCTTAAGATCATGTTGGATGAGGGGGGGAGAGCTGGGGCGATCGCGTTCGAAAAAGTTAAAATGATCAAGAACGTATTCCAGCTCAAAGACATCACGGCTGAAGACGCAATGACGCCCCGGCTATACGTCTTTTCCTTGGATGGGAACCTCCACCTCAAGGAAGCGCAAGAGCTTCTCTATAATTCAAAGTACTCACGCATTCCCGTTTATGATGGAACGGTAGATAACATCACCGGGATTCTTTATAAGACCCGTGCGCTCACAGAATTGTCGAAAGGCCGGTTGGACGTCGCACTGAAAGATATCGCCAATCCGGCCTTGTTTGTTCCGGCAGGAAAAACAGCCGACGACCTCATGAAACAATTCCAACAGGAAAAACGTCACATGGCGGTGGTCGTAAACGAGTTCGGCGGGTTCATGGGAATCGTGACACTCGAAGATCTCCTGGAGGAGGTCGTCGGTGAGATCATGGACGAGACGGACATTACAGAAGAGCTAATCAAGCGACTTGGAAAGAATCAGATCCTGGTTCACGGACGGACCGAAGTCCACAAGATCAACGAATTCTTGAAGGTGGATCTAGGTGATGAGGCGGTGACGATCAGCGGTCTGATTCAAGAACAGTTGGGCCGAATTCCGAAGGTTGGGGAGGAGCTTAAGCTCGGCAATTGCCGAATTCTGATCCATGAAGCGGATCCGCGTTCCATTCGCAGTGTTCAAATAGTCCGCGAAGAAAAGCTCCCGAGCCCTATTAGAAGCTTCCAATCTCAATTTGGTCAGTTAGATCGGTGTTCAGCCTGCGCCATCAGGGTCGTAAAATCATCCTCTGACAGAATGGATACTCCAAGCTTCGTAGCCTGATCAAGTTTGGAACCCGGATCTCTACCCGCTACCACATAGGAAGTTTTCCGACTCACCGTCGAGGTGACGGTTCCCCCATGGTCTTCTACCAACCGTGCGGCCTCATCACGGGTCAACCGCTCGAGGCCTCCCGTAAAGACGAACGTCTTTCCAGTCAATGACAATGCCGAAGTAGCTCGCTCTTGCGCGGTGGGGCTAATGGCCACGCCATTGGCGCACAGCCGCTCTATGACGAGGCGGTTTCGCTCTTCTGCAAAAAACGAAAACAGACTGGCGGAGATTTCAGGACCGATCTCGCGGACTTCTTGAAGTCGTTCCTTAGTCGCCGTCATGAGGTCTTGCAAAGTAGGAAATTTGCGAGCCAAAATTTTGGCCACGTGCTGGCCAACTTGCCGGATACCGAGTCCCATCAAGAAACGATCCAATGTAACGAGTTTACTTCGTTCGATAGCGTTGAGCAGCAGTGTGGCTGATCGATCGGCAAACCCTTCTAAGCTCAGCAATTGTTCCTTGGTCAATCCGTAGAGATCAGCCAGGGAGCGGACCAGTCCTCGATCAACAAGTTGAGCCACGGTCTTCCCTCCTAATCCGTCGATGTTCATCGCAGCTTTCGAGGCGAAGTGCTCAATCGCTCCCTTGAGCTGCGCGGGACAGACAGTCTGACCAGTACAATAAAAGTAAGCTCCTTCGCGTGCTACGGTTGATCCACAGACTGGACAGTGTGTCGGCATGATAAATGGTTCAGCCCGCCGCTGACCGGAGACCGGCACACGTTCCACGATTGCGGGAATCACATCGCCCGCCCGCTCGACTTTCACGGTGTCGCCTATTCGGATATCTTTTCTGGCGACTTCGTCCGCATTGTGGAGCGTTGCGCGGCTGATGGTCACACCACCGACTTCAACCGGCTTCAGCAAGGCGAGGGGCGTAAGAGTCCCAGTCCGCCCGACCGACACCACAATGTCCTGAATCAGCGTGATCTCTTTGCGAGGGGTGAATTTATACGCAATGGCCCACCGCGGACTTCGGGACTTCATGCCTAATCGTTGTTGCCATTCCCGCCGATTCACCTTCACCACCACACCATCGATTTCATAAGGGAGGGTGTCACGCATAGCTTCGGTTTCGTGATGGAACCTCACGGCTTGGTCAATCGATTGACACAGCCGTCTATGGGACGAAACCGGCAGTCCCCAACGGGACAACGCCTCCAATTCGTCCCAATGCGTCGGCAGTTGGGAATCGGACGATACCATCACTTCATAGCAGGCGATCGCTAGCGGCCGTTGCGCTGTCACACTCGAATCCAGCTGTCGTAAGGAGCCGGATGCTGCGTTGCGTGGATTGGCGAATGCCTCTCCGTCTCGTTCGGTGATACGCCGGTTTAATGCCTGAAAATCATCCAATCGCATGTAGACCTCTCCACGCACAACCAAATGGGCGGGAAAACCCGAGTGAGGCTGGAGCTGGAGGGGGAGTGACCGGATCGTTCGGAGATTGACCGTCACTTCCTCTCCCGTGGTTCCATCGCCTCTCGTAGCACCTCGTGTAAACAGGCCGTGGTTGTATACGAGTTCAACCGACAGCCCGTCAAATTTCGGCTCGGCGGTATAGTCAACCGAAGAAACATTAAGTTCTCTTTTCATACGCTGATCGAAGGCCGTGACATCGGCTGAATCAATGATTGAATCCAGGCTTAACAAGGGTTGTTCATGTGATACTTTGGTGAGCTCGTCCAATGGGGGGGCACCGACGCGTTGCGTGGGAGAATCCGGAGTTATAAGGTCAGGATTTGCTTGTTCAAGTTCGGCTAGTTCTCGAAACAGACGGTCATACTCGGCGTCCGAGATCTCCGGTCGGTCCTTCACGTAGTAGAGGTAATCATGTCGCTGGATAGCCCGACGCAAGGCGCCGATACGGGAGAGAATGTCGGAAGTCGCCATCAGGAAAGAACCTCGGTCGCGGGGACCGTAGCATAGGGCTAGGAAGTCGGTCAAACGGTCGAAAACGGGGTCATTCGCTTTGACTTTCGCAGCGTTAGACTCTATCCTATCAAATCCCGGTAAGGTGCCTGCTTTGCCCGGCAGCCGGGGTGTTCTCCGAGCTGCTGAGGGGGCAGAAACCCAATCCTGCGGAAGGAGGCACTCATGACGGAGGAGGGAGGGAGAATGATTGTGAACCCCAAAGTGGTCAACTGCACCGTTATGGTATTCGTCGGAGGCCTGGTGCTCAGTGGGTGTGTGCTCAGTGAAAAATACGAGGCCGAGAAAGCCAGGAGTCTCAACTTCCAACGGTTATTAGCTCAAGAGGAAAAGCGTACTAGTGAGCTCGACAGCGAAGTCAAACGGACCAAGAGGGAATTGTCGGAATACGAAGCCCGGAATCGCGATTTAACCGCTCAGATCCAAGCAGTGAAGGAACAGATGAGTCGCGTGCAGGAAGAGGCCGAAGCAATGAAAGAAGCTGCATTGCTCGAGCGAAAAGCTAAAACCGACTTGAAACGATCATCAGCAGCCCCAGCACGAACGACCAAGCCCGATACAAGTCTGGAAGGCACGGAGCTCTCAGGAGCCCTCACGGGAACACCATCGGATACCAAAGAGACGGCTGAGTTAGCGTCCGCAGACATAACGCCAGAGATGAAGTCCGGTAGTATGATCCATGTGGTCAAGCCAGGCGAAACACTCTATCGCATCAGTCGGCGATATGGGGTGAGTGTCGATAAGATCAAGAAATGGAACAAATTGCCAGATGAGATCATTGAAGTTGGGCAAAAGCTCGTTGTCGGTCAGGAGTAAAGACAGAGGACGATCACGTGTCAAAACCACAGTATTCGCTGAGCCTGGATCAGTTTCGCCGTTGCGCCCGTGAGGGGAATCTGATCCCCCTCTATCGGGAGATTCTGGCGGACTATGAGACGCCGGTCTCGGCCTTCGCCAAAATTGATCATGGACCGTCTGCGTATTTGCTGGAGAGCGTCGAGGGCGGGGAAAAATGGGCCCGGTATTCTTTTTTGGGAGGAGGAGCACCGGTCGTCGTGTACGAAGATGCCGGGGACCTGATCCTTCTCCGAGGAAAATTGAAAAAGCGCATCCCCAGCCTTGGCCAGCCTCTCGAGCGTCTGCGAGAGTTGATGGAAGGCTACCGGCCGGTCATTCTACCGGATCTTCCCCGGTTTGTGGGCGGGGCTGTGGGCTATCTCAGCTATGACATGGTCCGCACTTTCGAAGAGCTCCCGACTCGCCGAAAGGATCAGGGCGCCCCTCCCGATTTTGCCTTTTTGCTGACCGATACCCTGTTGATCTTCGACAATGTAGCTCAGAAGATCAAAGTGGTGGCCAATGCTCATGTGAAATCGACAGCAGACCGAGACATTAGACGAGTTTACCGTGAAGCGACAGAACGCATCGAACGGATGATCGCTCGACTCAAGCGGCCGCTTCGACGGATGCGTCCTCGTCGCCGCCGCAGACCGATTACATTCACCTCGAATATGAGCAAGGCCGATTTCGAGAAAATCGTCGTTCGTACTAAAGACTATATTCGAGCAGGGGATATCGTTCAGGCCGTTCTGTCCCAGCGCTGGGAGACCAATATCCAGGCAAGTCCGCTGCAGCTGTACCGGGCACTGCGGGTTGTGAATCCATCTCCCTATATGTATTACTTGCGGGTCGCGGGGATCGAATTGGTGGGGTCATCCCCTGAAACATTAGTCCGGTGCGAAGATGGAGTGATTTCAGTCAGACCTATTGCAGGGACGCGACGGCGAGGCCTCACAGCGGAGGAGGATCAGCAGCTGGCGCGCCGGCTGTTGTCGGATGAAAAGGAGAGGGCCGAACATGTCATGCTCGTCGATTTAGGTCGAAACGATGTCGGTCGCGTGGCCGAGCGAGGGAGCGTCCACGTCGATTCCCTGATGCAGGTGGAGCGGTACTCGCATGTCATGCATATCGTGTCAAACGTGACCGGTCGGCTTGACCCGGCTAAGGCCTCCTACGACGTCTTGCGCGCCTGCTTTCCCGCCGGAACGGTCTCGGGTGCACCAAAAATCAGGGCGATGGAAATCATCGATGAGCTCGAACCGACAAGACGAGGGCCTTATGCCGGAGCCGTCGGCTATTTTGGTTTCTCAGGTAACATGGACATGTGCATTAACATTCGGACAATTGTCGTCAGGAAACATCAGGCGTATATCCAGGCCGGTGCCGGAATTGTCGCCGATTCGAATCCCGACCATGAATACGAAGAAACGTGCAACAAGGCCCGTGCGATGATGAGAGCCGTCGAACTGGCCGAAGAGGGGTTGGAATGATCGCCTCCTACCTGAAGAGTGAATTGTAAAGTGTATCCAAGACGCCATGACGAGATCTGACCCACGAACGACACAGAACGTGTGGTTCCCATGCTCTTGATGATCGATAACTACGACTCCTTTACGTACAACCTCGTGCAGTATTTCGGCGAGTTGGGCGAAGACGTACGCGTCTACCGGAATAACAAAATTACGCTCGATGAGATTGAAACGTTGCACCCACGCCGCCTTGTGGTTTCACCGGGTCCTTGTACGCCCAAAGAAGCGGGCGTCTCGGTTGATGCGATCAAGCGATTCGGCGGGCAAATTCCCGTCTTAGGTGTCTGCCTGGGACATCAGTCTTTGGCGGTTGCATTTGGAGGAGAGGTTGTACGCGCCGAGCGTCTCATGCATGGGAAAACGTCCAGGATTCAGCACGACGGCAAGACGATCTTTAGAGATCTTCCCAACCCGTTCGAAGCCACGCGTTACCACTCTCTCATCGTGAAACGCTCGACACTCCCGTCCTGTTTTGAAATCTCGGCCGAAACGCCCGAAGGGGAAATCATGGGGATTCGCCATCGTTCGCTCGGCATTGAAGGTGTGCAGTTTCATCCGGAATCTATTCTGACCACTGTCGGGAAAGACCTGCTCAGGAATTTCCTGAAATTGTAGCCATCAACAATCAGCGGTCCGCCTTCAGCCAGTAGACTTACTACGGACCTGATCGGCGCTAGCTGATAGGTGAGGCCTGATAGCTGCTGATCATGATTAAAGACGCCATTGCCAAGCTTGCCGACCGCATGTCTTTGACGGAGAAGGAAGCCGAAGAGGCAATGGGTGAAATCATGGATGGGGCAGCCAAACCCGCCCAGATCGCCGCGTATCTGATGGGGCTTCGTCTCAAGGGTGAAACCGTTGACGAAATCGCCGGTTCCGTGCGGGCGATGCGGGCACGTGCTGTTCGTATCCCGGTTGGCGATCCCAATGTGGTCGATACCTGCGGCACTGGCGGCGACGGAGCCCATACCTTCAACATCTCGACGACGACGGCCTTTGTGGTCGCTGGGGCTGGTCTGACTGTGGCCAAACATGGCAATACAGCGGTCTCTTCGAAGTCGGGAAGCGCCGATCTCTTAAGTGCGTTGGGCGTGAATATTGATCTGCCGACTGAACGCGTGGCCGACTGTGTTAATGACATCGGGATCGGGTTCCTCTTTGCACCTTTGTACCATGGCGCCATGAAACATTGTGCGGGACCACGGCATGAGATGGGGATCCGAACGATGCTCAACATTCTTGGACCGTTGACGAATCCAGCGGGAGCCACCATTCAAGTGGTCGGGGTCTTCGACCGAAAACTCACTGAATTGGTCGGAAAGGTTCTCGTGCAGCTGGGCTCGCGCCATTGTTTCGTCGTCCATGGGATGGATGGGCTCGACGAGATTAGCTTGACCGACAGGACCATGGTGTCGGAGGGCAAGCAAGGCGTCCTCTCGAGTTATGTGCTGGATCCGCAGGAGTTCGGGCTCGCACGCGTGCGCCTGAAAGATCTCGCCGGCGGCCATCCGCCAGAGAATGCTCAAATTACGCGGGACATCCTTCAGGGACGCAAGGGCCCGAAGCGGGACGTCGTATGTCTCAATGCGGCGCCGGCGCTGGTTGCCGGAGGCAAGGCCACATCACTTCAGGAAGGGTTCCGTTTGGCCGCTCAGTCGATCGACTCGGGGGCTGCAGCAGACAAACTTGAACGCCTCGTTGCCTATACCAATAAATAAGGGGGAGATTTACGGCGAGGGGGCAGTCACAACGTCACACCTAGCTCCCACAGAGTCAATCCAGCGAGGGTATGTCGAACATGATCCTGGATCGTATTCTCGAACACAAGAAAGCCGAATTGCGACACAAGCAGAGTCGCGGGTATATGGCCGATCTCACCGGTCGTATCAAGGATCTCTCGCGATCAATGGGGTTCGCGGTCGCCTTGGACGCCACCAAAACTGCTAACAGTCCAGCCCTCATCGCCGAGATCAAGAAAGCGTCCCCAAGTTTAGGGTTCCTGCGACCTGAGTATGAGGAACGGTTTGATCACCTCGAAATAGCCAAGTCTTACTATACCCACGGTGCCTCTGCGTTGTCGGTCTTAACCGATCAGGACTTCTTTCAAGGTAGCCTTGAACATCTGCGCGAGATAAAACATGCGATTCCGTTGCCCGTGCTCAACAAGGAATTCATGATCGGGGAGGTGCAATTTTACGAAGCCCGAGCGTATGGAGCTGATGCGGTGCTTTTGATCGTTGCCGCGCTCGAGCGAGAGCAGTTGATTGATTTTCACGCTTTGACGAAAGAACTTGGCATGGACACGCTGTTCGAAATCCATCATGAACGCGAACTTGATACCGTATTGGAACGTATCCCGGATGCACGATTGATCGGTATCAATAATCGTGACCTCAAAACCTTTGCAACGGATCTTGGCGTCACCTTGCGGTTAGCCAAACGCATTCCCAGAGATCGGTTGATCGTAAGCGAGAGCGGTATTCACAAACGAGATGACGTCATCAAACTTCTTGGGGCCGGAGTCCACGCGATGCTCGTCGGTGAATCCCTGATTCGGGCTGAGAATATTGGCGTGAAAATCCAGGAGCTTCGTGGAACAGACGACCAGACTCCAGCGATGTCTTAGAGGCTCAAAAGCGAGGCATCTGTGGCATATCGAACAAAAATTTGTGGTATCACGAATATCGAAGATGCCCGAGTTGCCGTGACGGCTGGTGCTGATGCGCTCGGATTCCTCCTCTATCGGAAGAGCCCTCGATACGTTGATCCCATGATAGTTCAACAGATCGTGGCCCAGTTGCCGCCGTTCATCTTGCCAGTAGGTGTTTTCGTCAACGAAGAAATCAAGATTGTGCGCGATCTCATGGATACCTGCGGCCTAGCGCTTGCTCAGCTCCATGGAGACGAGAGCGCAACATACTGCCGTGAATTGCGTCGTCCTGTGCTCAAGGCACTACGATTGAAGGATCGGAGTACCTTCGTGGCCTTGGCAGAGTTTCAAGCGAGGATAGAGGTGCGCGGTTTCGTGCTCGATGCCTTGTCTGAGGAGGCCTATGGAGGGACCGGGCAGGTCGTCGATTGGGGCTTAGCTCGGCAGGCGGCACAGGCAGCGACGGTGATTCTCGCGGGGGGCCTGACACCGGAGAATGTCGGTCAGGCTCTTCGGGCAGTTCAGCCATACGGTGTCGATGTTAGCAGCGGGGTTGAGGTCACCCCGGGAAAGAAGGATCACGAGAAGGTTCGTGCCTTTCTCCGCGCTGTGAGTGCTGTGTCCTCGTAGCAAGCCGATCTGTTCTGCCATCTTGTGCATCTACACAGGGAATTCTATGGTGACGGTTCCTGACAAGAGAGGGCGATTCGGGTTATACGGAGGACGGTATGTCCCCGAAACCTTGATGCCAGCTCTTCTCGAATTAGAACGTGAATATGCCAAGGCCGCCAAGGACCGCCGGTTTCAGGCAGAATTTGTCGACTACTTGAAGCAATACGTCGGTCGTCCAACTCCGCTCTACTTTGCCGAACGCCTGACGAAGAAATTAGGGGGGCCAAGATCTATCTCAAGCGCGAAGATCTCTGCCATACGGGCGCTCACAAGATCAACAACGCAATCGGCCAAGCACTCCTCGCAAAGCGCATGAAGAAAACACGAGTGATCGCCGAGACCGGCGCCGGCCAGCATGGGGTGGCGACGGCGACCGTGGCCGCAATGTTTGGACTGCAATGTGAAATTTATATGGGTACGGAGGATATGCAGCGGCAAGCGCTAAACGTCTTTCGAATGCGTTTGTTGGGTTCAACGGTGACGGAAGTCGATGCTGGCAGCCGAACTCTCAAAGACGCCATCAGCGAGGCGATGCGCGATTGGACGACGAACGTGCGCTCCACCCACTATATCCTTGGCTCTGTGCTCGGAGCTCATCCTTATCCTATGATGATTCGTAATTTTCAATCCGTCATTGGGCGCGAAGCGCGGAAGCAAATTCTTGCCGCCGAAGGACGCTTACCGGATTGCCTCGTAGCCTGTGTGGGCGGCGGAAGTAACGCGATGGGCTTGTTCCACGCTTTTCGGGACGACAAAAAGGTGAAGATGATCGGTGTCGAGGCCGGTGGACTCGGCATTAGCAGCGGGAAGCATGCTGCGCGGTTTGCGGGTGGAAAACCCGGTGTTCTCCAAGGCACGATGACTTATCTCCTCCAGGGCGACGACGGACAAATCAATCTGACCCATTCCGTGTCGGCCGGACTGGATTATGCGGCCGTAGGGCCCGAACACAGTTATTTGCGGGATGAGGGTCTCGCAGAGTACACCTCTGCGACCGATGATGACGCGCTTGCGGCGTTCGATTTGCTTTCGCGGGAAGAAGGGATTGTGCCTGCGCTGGAAAGCGCGCACGCCCTTGCGCATATCACGAAGCTCGCGCCAACCATGAAGAAGAGTCAAGTCATGATCGTGAATCTCTCCGGCCGAGGCGACAAGGACGTACAGCACGTCGCGCGAATCAAAGGAATCGCATTGTGACGTCGCGATTGGTCGAAACACTCGCAGGCCTGCGGGACCGCAAAAGCAAAGCATTGATTGCCTACATCATGGCGGGCGATCCCACTCTACAAGACACGGAGCGTTTGGTGTTGGAATTGGAACAAGCCGGCGCCGATGTGATCGAGCTTGGAGTCCCCTTTTCCGATCCGATCGCTGATGGTCCGGTCATTCAGCAGGCCGCGGAACGGGCCCTTCGGAGTGGCACATCACTGCGCAAGATCCTGACGATGGTGAAGACGCTTCGAAGCAAGACACAGATTCCGCTTGTCTTGATGGCCTACTACAACACCATCCATGCGTTTG
>AF_2010_repII_A1DRAFT_10000289_pt1 | contig 10676 bp, 12 predicted proteins | sample AmaForreplicIIA1_FD_9195 | JGI IMG/M metagenome (IMG submission 9195)
GAAGCCGATCCCATTGGCCGCCGAACAGGTCGCGCAGCGGCGTTCGCGCCTCCCCTGCTTCAACAAATTCTGGCGTTTCGTCGAGCCGATTGCGGATGTAGTAGCCAACCGGACCGATCAGGAGACCTACGGCGAACGGGATTCGCCAGCCCCACGCCTGCAACGTGTCGGCGGACATGGTGGTCGTCAGCAAAACGCCCAAACCCGTCGCCACGAGCGCGGCAAAGCCTTGGCTCGACCATTGCCAGCTCGCAAAAAACCCGGCACGGTCGGGCCGATGTTCGACCAAAAAGGCGGTCGAGCTCGCGAATTCGCCGCCCACGGAAAACCCTTGCAGAAGCCGCGCGGCAATGACGAGGATCGGCGCCAACAGCCCGACCGAAGCATAACTCGGCATCACCGTCATCAAGCCGGTGCCGATCGTCATCAAAAGAATTGAGAGCGTCAGCGCGTTTTTGCGCCCTTTGCGATCTCCATAGGCACCGAGAAAAATCGCGCCGACCGGGCGCGCCAGAAATGAAATACCGAACGTACCCAGCGTGACCAGAAGCGAAACGGCTTCGTTGGCGGCGGGAAAGAACACCTTGGAAATGGTGACGGCGAAATAGCCGTAGACCAAGATCTCGTAGAACTCGAGTGCATTGCCGACCGACGAAGCGATGATCAGGCGTGTCGCCGCGCCAGTGCCGCGCATCGCGGGTCCCACGGCGGCAGGACTTGCACTCATGTATCTCCTCTAAGCGCGGCAAGAGCTTGACGCGGCACCCTAGCTGCCGTCATTCACCGAGTAAATAAATCAGTCTTCCACTAAATTCGTGCCGCAATGAGCAGCCTTGATATCTTCTCACCATTCAATCTCGGTCCACTGCAACTGCCCAATCGCGTCGTGATGGCGCCGATGACGCGCAATCGCGCCGGCCGCGGCAATGTGCCGGGGCCGCTCAATGCGACCTACTATGCCCAGCGTGCCAGCGCCGGACTGACCATCAGTGAAGCCACGCAAATCTCGCCGCGCGGCGTCGGCTATCCCGGCACGCCCGGCATTCATAGCGTCGAACAAGTCGCCGGCTGGAAAAGTGTCACCGATGCCGTGCACGCGGCCAGCGGCCGGATGTTCCTGCAACTTTGGCATGTCGGCCGCATCTCGCATCCGTCGCTGCAGCCTGACGGCGCGCTGCCGGTGGCCCCCTCGGCAATTGCTCCTGCGGGTCAGGCGATGACGGCCGAAGGATTAAAACCATTCGTGACGCCGCGCGCGCTTGAGACGCGGGAAATCGCCGGCATCGTCGAGGACTACCGGCAGGCGGCGCGCAATGCGCGGGACGCCGGATTCGACGGCGTCGAATTGCACGGCGCCAATGGTTATCTGATCGACCAATTTCTGCGCGATCGCAGCAATCGGCGGACTGATCGATATGGCGGCGCGGCGCAAAACCGAACCCGCTTTCTCATCGAAGCCGTGGAAGCGATCGTCGGTGAATGGGGGGCTGCACGCGTCGGCGTGCGGCTGTCGCCGACCAATCCATTCAATGACATGGCGGACAGCAATCCGGCTGCGACGTTCACAACCGCGGTTACCGAACTTAACCGCTTCGGTCTTGCCTATCTGCACATCGTCGAGCCCGCAACGAGCGATCCGGTGGGCACCGGGGAGGTGCCGGACATCCGCTTCTTCCGCAAACTGTGGCGCGGCGCACTGATGGGCAACAAGGGTTACGATCTGGCGCGCGCTAACGCCGTCATCCAAGCGGGTTTGGCCGACTTGGTATCGTTCGCAGTTCTCTTTCTCGCCAATCCCGATTTACCGATTCGTTTCCGTCACGGCGGCCCGTTTAATCCGCCGGATCGCAAGACATTCTACGGCGGCTCAGCAGCCGGCTACACCGATTATCCCCCGATCGCCGACTAAGTAATGGCTTTTTATTATTATGAATCAAATACTTATATGGAAAACGAAATCCTGTGATTACAATCACGTCCTGCCGTGAGATCACCCTCTAGATTGTTGCGCGTTAATGGAGCCCCAGGGACAGGGAGCACCCCAATGACCGCCACCCTGAACTTCTTGAGCCGGATCACCAACGAAGTCTTCGAGGCCCAGATGCGCCGCGCCGCGCGGAAGATCCGCGAGCGGCAGCATTATTTCGGCAGCCGCACCACCTAGCGGGACTTTGATACTCCGCTCGCGGCAAAACACTGAGAATTTTTAAACTCCGAGCTTGGCCGCCAACTCCTCGACGCTCTTCACTGCCAGATCAACTGCAATCTTAGGCGCCGCTTCGCCGCGGCCTGGCCCATATTCGTTCGGCCGCGCCACGTGCGCGGTTCGCAAGCCGAGCGCCGCGGCCGCGGCGAGATCGCTGGAATGCGCGGCCACCATCATGCAGGCGTCGGGTTTGAGATCGAGGGCCNCGGCGGCCGTGAGATAGACGCGCGGCTTCGGCTTGTAATCGCCGGCGACCTCAGCACCGAGAATTGCATCCCACGGAAAACCGTTGCGACGCGCCAAATCCACCATCAGGGAAATATTGCCATTCGATACCGGCGCGATGGCATATCCGCGCTTGAGCCGGGCCAGCCCCGCCGGCACGTCGGGCCAAGCGTCGAGCTGGTGCCACGCTAGATTAAGCCTGCGCTTTTCCTCCTCGCCGAGATTACTGACGCCAAACCGATCAAGCGTGAGTTCGAGATTGCGCCGATGAAGAATGTCGAGCTTGCAAAAACCGATACGGCCAGCGCGCACTTCTTCCAAAGCACCCTGATATTCGCCGCCGCGCCAGGCGTCGGCAAAGGCGAAATAATCCAGCACGACCGCTTTCGGCTTCAGCAGCGCCTCGGCCTCGCGGGCGATCGAGCTTCGCCAATCAACAAGCGTGCCGAACACGTCAAAGAAAAGGGCTTTGACAGAGAGCCCCGCACCAAACTGCTCACTTGTGCTCATTCTATCGTCCTTTCCTCGCGCCAGCGTGGTCTGTTGACCGTTATGGCGATAGCGGACGTAACAGAGTACTCCGTTGATCTGCAATGATCCGATAATTAAATCGATCAACGCTGCGACTTTATTTGTTGCTCATGCGTTGTTTTGTTGATCGTATGCGCTGCGTGCGTACGCTTTTCGATTTGGCGAAATCAGGCGCATCCCTGATACAGGCCCAACCACACATAAAACCAAGCGGTGGCTCCGGCAGCTTCGCCACGTTGGCCGCGATCTAAGCAAACGGTCATAAAGACGGTCTAGCTTCTTTGATGACCGGTGCGCTGCTGCCAATCCAATTACCACCCCTTTCCTCTTCGAGAGCGAAACAGCCGGGCTGATGTTCGTCCGGTATTGCTGCCCGCAAGGTTGGTAGCTTTCTCTTCGGTTTCCGCGTGAAGATGCAGCCGCAGACTACCCATGTAGCCATGGCGGCAAAAAACAACCCAAGTTGTGCCTGTTGCATCGTGGTGTACTCGGTCGCCCACCACCACTCGCTGCAATTATAGCGCAGATGATGCATCAAGTCTTGCGGTGCACTGGCTCCGGCAGCTTGGCGATGTCCGCCCCAATCCGCCGCGCCTCATCTCCGGTCAGCAGCTTGGCCACTGATCGCTGCCCCGGCTTATCCTCGAAATAAACGTAAGCAAGCTGCTGCCCATTAGCGTCGATCACGACAGAGCGAGCGTCGGTCTCTTCATCGTCTATGGTAGTGGGGGCAGCGTTTCGTACCGATCATCTCTTTGCCGCGTTCATGATGGTGCCCACGAGGAACAGGGCGCAGCCAAGCGCGGCGATGGTCAAATTGAGATAGTGACCGGGACTGTCGGGCAATCCCCATCCCATGACCGGAAACAGCTCCAGCTTTTCGGCAATGTGGCTCATGACCAGGACTGCCAAACAGACGAAACCAAATAGCTGCAACCAATGCCCGACTCTCATTGCATCACTGCGGTAGACACGGCACCAGCTCGGCTTATCGATGAAGCTAATGATCGCGTTCACGCCGCCTCGATGCGCGCTGCCTCGATGTGCGACACACCACACGCTCGGCATTCAAACGTATAAAGGTTGGGCAGGCCGTCGAACCGTGAAGTTATGCGAGCGAGCCGCATAATTTGCGCGCAGCTTGGGCAAAGCGGAGTCTTTGGCGCGTGTTCATGACAACGTTCGTAGCGCATGGACAAAGCGGTCCTTGAACCGCGATACCCGACACGCCAGCACGTTGCCAGAACCAATCAGGCGCATCGATGATAGCCATCACGCTTTGGATGGCATCGCGCAAAACTTTGAGCCGCGCGTTCTAAACCTTGGTATAGGCCCAGCCCAATCAACGTAGAATAGTGTAACGAGCTTCCAGTCTTATAGCCTTCGACAAGGTTAGGGAGACACCGACATGCAAGTTCATTCGGATCGGTACACAACGCAAATCATGAATGTTGAGGCGCATCACGAAGGATGGCGAAGTTTATGGCTCGCTATCGCGGGCGTGATGGGCATTACGCTGACGTGGAATATCCTTATGCTGAGCTTGAACGGTATCTCGTACTGAGTTGCAACATCTAACGTTGAACATGAAGATCGAGCGATTTGCGCAGCGGGGCATTCGCGACCTGATTATGCTTCGCACAATGGCGCTGAAAGAATTTGATTTGACCAATGGGAGTGGTCCGCTTTAGACCCGCAGGCGTCTCTTACGCGCGTTGACTATCTTCAGTGGCGTCGGCTGCTTCCAATTTCCTGACCAGCGTGAGTAAGCGTGGCGGCAATTCTTGGGGCACCCGATAATCTTTTCTGAGGCATAGCCCAATCTGTTCCCTGGTGAGCCACCAGGCATACGGCTCATACCCCGCGCGCTCCTTTGGCATCGTGGGCACCTTCTGTTGGCGCCCTCACGCATTAGTGCAAACGAGGGGAACCCAAAGCTTGTTCCTCGACGCAGCGGCTAAGCAGAATGGAACTTTGTCTCTGCACTGGGACTGCCCACGCGCAGCAAAGCCGTCGGTCATGTGATCAAACCGGCGGCTTTGCGTTGTCCCCATAGGTGCCGCGCGTGCCACATGCGGCATCGATGGGTGCCGGACCGATAATGCAGGAGCGGTCCTCCCTCGGTCCGGCCAGAGTGAAGTATACGCCCCGCACAGCCGTGCTTAAAGCAACGCCGGATTGAATTTGGATGTTCTTTGTGCGCCAGCGCTGCGCCAAGCGAGTGGGCAAGCGGGGCTACGAGGGAATGATGCAGCCGTCGCAGCCCAGATTAACGCGGGTGGTAATCAACGCTCGGTGCTGCGAATTGCTTGTGAACACCACGCCTCATCTATTGCGGCTACTACCAGCGCAGCCGCCGCAAGATCGTGTTTGTCTGGATTGCGGTTGATGTAATTAACCACCACGTTTGCTTCCTGAACAATCGTGATCCCCGGGGGNATGCAGTTCGTATTCGAGCTTCGGCCGGTCAACTGGCGGCTGAAATTGGCGGCGTCCGAAACCCCAGCAANANATCCNAGGCATAAGGGATCGCTTGGCCCGGCGACATTGCGTGGTCCGCACCAAGTCATAAGCTCGTTGCCATCAACGAAAAGGCCGTTGGGATATTGGGCGCTGGCCTGCATGGTGGCTGCGCATAACAAGGCGCAGGCGAGAATTGATCGCATAGAAGTCCCAGTCCAAGCGGCGAATCAGAGTTTATCGATGATGATGGGCAGGACGGCGGGGAATTCCTGGCCTTCTCGTGGCAACGCGCAACCTTGGCAAAAAGGTTCGGGCGCGAGCCGGATGCAGAGCAGCGTGCAAAGCTACGCATGGTGCCTGATGGACGCCCGACGGCCAGCGCAAGCGCACTGCGGCAAGAATTAAGAGCAGAAGCCCCAGCGAGAACGCAGGGGGCGGTGCCGAGGCTTCTGCCTAGCAACAACTGACCCCCTCCCAGTTGCGATGTGAGGCGACGGTCGAATTGATGACCGTGCGGTTAGCGGAGTTGGTAAACGCGACGATGGAACCTACAGGCTAGATTTGTGTTTATGGTCACGCCGTGCCTGTGAGTAAAAAATGGGGACCGCCTTTCAGCGGCCCCCAGTTCCAGGGAGGAAAACGCACCGCCGGGGACGACGGTGCGCAGTAACAGCAAAGCAGTAAAGCGTTGGGTGCGCTGTGATCTTCGTCACAGCGGGCAGGCACGGCGCTAGCAACGCCTTTAAAGATCGATCATCAAAAATAGGATTGCGCTGGCAACCAGCGCAATAAACATAAGAGCAAAAGCAAAGGCGTAGATATGATGCGCGCGAACGAGTGGCTGAGCGGGAGTGTCCATGGCTCCCTCCTGTGACGCCTCCATCAAAAGCGATGGAGGGACCTCAGAAATTATTCCCGGCTGAGCCATAAATTTTGCACAGTTTCAGGTTGGGCACCTGTAACCACGGTCACACCGCGCGCCAGATCGGCTGACGACTACGCAACGCCTACCCCAAGGCCGAAACGTTTGCGCCTGCAAGATCAATAGATTAAATCATCAGCAACGAGCGTGCCGACACGCCGAAAAACAGGGTCTTCACCCGCCAGCGCCATGAACTATTCAATAGTGCATGGCCGCGCTCCATGCCAAAGCGGCAGCGACGCCAACACTCAAAATCGCGAATGACGTTGACGTGTTCTTAAAGTGCAGCCGGCTTTTAGGCGGCAGCGTGTCGATGCCGATCGGCAACAACTTCGCTTTTGCCCCCCGCAAGCTGCCTGCGGCTCCAGTCCCACAGCGTCGCGATTTCTTCGGCCGCCCTGCCGCCGCCGGCATATTCGGTGACGCCGAGGCCGGCGGCTATAGCATCCTGAAAATCCATGCGCGCGGACAACATCGGCTCGGCCAATACGCCAAGGCAGTTGAGTTGCTTGGCCGCCTCGCTGGCGCGGCTGCTGCGGTAGCTTGAGGGGCACTGGTTCAGCACGAAGGCGGCTTTTCGTTTAGCCAGAAACACGGCGCGAAAGGTTGCGGCGGTCGCCTCGACATCCAAGCGCGTCGGGCGCGCTGGCAGAAGGTTTAGGTCGGCGACCTCGGCTACCGGACGGATGGCCGCGGCATCGGCGCCGGTCGTGTCGAAAATCGCGAGCGTGAAGCCGGCGCTGGCAAGGCCCTCGAGTATGTCGCGCACACGGGGCAGCCGCTCGCGTTCAAGCGGTTCGACAATGATCTTGTTCCGGGCGTTTGCGGCTTCGCGGCGGTTAGCCCAGCGCACCAGGGATTGCTGCGGATCGAGATCGAGCGCGATGACTTTTTCCCCTGTGCTTGCCGCCACTTCGGCCAGCGATGCTGCGAGCGTTGTTTTTCCCGCGCCGCCTTTCTGCGTGAGAAATGCGATCGTGCGCATTAAGCCACCTTTTGATCCATGGTACGCGCGCCGGCATTGCGCAGGCGCTTTGACCTCGGCCGGCGACGTTGCGAGGCCTCCACTGGAGCGCCGAATGAGTTTGGAATCTCGATATCGACCGCCAACGTCGATACGGAGTTGCCGCGATCCATCTTGATCTGCACCTTGTCGGGGTCGAAGGAGATGTGACGCCTGATCAGGGCGAGAATTTCCTCACGCAAAACGCCAAGCAGATCCGGTTGATGGCGCTCGTTGCGCTCATGCGCGAGCAGGATTTGCAGCCGTTCCCGCGCAATCGGCGCCGAGCCGCGGCTAAACCATTTAAAGAGGTTCATGCTGCTTTCCGTCCGAACAGCTTGTTGAAAATTCCTCGGCTTTCGCTGGGAACGTGCATCGGAATCGTTTCGCCTTTGAGACGCCGCGCGGCTTCGAAATAGGCGCGCGCAGGCGAACTTGCCGGGCTGTTCAGCGTCACCGGCGATCCCACATTCGAGGCGCGCAGCACTTCTTCGCTTTCGGGAATGATGCCGAGTAGCGGGACCGACAGAATTTCCAGTACATCGTCGATCGCCAGCATCTCGCCGCGGGCGGCGCGCCAAGGATGGTAGCGGGTAACGAGCAGGTGTTTGTCGACGAATTCGCCGCGTTCGGCTTTTTCAGTCTTCGAGTCGAGGAGCCCGATGATGCGGTCCGAATCGCGAACCGACGACACTTCGGGATTAGTAACGATGACTGCGGTATCGGCATTGCGCATGGCCAGGGTCGCGCCGCGCTCGATGCCGGCCGGGCTGTCGCAAATAATCCAATCGAATTTCGAACGCAGCTCGGCGATGACTTTGGCGACGCCTTCTTCGGTGAGCGCGTCCTTGTCGCGGGTCTGCGAAGCCGGCAGCAGGTTCAGATTTTCTAAACGCTTGTCGCGAATGAGCGCTTGCGGCAGTTTCGCGACGCCGTGGATCACATTGATCAGGTCAAAGACCACGCGCCGCTCGGCGCCCATCACCAGATCAAGATTGCGCAGTCCGACGTCGAAGTCGATGACGACGACCTTTTCGCCAAGATGGGCAAGCGCGGCGCCCAGCGCGGCGGTCGACGTGGTCTTGCCGACGCCGCCTTTGCCTGACGTCACAACTACGACGCGGGCCGATTTCTTGTCCTTCATGTTAACGACCTTTCGTTGTTCCTAGTTCATCGCCGAAATTTTGAGAGTGTTCCCGTCCAGCCACGCCTGGATCGGTCCGCTACGCATGCTGTCGTCGATTTCGTCCGCCGTCTTGTAATAGGAGCCGATGGCCAAGAGCTCGGCCTCGAACCGATGGCAAAAAATCCGGGCGCGGCGACTGCCGGTGACGCCCGCCATCGCCTGACCGCGCAGCGTGCCGTAAATGTGGATTGATCCGCCGGCGATGATTTCAGCGCCGGAACCGACGGAGCCGAGAACGGTGACGTCACCCTCCGCGAAAGCAACCGATTGCCCGGAGCGAACCGGCTCATCAATCAATAATGAGGCGGGCTGTTCGCGCCCGCGCGGGGCGGTCTCGACGGCAGGAGCCGGGTCCGGCTCGCGCAAGTCCACGTCCGGGGTTCCGCGGGCGCCGCGCAGGATCGGAGGAAGCCCGTCCGCCTCGGTCGGCTCGATGCCTTCAATCCCCAGCACCCGAATTTTGCGCTCTTCGAGGCTGGCAACGAGATGCGCAATCCCGTTAGGGCTGAGGTGTATGGCCGAAAGATCCAACGCAACGGCATGACCGGTAAAGAAGCTTTTGGAGCGCTCGAGCGTGGTGTCGAGGTCCGTCAGCCAGTCTGCGATCGGCGCCCGCGGCGTAAAGACGAACGCCGTATAGGTGCGCGCCCGAAATTTGAGCGATTGACGTTGGATGACGAGGTTCGACACCACCCCTCTCCGATTTTCGATGATTCTAATTGGTTAATAATCTCTCCAGAGATGGTTAACGATCGGTTAAAAGCCGAGCTTTTAGGCGAGCATCGGAAAACTTGCGATTGCCGCTGCTCAACTTTGGACGAATCCGGTGACGCGGGTATCGGATGAAGGGATGCTGCCACCCACGCCGCGCCGCCTCGTTCCCACCGCCGGTCCATGCCTCGACAGTGGAATAAAACCTCAGTATCGGATTCGCCTTAACTTTGCCGAGCGCAACAAAGTGGACGCTCGATCGCGGGAAAACGGGAGAAAACATCATGCGCAACATGCAATCGTCGCGTCTGGCCGCGCTATCGGAGCAGGCATTTACACCCGAGCAGCGTGCGCTGGCGGAATCGATCCGTTCCGGCCCGCGCGGGCAGTTCAAGCTGGCGGGACCCTTCGCGGTCTATCTGCATGCCCCGGCATTCGGTGAACTGGCGCAGAAGCTCGGCGGTCATTTGCGGTTTAAGACCAGCGTGCCGGGCCGGCTCTCGGAATTTGCGATTCTCGTCACCGCCCAGCACTGGAAGGCGCAATACGAATGGGCCATGCATGTGCCGATGGCGGAGAAGCAAGGCGTCAAGCCGCAGACCATCCGCGACATTCAAGCAGGTCGCGCGCCGAAATCGGCGCCGCGCGACGAGATGGCGATCTACGCCTTTTCTAAGGAGCTCTACGCCAAGCGCCGTGTCAGCACCGCGACCTACAATCGTGTGCGTAAAATTCTCGGCGATGCCGGCACCGTCGAGCTAGTCGGCATTCTCGGCTATTACGCGCTGGTTTCGATGGTTCTCAATACCTTCCGCATGCCGCTGCCGGAAGGAATCAAGCCCGGATTCCGCGAACCGGCGTAAGCAGGAATCGGATCTACAGGTAAATTGCGACTCAGCGCTTGTCCATCTGCATCATGCCGCCGCCCGGCATGCTGCCGCCTTGCCGCTGCTTCGCGCCGCCTGATTCCTGCATCATCGCGCCACCGGCCGAAGCGCCGGGCGTAGGCGCGCCGATGGCGAGCACTGGGTACTCCACGTCGATCGTGCCGGCGTGCTCGAATTTCAGCGTCGCCTTGACCGTACCTCCTNGCTCGAGCGGATGTTTGAGCGAGAGAAACATCATGTGATTGCCGCCCGGCTTAAGCATGACGGATTCGCCGGGCTTGATTTCCAGGCCGCCCTCCACGGGGCGCATTTTCATCACCCCGCCTTCCATCGTCATGCTGTGAATCTGGCATTGCGCGCTGGCGTCATCGGAAACACAGCTGACCCTGTCGGGCGTGGTGCCGTTATTGGTGAGCGTCATATATCCCGCCCCTGATGCCGCACCCTTCGGTGTGGCCCGCGACCACGGCTGCGCGATATGGATCGAGCCGACGTCATAGTCCCCTGCGGCCGCGGCAGGCGAGACCAAAACCCCGTAAAAG
>AF_2010_repII_A1DRAFT_10000290_pt1 | contig 10665 bp, 13 predicted proteins | sample AmaForreplicIIA1_FD_9195 | JGI IMG/M metagenome (IMG submission 9195)
ATTTCTTGTGGCGATGACGAGCCGGGCTTGATTTAGCGCGCTCAACCATGCCTGGGCATGTTTGGTCGGAATGCGTAGAGTGCGGTTTGCGAGACTTTTTTCGTTCCCATTTAGTTGCTCCAGATCGGCGCCCACGGTTTGGGTCGCAGTCTGAAAGAGACGGCGCAATTCAGGTTCGACATACATTTTCCACTCAGCGCAGAATTCCGCCTCTTTTCCGTTTTCTGGGGGGCTGAAGATACGTTGTTCGGCGGCAGGCGCGCCCTCGGTGTTGGTGCTTGCGGGGATCTGCCGAAGCAGTTCGGCAAGAAACGGGTCAAGCTCCGAGATTTCGATCTGGTTTTTGCGCCGGCGAATCTCCATGACTACGAAACCTTCTCAATTGTGGCGAGTAGAAGGTAACCGTGCAGTTGCTGCACATAAAGTTCGGCTGGTTCCCGCATGCCACTCCACAAAATCGAACGTCCTTTGTGATGCACTTCCAACATGTGTCTCTCCGCCTTGTCGCGCGGATATCCGAAGACGCGCTGGAAAACCATCGTTACGTAACTCATTAAATTTACCGGATCATTGTGGACGACCACCTGCCACGGCAGGTCGAGCTCTTCTTCCGCACGCGTTTCTTTTTCAATCGTCGGCGCGACAACAGTGGACGGCGTCGCACTCTTTGGACGCACGATTCCGGGAATTAGGGGCACCGCTACTTCTGCCACAAGCGGCTCCGCGCTCATGAAAAAATGCTAACATACGCGGCTTTCAGTTCAAACCTGTGAAACGACTCCAATTTGAATTCCCATACTGCGAAGGATTTTTTCCTGCGTGTCTTTCATCCTGCTCAGACCAGCCAGCGTCGAGTCGTCGAATCCGTGCAGATGCAAAAGCCCGTGCACGATGTCCAGTTTGATCTCGCTCATCAGCGAATTGCCAAATTCGCGGGCGTTCCGTCGTGCGGTTTCGACACTGACAAAAATTTCGCCGTCGCGAAAAGTTATTACGTCGGTAGGGCCACTTTCGCCGAGGAACTGGAGATGTATTTGCGAAATGCGCCGATCGGAAATCAGCCACACGAAAATTTCGTGCAGCTGGCGTAGATCCGTTCGTTTGCCTTTTTGCAATCGCAGACATCGCTTCACCGCATCGGCTGCGAACGTTTCCAGCTCGGCAATATTGACTGATGTCTTTCGTTGTAGGTTGTGAACTGAAATTTCTGGAAGTGTCATTCTGAGCGGAGCGAAGAATCCAGCTACTTCATCAATTCAGGCAGTTACGTGGCATAGTGATATTTAGAACTCCGCAAGCGAGCCAATCGCCGCAATCGCTGAAGTAGTTGGATGTCTCGACTCTGCTCGACATGACAGATCACGTCTCACGCTGGCGGTCTGTGTTCCGACTGAAAATTGCGTGTGATCAAGCGTGCGCCCTTGTCGAAGCTCAAATACGCCCACGCCCATTGAATGAGCACGAGCAAGCGATTGCGGAATCCGACAAGGAAGATGATGTGCACGAATAACCATGCCAACCAAGCGAAAAGCCCGCTGAGATGAAAAAATTTCAAATCCGCAACGGCCTTATTCCGTCCGATCGTTGCCATACTGCCCTTATCGAAATAACGAAACGGCCGCGGCTTTTCGCCGCGGATCATTCGCAAAATGTTGCGAGCTGCCTGGCGCCCCTGTTGCATTGCTACGGGCGAGACTCCCGGTAAGGGCTCTCCGGTTTGATGCGAAAAATTAGCCAGGTCGCCAATGATCTGCACTTCCGGATGCCCAGGAATGCTCAGGTCGTCGTTCACAATAACTCGCCCGACGCGGTCAACGGGTACGTTGAGCGTTTTTCCGACGAACGACGCAATATTACCGGCCGCCCAGATTTTCACACGGCACGGAATGAATTCGCCGTCTAGGTGCACACCTTCCTCAGTAATGTTCGTGGCGCGTGCGTTCGTGCGCACTTCCACCCCTAGTTCGAGCAATTGTTTTCGCGCGCTCTCGGATAAATCCGGCGGGTACGCGGAAAGCAGGCACGGCGCGCCTTCGATAAGGATCACGCGTGCCTGCGATGGGTCGATGTGGCGAAAGTTTTTGGCGAGCGTGTAGCGAGAGATTTCCGCGATCGCACCTGCCATTTCAACGCCGGTCGGGCCACCACCGATGACAACAAAAGTCATCGCCGCCTTGCGCGCCGCTTCGTCTTCGATTTTTTCCGCGTATTCGAACGCTAAAAGGATCCGCCGGCGTAGCTCAACAGCGTCTTCAAGACTTTTTAATCCCGGCGCGAGTTTTTCCCAATCGTCACGCCCGAAGTAGGAGTGCCGCGCGCCGGTGGCGAGGATTAGATAGTCATAATCAAATACCCTGTCTTTCGTTTTTACTTTACTCGCATCGACATTCACGGATTCCACCTCGGCGAGGATGACTTCGACGTTTTTGCATTTGCTCAGGATTGCGCGCACAGGGGCGGCAATGTCGGCCGGCGATAGCGCCGCTGTTGCCACCTGATAGAGTAAAGGCTGAAACAGGTGGTAATTTGTGCGGTCGATGACTGTCAGGCGCACATCTTTGCAGGCAAGCTTCTTCGCTGCCTCGAGCCCGCCAAAACCTGCACCGACAATGATCACCTGCGGCTTGTGTCTGAGCGCCTTTTCCATCTGAAAAAATACGGTGTTTGACTCTGCGCGCCAGCGAGCTCATTTCGGCGTCTGGCGCAGAAACCTTACAATAAAGCGTTTGTCATTGCGCCTACGCGAATTAACTTTCCCGCTCTATGCCGAAGCCCATTGCACGCAGCAAAACGCGCAAATCAGTCGCGAAACGCTTCAAGATCACCGCCCGTGGCAAGGTCTTGAGAGCGCGTCCATCGCGACGCCATCTGTTATCGACGAAAAGCGCGAAGCGCAAACGCCGGCTGGCAAAAGCAGCGCGCGTCGACGAGACAGATGTGGCGCGAGTAAAGGCAAATCTTCCGTTCGGCTAAAGTAAACTAAGGACAGCGCGCTGCGCTGTCCGGACGCCGCAGTACGGCGTCCCTACCTAGTAACGAAGTCTGGCGATCGCGGCGCCAAGGCCGTATCGCCGCCGGGCCTGCTTCTAATAAAGCAGGCGCAGGCTGGGGGCTGTAAAGATCACGCTGGATTGACAAGCTCTATGCAGGATGTCGCCGCAACTGAAACGGAAATCGGTAAGAACGCCAGCCATTTCGCCGCGCAATGCAACCCAAAGTGCAATGCACTGTCAATGCGCCGATGCATTTACCGACACGCGCACACAACAGCACCGAGATAACGGTGCGTTTTTGAGTTGCGCATCCTTGTGGTGCGAGGAAATTTGGCCTCCGTCAGGGGCTATGGATTGAGGACTTACAAATCCCGCCAGGGCAGGAATGCAGCAACGGTAGTACGATCCTCCTTGCCGTAGTTCTCTGGCGGGCTTCTTTTTTCTAGACCGCATCTCTCTGTCTGGTTGGTCTAACAATTCGCAATGAAACTTCTTAAGACCAAAACGGCGCGCTTCTCACAGGTTATTGAAAACTGCGGTAAGCCGCAGGTCTATACGCTATGGCAAAAGCCGTCTGCTGACCGCCACCTTCAGGCCGAAATTAAGAACAATCGTGTGATGACGATCCTCAAGAGCGAAAGCGGAACCGATTTTGGGATAGCTGGCTTTAAGGAAAGCAAGGAGGCGCGCCATCTAATTTTTCCAAAATCGCTGAAGCGCTTTGCGGAAAAGCGCATCATTGGAATAGACTGGGCACTCGTGCGTGACTAGTCCCTTTTAAAACAGGTTTATCCCGGCGGCCACGCCAGCGCGCGTTTGCCGAGTAAATGGACATGCAGATGGGGCACGCTTTCACCCGCGTCAGGACCGCAATTGATCACGACTCGATAGCCGCTGGCAAGCTCCAACTCCTTTGCCACGTCGCGCGCAACCAAAAGCAGTTTGCCGAGCAGTGCGGTATCATTATCGGTCGCGTCCGCTAGACGCGGAACGGCTTTTTTCGGTACGATCAGGACATGCGCTGGCGCCTGGGGATCGACGTCGTGAAACGCAATCGCGTCCTCATCTTCCCAAATTATTTTAGCCGGAATTTGGCGAGCGATAATTTTTTCGAAGATCGTCATGAGCCTTAGCGTTTCATTAGCGCAGCGAACAATCAAGCCGCGCCCGATCGGTAGTGAACGCCAGTTTTTCGCGGACGAAGCAGACAATTTCCTCGCGCAATGCGTCGCAGGCACGTGTCCAAGTTTTCGTGCCGCGGAGATGCTTCACACAAAGTTGCAGCGACGAAAGCCGAAGGTTGTCAGCGCCGGCTTCGATCAAGGCGTCGATTCGTTTTTCCAGCAGACCGAAAAACGCGAGCTCGTAGCCTGCACCGGCACAATAAGCGATATCCACCAGCGAAACAGAAACGGGCGGCGGCGCGGGCGTAAAGTGCCGGCAAATCTCCTTGTAGCCGATCGCCTCCAACACGTCGCGCACCGTTTGCGACAGCTGGCTGAAAGCGACCACGTTTTCGTCATTTCGCATGTGCAGATAAAAAGCAATGCTTTCGGTCACGTGTTCAGTCAGCCACCAGCCGGGGTAACCCGCTTCCTTAGCGGCCCGCGTGAGCGCTGCATGAAGCCAGTCACGGTTGAACTCGAAGAGTTGTCCCGACGGCGTCCGGAGATATGGAAACTCTTCCTTAAACGCGACCATGATTTTTGATTGCGCGCTCGCGCGAACGACGGGCGACGTTCGCATTCTCTTTCGTTGTCTCAGGAGGAAATAATTCCCGTTGAAGCGCATTTGGTTTTATTCGGCGTCCCAAGGTGTGAATGGCATCCACGAATTCGTCGACGTCCTGAAAACGCTGGTAAACTGACGCGTAACGCAAGTACGCGACCTCATCGATCTCCCGCAGCTTTTCAAGTACTCTCGCGCCGATCACTGAAGAGGGAACCTCGCGTCCGCCGGTCTCGAGTTCGTGCACGATTTCGTCAACCATGCCTTCTAAGGTAAGCAAACTGGTGGAACGCTTTTCAAAAGCTTTGGCGATGCTGGCAGCGAGTTTTCGACGGTCGAACGGCTCATGTGTTCTATTGGCTTTTATCACTCGCAAATCGGAACGCTCGATCTCCTCATACGTTGTGTAGCGGTATTTGCACTTTAGACACTGGCGGCGACGACGGATGCTGGAACCGTCGCGCGATTGACGGGAATCGATGACTTTGTCGTCACGCGACCCGCATTTGGGGCAACGCATAGTGTCTGAACCGTAATTACCACACCACAAATTGTGGCGTCAATGCTTGTTTATCGTTTTTGTAAACGTGTCGCTGACAAAGGCGATGCGAGGCCGCTGGAATAGTTCACGCCATCGAGATCGACGCATCGCACTCCATAAGCACTGGCGTGCGAAACAGATAATCAGCTCAAATCAATTTTGCGAACGCTTTGGGAGTGCGTGCGCGTCCCCGCGCCGCTTTGGTCGGTCATTCATCGCGTTGACGCAGGCATTCGCGAACGTTACACCCGTTGCGATGCAAAACATCAAACCACGCTGCGCGACTTACGGTCCATGGTTGGTTGGCCTCGGTGCCGCGCTGTGGGGAACAGAAAGCGCATGGCGTATTCCATTAAACGAATTGTTTGACGCGGAAATCATCGTTTTTTGGGAACACATTTTCATTCTGATGATGTTCCTGCCGATTCTGATCTCGCGACTTGACGAAATCACGAGAGTGCGGGCACGCACATGGGGCTTTTTGATTTTCTCAGGGTTCGCAGGTTCAGCGGTAGGCACGATTTTTTTCACGCTGGCGTTGAAGTACGGCAACCCGACGGTGGTAAACGTGGTCCTGAACATTCAGCCCGTTATTTCAACGCTCGGCGCGTTCCTGCTTTTCGGCGATCGCCTCGCTCACCGCTTCTTTGTTTATGCTGGGATCGCAATTGTTGCCGGCATCTTCGTGTCTGTAGCGTATCCGACTCAGATCGGAGTTTCATTTGAGCGCGCGGGTCTGAACGTGGGCACAGGGTACGCCATGATCTGTGCCTTATTTTGGGGTCTTTCTACCGTCGCTGGACGCGGTGTGATGGTTGGCATGTCACTGCGACTCGCCTCCAGTATGCGCATCGTAGTCGGACTCGTTTGCATGACGCTTATTCTTTTGGCCTACGGTAAACTGAACGGCGCGGCGCTCTGGCCCGAGGCTGCGCAAGCACATCCAATAAAGGCCATCGTGTTGCTGCTTTTCCTCGCGTCGATCTCAGGCGGGATTCCGCTCCTGATTTATTTTCAAGGCCTGCATCTCACCCGTGCATCAACGGCCGGTTACTTCGAAATGATGCAAACGCTCGCCGCGGTCTGCATCACCTGGGGCTTCTTCCATGCCAGTCTTCACCCGCATCAGGTAATTGCGGCCATCGTTCTGATTGCAGCCGTAGCGATGGTGCATCATGTCCAACAACAGGTCGAACATCACAATTGATTGCGCTGTAAATGAAACTTATCCGCTGGCTCCTGATCATCTGCGTTGTGCTTGTGCTGGTTTACGTTGCGTCGCCTTACTTTTCGTTTTGGCGATTCGCGGCCGCCGTACGATCGCGCGATGCAGCGGCAATAAGTAAGCGCGTTGATTTTCCTTCGGTCCGAGCTTCTCTCAAAAGGCAACTGGTGGCGCGTTTCGCCAACCAGACGAGCAGTCATAAGCGCTGGATTAACCTCGGACCGACACTTATCGACGCCATCATAGATGCTTACGTCACACCTGAGGGGATTGCGGCGCTGCTTTCAAATCCCGAAGCGCTAAAGAACTTGAAAACTCCGCGAGAGTTTCATTTCGAATTTGGCAAAAACGAAGACTTGTCGAAAGTGAAATACGCGTTCTTTACGGGGCCGCGCAGTTTTGTCGTCGATCGTGATGGGATCAAACTTCGGTTCTATTTCACAACCTCAGCCTGGCAGCTTCATGATCTGGACCTCGGTTTAGCCGACAAAAAGCATTAATTTCGGGCATCGTTCGCAGAATGAGTCGCTCCATTATGCTGCAACTTCTTAGACGAGGCCAAACTCTCGATCTCGCTTTGGAAGGATTCCGTGTTTCGCGCAAAGGTCTGCGAAAGTCTGCAACCCTTGCTTCTCTCGAGTTCCGAGGCCGAATCGAAGATAGTCGTTGTAGTAACGATCGAGAAATTCCTTGGTGATTTGTGGTTTATTATCAGCCACATCTGCCACGGCCTCTGACACGATGGCCGGAATGTCGGCAAGGTTTTTATCTCGCAGTCCCCGCAGGCGTTGAGCGATCGATCTTGCATCGGGGACGTCGGGACGCATCAACCAGAGCGCGTAAACAAACGGAAGCCCGGTAAGTTTCTTCCATTGCTCACCAACATCCCAGAAGTGAAATGCATCCGCATGGTTTTGCCGGAACTTGATCGCTTGATCGCCGATGATGAGACGCGCGCGAGATAATCCCGTATTCTCCCAAGTACTGCGGGTCAAACGAGAGGTCGATCCAAGCTCGGCGAGAAGACAACGCAAGAGATTGACCGCAGTTTCAGATGCCGGATCGAGTTCGATTTCCTCGATGTCCCAGAACTCGCCACGGTGCGCGACTACTACACTGTAAACCGGGCCATTGGATGAAATGGAAACGTCGTCGACGATTCGATAGATCGGGTTGCGCAGAAATTCGAAGCTGGAAACAAGGGCGACGTCGAGCTCGCCTTTCGCGAGTCGCTGACACAAAGCGGACGGATGGTCGAACTCAACATTACCTGGCCAGCCGCGGATCAGCGGACGAGCGTTTAAATACTTAACGCAACCGACGCGGACGGATTTCAATTTGCGACGTGTTAAAAAGCGCAGTCATCCCGAGCGTAGCGCAGCGAAGTCGAAGGATCCCGCGAGACTAGCTGTGAATTGTGCAACGGGATTCCTCGACTTCGCTCGGAATGACACGAAGTATTACACGCACGCAAGCTCCGCAGACCGTGGCGCCGCGCGCGTCCCATTTGGCCGGTGCATAATATGGCGGTAATGACTGTCGCGCTGGACCGGCTCGCGTCCAGCTTCGCGGATGGCGTGTTCAAGCGCGGCGATCGTTTGCTGCTGCGGCGTGGTGGCGCCGGCCATGTGGAAAATTTTCTCCTCCAGGATTGTTCCATGGAGATCGTCGACGCCGTAGCTCAGCGAGATTTGCGCGAGAGGCAATCCGAGGCTGACCCAATACGCCGTCAGATGGTTGATGTTGTCGAGGTAAATACGGCTCACTGCGAGGTTACGCAGTTGCTCAAATGCGGAGGCGCGCTTGATGTGGGCGAGAATCCCGTGCGATTGCGTTGGCTCGAATGCAAAAGGAACAAACCCCGTGACCCCGCCGGTCTCAGCCTGCAGTTGCCGCAGTTGGCGCAAATGATCAGCCCGATGAGCAAGCGTTTCGATGTGTCCGTAAAGCATCGTGCATGTGCTGCGGCCGCCCATCGAATGCCAGGTGCGATGCACGTCGAGCCATTCAGCGGCCGTTTCCTTTCCGCGGCAGATCTGGTCGCGCACGATCGGATCGAAAATCTCGGCGCCACCCCCGGTGATCGACCCAAGCCCGGCTTCGCGCAGAATTTGCAGCGTTTCTCGAATCGGCATCTTAAAGACTCGCTGGGCCAGATGGCGGGCTTCGATGGCCGTGAATGCCTTTATATGCAGATGCGGATCGAGCGCGCGCAGCCTTCTCAAGAGATCGAGGTACCAGTCTTTTTTCAAGGTCGGATGCAATCCGCCGACCATGTGCACCTCGGTCACGCCGAGCGGAAGCGCATCCGTCACCGCCTGAATGATTTCGCCAATTGCGTATTCGAATGCGTGCGCGTCGCGTTTCTTGGCGGCAAAAGCACAGAACTGGCAGGATAAGATACAAATGTTTGAGTAGTTAATGTACCGATTATGGATGTAAGTCGCGTAATTGCCGTTCTTTCGCTCTCGCACCACGTTGGCGATTATTCCGAGGGCGTTAAGATCATTTGTTCCGTAAAGTGTAAGAGCATCGCTTTCAGAAATCCGCTGCCGCGCTTCGACCTTCTCCGCGATCGGTCGGAGTTCCTTCGGAATGAGCTGGTAGTTCATCGGCAGACTCTCGTTAATCGTGCGTGAAGCATGCACAGGGCGCTAGCGGGTTGCAACAAAAACGATGGCCACGAGGATTGTGGCATGCCGAGCTTCATATTTCTGGCAAGTTTTGCTGTGTGCCAACGTCTAACTCACGATGTCTCAAAACGATCGAGGAAACCAGGGCAGATCGGAAGAAGATGCCGATGACGTGCGGCTGATGCAGTTGGTCGGCCGGGGCGATACTCAGGCATTTGAGCAGCTCATCAAGAGGCATCAGACGTTGGTGGCGGGTACGGTCGCGCGTATGCTCGGCAGCAGTTCTGACGTGGAAGATATTGCGCAGCAGGTCTTTATCCGGGTTTGGAAAAGCGCGCGCCGATATGTTCCGCGCGCCAAGTTTACGACCTGGTTGTTGAAAATCACGCGCAACCTGGTGTTCAACGAGATGCGCCGCACCAAGCGTCGCCCTCATGTTCCGCTGCAATCAGAGGCGGGCATGGAGGATCCACCTTTGAAGGACGAGACGAACCTTGCGCCGGACGAGTCTTTTTTGGAATCGGAACTGCAGCAGGCTATTGAGGAAGCGATTCAGCGGCTCCCGGAAACCCAACGAATGGCGCTCGTACTGCGGAGATATGAACAGCTCAGCTACGAACAAATCGCCGAGGTCCTCGATCTGTCGGTGCCCGCGATAAAAAGCGTCCTTTTTCGCGCGCGGACTGAACTCCGTTCCCGCCTCAGCAAATATCTCGACTAGTCGCCAGATCAGGTCTCATTGGCGCTCCTCATCCTCGAGGACTCGACCTCGAACACGGCGTGTCTCATTGTGATGGGTCAACACATGCACGCGTCCATCGCTTCCGCGAAAAAATGCGCTTAAAACCCAGCTGACAAAACTGATCACAATCGCGCCCCAGAACGCGCTCCAGAAACTGTCTACATGAAATCCGACAACGACACTGTGTACCAGAAGCAGCAAGAGGCCGTTTAAAACGAAAATGAACAAGCCCAGCGTAATGAGAATGACCGGTGCGCTAAGGATCAACAGAATCGGTCGCACAAAAGCATTGAGAATGCCCAGCAAAAGCGACGCCCCGATTAGAGCCGCGACAGTGTCGTAATGGATCCCGCGGATGACCGACGACGCGACCATTACCGCAATCATTGTCGCAGCCCAGCGGAAAACGAATTGTTTCATGCCGATCACGTCTCCCTTACTTTACTTGATCTCGTAAAGAGGGCGAGAAAGCACTTGCGAACGAGTCGATGAACGATAAACGAATTGAAGTCATTTAACCACCGAACACCTGTGCCAAAGAAAAAAGCCGAAGATATAAATCAGCTCTCGCCCGAATCAGAGGCGCCGACTGCAACAAAAAAAACCGCCAAACGCCAGACACCGCGACGTGCAACCGGAGTGAAAAAGCCGCCGAAGCCGAGAGATACTAGTGAGCGAACTGCACACATTTCAGCCACTCGAGAGGCGGACGTGACACCTGTGTCCAGGGAACCTTCGGAGGACGCCGTTCGTCTTCGAGCCTATTTCATTTCCGAACGTCGGCGCAGATTTGGTTTGCCTGG
>AF_2010_repII_A1DRAFT_10000292_pt1 | contig 10654 bp, 6 predicted proteins | sample AmaForreplicIIA1_FD_9195 | JGI IMG/M metagenome (IMG submission 9195)
GGAGCCGATGCCGCCTCGGCAGGCGGCGGAATTAATCGTCAAGTTGGGGCGCACCGTGCATTACGCGCATGAACATGGAATTCTTCACCGGGACATTAAGCCGGGAAACATTTTGCTCGATAAAAATGGTGAACCGCATCTCACCGATTTCGGTCTTGCGCGATTGGTCGAATCAGAGAGCAGCATCACGCACACACTGGATGTGCTTGGGACGCCCAGTTACATGGCGCCGGAACAGGCAGTCGGAAATAACAAGGACGTCAGCAGGGCAACAGATGTCTATGGACTTGGCGCAGTACTTTACCAATTGCTGACAGGCCAGCCGCCTTTCGCTGGTGGAGCGACTTACGAAACGATCAAACTCCTCTTGGATACCGAGCCAAGGCAGCCGCGCCTGTTAAATCCGAAAATTGATCGCGATCTCTCGACAATCTGCCTCAAGTGCCTCGAAAAAGATCCACAGCGCCGTTACTCGTCCGCTCTTGCGCTGGCCGAGGATTTGGAGCGCTGGCTAAAGCACGAATCGATTCAGGCTCGGCGCACTGGGATTTTCGCGCGAGCAAAGAAATGGGTGCAACGCAATCCAACCAGCGCGCTACTTGCAACTTCACTTCTCGCGCTAGCTACGGCCGTAGGGTGGAATATTTGGAAGAGCGAGCTCGTCCGCGGTCCAGTAACAACTGGGATCGCCGTTCTGCCGTTTGAAAATCTGAGCGAGCAGAAAGAGAACGCAGCCTTTGCTGATGGCGTGCAGGACGACATTCTAACCAAACTCGCGAAGATCGGCGACCTGAAAGTGATTAGCCGAACCAGCGTGATGGATTACCGCGGCAAACGGAATCTACGTCAGATCGGAAACGATCTGCGGGTGTCCCATGTTCTGGAAGGCAGCGTCCGCAGAGCTGGTGTGCACCTTCGTCTCAACGCGCAGTTGATAGACACGCGCACCGACACCCACGTTTGGGCTGAGCAATACGATCGCGATTTGAACGATTTGTTCGCGATCCAAAGCGAGATCGCGCAAAAGGTCGCAGAACGACTAAATGCAAAGGTCACGGCTACTGAGAAACGGACCATTGAGGGCAAGCCAACTGCCGACCTTATCGCATTCGATCTTTACACACGCGCCAAGAATCTCTTTGTAACGACGCCTTTCAGTGGCAAAGGAGAGGTGGGGTGGCTGGAGGCAATCGATCTGCTGAATCAGGCGGTGGCACGCGATCCATCGTTTTTCCTGGCGTATTGCCTCCTAGCAGACGTGCACGGCAATCTTTACTGGTTTGGCGACCATACTCCCGGACGGTTGGCGTTAGAGGAAGCAGCCATTCAGGCCGCATCTCGCCTTCGTCCGGATGCCGGTGAAATGCACCTCGCCCGGGCCTCAAGTCTTTTTGGACATCTCGGTTACGACGGCGCTCTAGCTGAACTGGAAGTTGCACGCCGGAGCTTGCCAAATGATTCCCACGTATTCTCCCTGATGGCTGGCATCCAAGGGTGTCAGGGGCGCTGGGAAGAGTCTATTCGGAACTTCGAACGGGCAGTTGAGCTCGACCCGCGCAACGTTACCACCCTCTTCCAGTCCGGAATTAGTTACGCAGTCGTCCGACGTTATGCCGAACAAAGATCGAAGTTGGATCGCATATTGACTATCGACCCAAACAATCTCCCGATAAAAGCATGGCGCGCATCCGTAGAAGTGGATTGGAAAGCTGATACCGGACCGTTGCATCATTTGATCGATGAAATCCGGGCGACAAATCCTGTTGCCATGCCTAAGATTGCCGATAAGTGGCTGCTTTGCGCACTGGCCGAAAGGGACGTCGTTGCCGTCAAAGACGCCCCGATCGCGGTCGACGAAATCTCGTTAGGTCACAACAATGTTAATTTTCCGGGTCCTTTCACGGAAGGCGTTGTCGCACGCATGACAAATGACGAGCACAAGGCGCAATCGGCTTTTACTGCTGCGCGCGTGGAGCAGGAGAAAAACATCCAGGCTCAACCAGATTACGGTCCGCCATGGTGCGTGCTCGGTGTAATCGATGCCGCTCTCGGGCGGAAGGAGGAAGCGCTGCGCGAAGGACGGCGCGCGCTTGAGCTTCTTCCAGTGAAAAAGGATCCGCTCAATGGCATGCTCATGATCAAGTATTTGGCGGTGATTGCCGCGTGGGTTGGTGAAAAAGATCTCGCCTGCCAACAGCTTGCCACAGCGGTTCGTTACCCCAATAGCGGTCTCGATCTCAGCTATGGCGACTTAAAACTGATGCCATGGTGGGATCCGCTGCGCGGCGATCCGCGCTTCGAAAAAATCGTCGCCTCACTCGCGCCGAAGGAATGACCCAGAAGCCCCGTATCGGATAAGTGCGGTTAGCCCCGATTTAGTTTGTATCTAGTCGCGTCGATCACCCAGACTCACGTCGATCAGGAGAACAATTGCCAAAGAAACTTAGGGTAATCGAACGGACGATATCTCAAACCGCTTTCGCCGCTGTCGTCGGCGTTAATCTGTTGATCGCTTCCACGCTCCCCGCTCAAGCGATTGTGGCAGCGCCGGTTCCTGCGCACGTGACAACGGGCGCGACAGCCGAAGTGGAACGTGTCATTGTAACTGGCTCGAACATTCCAACCGCAGAAGAAGTCGGCCCCAACCCAGTTGATACATATCGTCCAGCAGACCTCGAAAAACTGGGCATTCGCAATGCAACCGACCTGCAAACTTTTCTGCCACAGGAAGCTGGCGGAACCACAAACCTGAACATAGGCGTCGGCGACGGCACCGTTCAATTCAACTTACGCGGCTTATTGCCCAAAGAAACTCTCGTGCTAGTCGACGGAAAACGTGTGGCCCTTGGTTCGTTGAACGTCGTCGGGTCCAGCGGCGGCGTGGATATTAACCTCATTCCGTTTCCGATGATCGATCACATCGACATTCTAAAGGATGGTGCGTCGGCCGTATATGGCTCCGACGCCATCACAGGCGTTGTTAACTTCTTTTTGGTCCACAAGTTCCGCGGGCTGGAGATCGGGGGCAGTTACGGAAACACAAATCTGGGAGCGTCCAATGACATGGGCGAATGGGAGGGTTGGATCAAAGCCGGCACTGGAGATGATAAGACCGAGATTGTGGTGATTGCCGATTTCTGGGAGCGGACCGGGGGCGTCTTTAGCGCGGACCGAGACTTGTCGGCGAACGCCTTTCAAATACCCTGGGGCGGAGGCGATTTTCGCAGCGGTAGTTTACCCGGCGCAATTGGCACTTTTGATTTTCGCCTCGTCCCGAGGATGTTTTTCGGCCCCGGCGGTCTCCCACAACCCGGCGTGAACACGCCGCTTCCGCACTCGGCACCAAATGCGGCGACTTCGCCTTTTTATGTACGCCCAGGTTTCCCCTTTATTGGATCCGGGATCAATCTCAATGCATATCCCGGAGCCCCGGGAATAGTCGGACCACACGCAAGACAATTCTTTCCACAATTCGGCACTGATTATAAGGGCGGCGGCGACTATTTCCTCTTTAACTTCGCGGCTGTAACACCAGACCTTGCTCCAGCGGATCGCCAGAGTTTCTATGGCTCGTTCACGCGCGATGTGTGTGACAAATACCTGACGCTGTTTGCCGACTTTAAATATGTCCGCTCATCTTTCGATGGATCGGAGGCCCCGGTGCCGTTTTCGCTTGATCCATTCAAGATGCCAGGTACTAACGTGGGCTTTAGTCCAGACGGCATCAGTGTGCCTATCTCAAATCCGTTTAATCCGTTCACCGTAGCCGATGCGACTATTCCGGGTTTCTTTCGCGACGGAAGCGGTCTCCCGGTAACTACCGGGGTTGAGTTTCGCGGCATTAACGATACCGGTCCTAGACACGAAAAGTTTACTTACCACGATTATCTGTTCGACGTTGGGCTACGTGGTGAGATGGGAGATTTTGCCGATTACTTTAAGACTTGGAGCTGGGAAACTGGTTTCCGTTATTCTCGGAATGAGGGACAGAACTTGTCCGTCGGGGATGTCAGCGCGCCCGGCTTACGGGATGCGCTGTTGGATACGAACCCAGCCACAGCATTTGATCCGTTCCTGAATTTCACCGGCCATAACACCAAGGCGGCTAGGGCCAGAGTCTATGTTAATCTGCATAACTCGGGCGAATATGAGTTGCCGATTGCATATCTAACCATTAACGGCGACCTGTTTAAGCTTCCGGCGGGGCCAGTCTCCTTTGCGATCGGCGGTGAGTATGACGCTCCGAGGTGGACGCTTGATCGTGACCCGCTCAACACGACGTTTCAATCGATAGGCGCCTTCAATACAGAAAGCGCACGAGTCAACCGCGCTGTTTGGTCAATTTACGAGGAAGTGCGCGTTCCCTTCACAAGTCCTACGTGGAACTTCCCCGGTTTCTATAGCTTCGAGGTTGACTTTGCCGAACGCGAGGAATGGTACAGCCAGAACACCTCTACAGTTCTACCTTCCGGAGCCTTCCCCTCTCAACCGGCAACACATAGCCAGTACGACGCGCAGAAACCAAAAGTCTCGGTTCGCTGGCAGCCGCTCGATCCAAAATATATCGGCGCCCTTACTTTGCGTGGCAGCTACACCGAAGCGTTTCATGCGCCAGCCCTATCGGAAATTTCACCCGCTTCCTCGCAAGGGTTTCTCGGGCTTTTCGACCCAGTATTGAAGGAGCCCTTTGCGGCGGAGGCGCGCATTATCGGAAATCCGCACCTGCAGCCGGAGGTGGCCTATGAGTGGTCTTACGGCGCGGTTTACAGCCCCAGATGGATCAAGGGCCTGACGCTCAGCGCGGATTGGTGGCATATCGATATGCGATCGATCGCGTCTCTCCTCGGTTTTCAATTCATTGTCGAGAATAATATCCCCGGCCTGGTTATCCGTGGCCCTTCTACGATTCCTGGTAAACCAGGCCCAATTACCCTGATCATTGATCCCAACGAGAATCTTACAGGCGCGATTTTTGAAGGTCTCGATTATGAAGCGATCTACATTTTGGATTCCTCTATTTTTGGTTACGGAGATTTTGGCAGACTGACGACAACGCTCAACGGCACGTGGCTCTCCCGGGCTGAGCTTCAGATTGCGCCTAGTACAAAGCGGTTCGGTATCGCGGGCGAAGTCATACCGCCGGGATTCACTCTGACCGGTTCGCTACCGTGGAATCGCGCCAATTTCAGTCTGTTCTACGACGGCCCGGCCGATACGTGGATGCAGGGTGTGGATGTTGGCGCAGTAGTCCACTACACCGGCCAATACGAAGATGACAATGCATTTCTGACCGCAGCTCCGGGCGTGGAATTTCCGAAGCCACAGACGCCGAGAAGTGGGCCTTTGCCTTGGCGCGCGCGGAAAGTGCGGGAGTGGACTACGCTCGACCTGATCGCGTCGTACACCTTTAACCTGCCGACCCCGGCTCGGGCCTTAGTGCCTGGCTTTGCGAAGGACGGAGGTAAAAATTCCAAGACCAAGCAGGGCACGCAGAAAAATGTCATGCCGGTTTCCACTGTTGAATACGGCTGCAATAACTGGAAGTGGTGGCTCAATAACGCCACCATCTCGCTTGGCATTCAAAACGTGCTTGATTCGGATCCACCCTTTGTGGGCGATGCTCCGGAGAACGGCTACGACGAGTCGCTTGCCACGATCAAAGGTCGATTCTGGTACGTGCAGCTAAAGAAGAAGTTCTAACCAGTTAAAGCAGCTTAGACCCGATAAGGACCCTTTGCGCAGCGATCTCGCTTTCGCAAAACTCTGCGAGGAAAACAGAAATAATTTCACCACGGTTTGCACGGGTAACACCGATCACAAAACGCAGGCGCGCGAATCGCCGACTGCTCCGAATCGGATCTTCAATTGTAGGGCGTCTGTGTCAGACGCTAGCCAACAACCATCCGCCACATCCGCTGCGTGTCTGCCGTAGTCACCCGGCCGCGGGACGAATACGGGTTCTCCCCGCTCTAGCGCTTCAACGATTTAACTATTTAACGCGGCGAAGCCATTTTCCTGAAACGCTCCCGATTTTTTTCCTTTGTAGGGGAACGATGAACACAAATCAAGGGCCGGAAATGACCTCCCAAAGTGGGAAGCCAAGGAAGGCCAAAACAACGAAAGGAAATTAGCTTATGAAAATGACAATAAGAAACAGGACAGCACTGGTCGCGTTGCTCTTTGCCCTAGCTTTGCCGCTAGTTCCAAAGGCCTATGCGAGCGGGCACTTCGCGACGAACTATACCAATGCAAGCCTCACTGGCGTCTATGGGTACAGCGGAGAAGGCTGGATCTTCGGACCTGCGAATCCGAATAACAATGGGACAAACGTTCCGCTCGATAACGTCGGCGTTATGTGGTTTGACGGCAATGGCACATTTGAGTTTCATGATACCGTCGATCTAGGCGGCTTCACCATTCAACGTGGCACCGCCGATAATCCCATCATCGGAACCTATACAGTGAACCCGGATGGCACGGGTACCATGCAGTGGGTCAGTAACGGCGCTAACCATACGGGGACTTTCGTCATCGTGGATGGTGGCAAGGAAATGCAGTTAGGCTCAGCCGAGCCTTTAAGTGTGGGCCGCCGCGTCGCGAAGAAACAATAAAGAAGCTGCGTAAGGAATATCTTATGAGAACCAAATTATCTAAAAGCATAATGGCTCCCTTGATGGTCGCCTGTGCGTTACTCCCGATCGTTGCCGGAGCGGCGACTAGGAGCACGGAAGGCGGAACGCTTCAAGGGACCTGGGAGATGCAGCTGAGGCGCACTGATTGTGCAGGTCACGTAATAGGGACTGGCCAATCAGTAGCAATATTCATGGCGGGAGGCACGATGATCGAGTCACAAGCGCCGTTTCCGCAGGCTCTGAAAACGCCCGGGGAAGGTGTTTGGCGTCATACTACTGACAATGACTATGCGTTTCGGTTTAAATACTTCACGTTTAACACTTCGAACGTTTTTACGGGTTGGACCATTATTGCGGGCGAATTAACCGTGGATCAGTCAGGAGACGCTAATACGGGCTCCGCGAGCATCGAGGTCTATGACCCAAACGGCAATCGAGTCGCAACTGGGTGTGCTGAGGTTACTGGCACGAGGTTCGGGCTCTGACGGACTATGGGATTTGGTGTGTTCCATCCGCGCCAAACCCATTGCTTACGAAAAACCGCGCTGCCCAGAAGTCTCAATCCTCGGAAACAGCGGCACAGGTTTGCCGACCACGTGCCCGTCCGGCAGTCTCCCCCACTCTGCGTCTGCGAGTGAGAACCGTTCTTCTTTTCCACTCAATTCCATTTTCCAATTGAGTTGGTCGAAAATTCCATGCGCGGCTTTCGGCAGCACCGGCGAAACCAAGATTGCAATGATGCGTAATGACTCGGCAAAGGCGTACAAAATCGCGCTAAGGATTCTTGCGGCACCCGGTCGCTTTACCAGAATCCATGGTGAGGTTCGCTCCACCAATCGGTTACAACTAGCGATGATCTGCAGTGTCACTTCCACTGCAGACTGAACATCAAATTCTTCAAATTCCCTGGAATAGGCTTTGACCGCATTCGAGACCATCGCCATATGTTCTAAGACCCAAAACAAGTCCCAAGGCGACTCATCGGGAAGCTGTTCATATCCGAGGTATTTCTTTAGCAACGCGAGTAGCTCATCGTCTTTTCTGATTTGCGTTCTCGCAAGGTCTCGAGAAAACAGGAACGTGTTTTTGACCCAATCTGCTAACTGAGCATCTTCCTCAAGTTCCCAGCCTGAATAGACTTGTCCGTCCTTCTCATACCGTGCGGTCATGTTCAACGTTCGATTGAGCAAATTGCCTAACGAGTTTGCGAGATCGGCATTGTAACGTTCGATCAGTCGTTCTTGGGAGAAATCGGCATCCTGACCGGTAGCCATGTCGCTCATCAAATAGTACCGCAGGGCGTCGGCGCTGTACTTATCCGCGAGAACGACTGGATCGACGATGTTACCGACGCTTTTGCTCATTTTGGCGCCGCTGACATTCCACCAACCGTGCACCAGCAATTGCGGCATTTCGTTATCGGGGAAGCCGATCGCATGCAGCATGATCAGCCAGTAAATCCCGTGTGCCGGAACGAGAACGTCTTTACCGATGATTTGGACCGCTGGCCATTTGTCGCGAAAAGTTGATGGTTGAGAGTTGATGGTTGACTGACTTGGGTCGTAGCCGGCAAAGCTGATGTAGTTCGTTAGGGCATCGAACCAGACGTAAGTGACGAAATCCTTGTCGAACGGCAGCTCAATCCCCCAATCGAGCCGCGATTTGGGTCGGGAAATACAGAGATCGCCAGTTAGTCGCTCAACTGCATTGCGCAATTCCTTCTGGCGAAAATCGGGAACGATCGCGTCTCCTCGACTGTCGAGATAATGAAGCAGCCATTCTTTGTATTGACCCAGTTTGAAGTAATAATTTTCCTCCTCCCGGAATTCCACTTGTCCCCACTCGGGACCGAATTGACCGTCCGGGCCGCGTTCTTTATCGGTTAGGAATTGTTCCTGTCGAACTGAATAATGACCAGCTTGTTTGTCTTTGTAGATTTGTCCCTCGTCGAAGAGGCGCTGCAAAATTCCTTGAACAACTTTTTTATGACGGTCGCTGATTGTCTCCGCCCAGTCGTCGTATTGGACGTCCAGCTTTTTCCAGAGATCAATGAACTTTTGTGTGATTCCTTTGACGAATTCGGCTGGTGGCAGGCCCGCTTTGGACGCCGATTGCTGGACTTTCTGCCCGTGTTGATCGACGCCGGTTAAAAAGAAAACGTTTTCGCCTTTCAGCCGGTGATAACGCGCAATCACATCGGCCAGCACTTTCTCGTAAGCGTGGCCGACATGCGGTGGCGAATTCGTGTAATCGATCGCCGTGGTAATGAAAGATGTCTTCGCCATTTCGTGCATCATCTGTAACGGCAGTGTCTCACTGTCGCAAACGTCGGGGGTGAGACCAATCATTGTAGGGCAAGCGCTTCGCTTGCCGTCTGGAGTACTCCGACTTACGGCGTCCTACAGCTTCACTTTCTTCCAAACACCGCCCTGTTGTTTCCAGGTATAAATCGGTTTGCCGTTGATCTTGTGAACGGACGTTTCCGTGATATTCAGCTTGCTCCCTTGGACAGCCATGAAGAAATCGATGTCGTAAATTTTGCCGTCCGTACCTTTCATGTCGACGCAAGCAAAATATTTGTTCCCGCCCAGGCTGGAGAAGCGATCATCGTGAACTTTAACGAGGTCCAACGCGAGATCCTTCCGGTTGTACGGCATATGAAACTTCTTGTCGGCGGATTTTGCCGCGTAGCCGCTGATGAAGTCTTTCAGTCCTGCTGAAACACTGGACATAGTCGCTTCCGTCATCGCAGCTTGAGGAGCGCCTCCTGCTGACTGTGGCAGCTGTTGCGATTGGGATTGCTGTGGAGCTCTTGGATGATCCTGGGCCCGCAGCGACACAACGACAACGGATGCAAGAAGAAGTGCAACAAAGAGGCGGATGACAGCTGGTGTGCTCATAGGGTAGCAAATTGCCGGAAGGATGGTAATAGGGCAACCCCGAACGCTTTCGGGGCTGACTTGGAGCTTGCCCAGGCAGGCGACGCGCCTGCCCTACAATTGAACGCGTCGCAATCGCAGCGCGTTGGCGATTACGGAAACCGAGCTAAAGCTCATCGCCGCGCCGGCGATCATCGGGCTGAGAAGAATGCTAAACAGTGGATAAAGAACGCCGGCCGCGATTGGCACGCCGAGCGCATTGTAGATGAAGGCGAAGAATAGATTCTGCCGGATGTTTCGCATCACCTCGCGACTGAGATGCATTGCTTTGACAATGCCCATCAGATCGCCTTTCACCAGCGTGATGCTCGCGCTTTCGATCGCCACATCGGTCCCAGTCCCCATAGCAATTCCCACATCCGCAGCTGCTAGCGCGGGCGCGTCGTTAATTCCGTCGCCGGCCATTGCCACGACTGCGCCGCTGGCTTTCAATTTTTTGATGATCTCAATTTTCTCATCGGGCATCACTTCCGCGCGGAACTCATCAATCCGTAACTCGCGCGCAACCGACTCGGCAGTGCGCCGATTGTCGCCCGTGCACATGATGATTTTCAGGCCCATGTCGTGAAGTGCACGAATTGCCATTCGGGTCGTCGGTTTAATTGGATCAGCGATGCCGAGGACTCCGACTGCGTGTCCATCTATTGCGACCCAGACCGTGGTTTGCGCTTGTTCCTGTAAGCGCTCCGCTTGTGTCCTGAGCTCATTCGAAAGCGTGACACCGGAATCAGCCAAAAATTTCTCTTTACCGACAAGCACGCGCCTGCCGTCGAGGTTTGCTGACACGCCGCCACCGGTCGTGGACTGAAAATCTGTCACGTCGCGTAACCCGAATGGTTCTTTTTTCGCCGCTTCGACGATTGCGCGAGCAAGCGGATGTTCGCTATGCGCTTCCACGGAAGCTGCAATCTGCAGGAGATCGCGTTCGCTCGTGCCTTTGTCGCTAACCCGACTGACGACCTCCGGTTTACCGGCAGTTAATGTGCCAGTCTTGTCCGTGATCAGGTGCGTGACTTTTTCGGTGATCTCAATGGCCCTAGCGTTTTTTACCAAAATCCCCGCCTGCGCAGCGCGTCCGACGCC
>AF_2010_repII_A1DRAFT_10000293_pt1 | contig 10652 bp, 11 predicted proteins | sample AmaForreplicIIA1_FD_9195 | JGI IMG/M metagenome (IMG submission 9195)
TCGGGGCCGCCCCTTACGGCGTGGGCGAGAGGAGCGGAGCTGGTGTCGGTCGGAGTGGGATCGACTCGTCAGCTCCATGTCATCATGACGGCTACGACGATAAAGCGGCCCGAAGATCTCAAAGGGAAAAGAATCGGCAGCGATCGTTATGGCTCATTATCAGACTTGATCCTCCGAGAAGCATTGCGTTACCACAACCTCACGCCCGACCGCGATGTAGCGCTTATCCAAACCGGTGGGTTGCCGGAACGCCTCGGCGCTCTCAAGGTGGGAGCGGTGGATGGCGCGATTCTCACGGGGGACACGGCTTTCCAGGCTGAGAAGCTTGGATACCACACCGTGATCGATCTAAGCCAGTTGCCGATCCAGTATCCCGGCAGCACGATCGTTGTCAGCAAACCATTTCTGCAAAACCGCAGAGATGTGGTGAAAAGATTTATGCGCGGATGGATCGAAGGTATCAAGACGGTGAAAACCGATAAGGAGTTGACCATTCGAGTGCTGCAAAAATATCTTAAGACCGAAGACCGTGAAATTCTCGCCAAAACTTTCGAAGTCTACAAGAATGTCCATGAGAGAATTCCGTACCCGGATCCCAAGGTGATGGCGGTTGCCCTGAAGCAGCTTTCCGCGACCGTTCCCCAAGCCAACCAGTTGAAAGCAGAGGATTTCGTCGACCGAAGTATTGTTGCCGAGCTTGAAAACGAAGGGTTCATCGCGAAATTATACGGAGGACGGTAAAATCGACCAGGGAGCACAGAACAACAACCACGGTTGCTAAATTTTCAAAGCAAATCCTGCTTGCAACTGCGGCCGGCTCTCGCTCAATGTCGTGCAGGCAGAGAAAGCGGTTAAGGATGACGGCACGCTACTATCATTTTTGCTTCACTGTGCTTGTCTGCCTTTTTCTAGGAGCACTGCAACAACCCGTTGCCCCCGCCGACGCATTGCGCACGGTGACGCACGTGTTTGATGGCGATACGATTGTGCTCGAGAATGGCGAGGTTGTAAGGCTTTTGGGCATTGATGCGCCGGAGATCAAGCATGCGACCAAGACGGAGGCCGAAATGGGCAAAGAGGCAGCTGGGTTTGCACGCAAGCTAGTGGAAGGGAAAAAGGTGAGACTGGAGTTTGATCCATCCAGCCCAAACACTAGTCACAAAGACAGCCGAAAGCGCACGCTCGCCTATGTGTTTCTGGCCGACGGGACGTTTTTGAACGCGGAATTAATCAAACAGGGCTACGCATTTATCATACCAGGTTTTGTGCACAAATATCGGGAAGAGTTTGAGCGTCTCGAGCGAGAAGCGAGAGAGAACAAACGGGGCCTTTGGAAGAAAGCATTCTGAAAACGTTTCGTGGAACCATATCGGTCCCGATCCAGGACTCACCGTCCGCAAGCTTTGTTGTCTTCGGATATCCAAAGGGGAAATCGGTTTTCATGCCGCGCTAGCCGGTTCTCAATAATCTCCTGCCCACCTTGCGGCGGCGTCAGGGATACGTCACATTTTTAGGATGACCCTGACCGCTCTCGAGAACCTGCACCATCAATCTAAGAAAAGGAAATTTCTTTGGCTATTTCGGCATCTCCCATAGTCGAAGTACGTTCGGTTTCAAAAAAATTCGCAGAGCGCGTTGCGGTTGACAGCCTAGATCTGGAAATTCCCTCGGGGATCTGTTTCGGCCTTTTGGGACCCAATGGCGCGGGAAAAACGACCACACTAAGGATGATCTATGGTACGACCCGCGCAACCACCGGCGCCATCCGTGTTTTTGGCCTGGACATCAGCCGCAACCCGCGCGCCGTCAAGTCGCGCCTCGGCGTGACCTTGCAGCAGAACGTGTTGATCGAAGCACTTTCGCCGCGGCAGAACTTGCTGGTGTTCGGACGGTATCATTTGTTGCGTGGGCCGGAGCTTTCCGGGCGCGCCGATGAATTGCTTGATTTTCTCGATCTGCGCTCCCACGCTGACGTTCCCGTGCGCGAGCTGTCCGGAGGATTTCAGCGGCGTCTCGCCATTGCTTTGTCCTTGATGAACCGGCCTGACCTCTTGATCCTCGATGAACCCACCACGGGACTTGATCCGGCGGTCCGGCTGGCGCTGTGGTCACGTATTCGCGAGTTAAGGGCGAGGGGAAAGACGGTGCTTATCACGACCCACTATATGGATGAGGCGCAACGTCTTTGCGATTGGGTCGCTATCATGGCGGCGGGAAAAGTGATGCGCGCAGGCGCGCCGGCAGATCTTATCGCCGCGTTGGCTCCGGAAACCGTCGAATTGGATTGTTCCGTGGACGAAGAAGCGAGACTTTTGGACGGTGTTGAGCGGAGCGTTCGCCGGCTCCGTGTCGGCCGCCGTCTCATGGTTTACCTCGATGACTCCACGGCGTTTATCGAGCACATTCGGCGTGACCATGGCGAGCGCCGTCCGATCGTTGTCAGGCCCACCAATCTCGAAGATGTCTTTCTGTCGTTGACCATCACCGACCGCGAGAGAAATGCATGAGTATTTCGCCCTCTTATGCGATTGCGGTATGGCGCCGTAACGCTTCCATGTACAGTCGCACCTGGAAGTGGAACATCTTGCCGAATTTTTTTGAGCCGGTGTTCTACCTTTTTTCTATTGGTCTCGGCGTGGGCGCTTATATTTCGACGATGGGTGGACTTCCCGTACATTGAGTTTATTGCTCCGGGTTTGGTGTGCGTTGCTGCCATGAATGGCGCAAGCTTCGAGGTCACCTACAATATTTACGTTCGGCTCACCTTTGAAAAAACCTATGACGCCATGCTGACAACTCCCATTGAACCTGACGACGTCCTCTGTGGAGAAATTCTCTGGGCCATGACCCGGGCCTGCGTGTACGGCGGATGTTTTTTTATCGTGCTGTCACTTTTTGGACTCACGCCGTTGCCGTCATCTCTTTGGGCTCTCCTGGTAATTCCTGTGACGGGATTGCTTTTTGCCACCATCGGGATGGTTTTCTCGCTCAAAATTCCAAATATCGATCTGTTCAGTTTTTATTTCACGCTTTTTCTCACTCCGCTATTTTTGTTTTCCGATGTATTTTTCCCCTTGAAGGAGCGGCTATCGCCCGGTTGGCTGTGGGTGGCTGAAGCTCTCCCATTGCTGCATCCCGTCCGATTGGCGCGCGCCTCCTTCAATGGAGAATTCTCCATCGTGCTTTTATGGGACGTCGCCTACGCGCTAGGGGTGGCGTTCTTGCTTTTCATCTGGGCGCGACAGAGCGTTCGCCGACGCCTGACGAATTGAGAGGATTTGAAATTCAGACTGGGCCGCCGACGGCGAAGTGCGCGACGTGTCTCCCAGCGGGAGAACTAATCTCGACGGCCGCCCAACACCCGAAGCAGCATCAAAAACAGGTTGATGAAATTCAAATAGAGAGCGAGGGCGCCGACAACTGCATAGGAACCTGTCCGGTCCTCCGGCACCGTTACCGCCATTTGCTTTAGCCGCTGCGCATCCCAGGCCGTCAGCCCTGTGAACACGATGACGCCGATGACAGTGATCAAAAACTGTAAAGCATCGTTGTGCCAAAACATGCCGACAATCGAGGCCAGCACGAGACCGATCAATCCCATAAAAAAGAATTGCCCGGCACCAGCCAGGCTGCGACTGGTCGTCGAACCATAAAGCGCCATCGCACCGAACATGCCGGCGGTCACCAGGAAGGTGGTGCCAATGGATTCACCCGTATAGAGCAATAAGATGAACGATAGCGTTACGCCATTTAAAGCGGAGTAGATAATGAACAGCGTCATCGCCGTGTTCGGCGCGAGCGTCTGAACTTTGGCGGAAAGGTAGAAGACCAGACCAAGTTCCGCGAGGATCAGGCCAAAGTAGAGGAATTGATTGGAGAAGATATGTTGAAGCAGTGCCGGCGAGCCAGCCACGGTAGACGCGACGGCTGCGGTGACGGCCAGGCCGGCAAACATCCAGCCGTAGACTTTTCGGAGAAAGGCGGTAACGCGCTCGGCCGACATCTCGGCCGTCGTCGGAAATGCCGACGGTGATCGCATCTCAAACTGTGCCATCTCAAACCCTCCTTTGCCGAATATGACGGATATGTGCTTTGCAGCATGCGTAGCACAGGATTATCTCCGGAACAAGCATGGCCTCTAAGCATACAGGATGTGCCTATCCGAAGAAGCGCATCAGGTCGTGTAATAGGCGTTTTCCTTTATGTAGCCCTCGGTCAGGTCGCAGCCCCATACACGCGCGGAAGCTTTGCCGATGCCAAGGTCAACGCTGATCGTAACTTCGGACTGGGCGAGACACTTTCGCAAAGCTTCGAGGTCGCAGTCGACGGGCGAGCCTTTTTTGAAAACAGCAGCGTCACCGAAGTGAATGGTTACCTTGGCCGGCTCAATGCTCGGGTCAAAACTCTTTCCTACCGCCATGATCACGCGGCCCCAATTAGGATCACAGCCGTAAACCGCCGTCTTTACCAGCGGCGAATTGACCACCGACTTGGCGACACGTTTGGCCTGTGCCTGACTCTTTGCACCACTGACATCGACCGTGATGAGCTTGGTAGCGCCTTCGCCGCTGCGGGCGAGCTCACGAGTCAGCGCTTCACTCACGTTGAGGAGCGCCGCTTCGAACTCACGCTGGTTGACGGAGCCGGCGAGACCGTTGGCCATCAGGACGACCGTGTCACTGGTGCTCGTATCGGTGTCGATGCTCATGGAGTTGAAGGTCCGATCAACGACTCGCTTGAGCATCGGACGCAGCGACGCTGCGGGTAGCTCGGCGTCCGTCATCAGGTACACGAGCATAGTCGCCATGTTCGGCTCGATCATGCCGGCGCCTTTGGCAATGCCTGCGATTATCGCTGGGCCGACCTGACAGGAAAAGTATTTTGGGTACTTGTCGGTGGTCATGATCGCTTCCGCCGCGAGCTTCAAGTTGTTTGGCTTAAGCGTGCTGCGAATTCCCTTGAGTCCGGCGCGAATTTTCTCCATCGGCAGCGGACGGCCGATCACGCCGGTGGAGAAGGGCAATACATCACGGTAATTGATGCCCAGTTCTTCGGCCACAATCCGGCAGGTTTCGAGAGCGTTATCGAGGCCCTGCTTTCCCATCGCCACATTGGCGTTCTTGCTGTTGATGACGAGCGCCTGCACATAACCGTTGGCGATATGTTTGCGTCCGACGATCACCGGCGCGCCGGGAAAACGGTTTCTAGTAAACATCGCTACCGCGCGAGCGCGCACTTCGGAATAAATAACGGTTAGATCCAGCGAGTTGTCTTTAATGCCGACGCTTTTGGCTAAGGACAAAAACCCTTTAGGATGGTGAAATTCCATTGACGTGTGCTGCATTGTTCCGTTAGGACTCCGAATTGACTGATTGATTTTTCGGATACTAGCACACAAAGTCGCCGCTGCGGAATACTCGTAGGTTCAAAGTCGGTAATCTAGCCGGAATCTGGGCAGCCGCAACATCGAGGTATTTTTCGAAGACAGCTCGTCAAGGTTGTAGTTCAGCATCACAGAGCGCTCGCGTAAAGGCGTTTGCTCTTTGCGCTGTCTCCTCAAGTTTCGTCAAAAAATTCTCAGCTTCAGTTGGATTCCGGAACTCGACATAGGCGAGCGAAGATGTCCTTGTATCGAAGAGGGAGCGGTAACGCTTGCGGCGCCGATTAAAAGTGGTGAGAACCCACCACAGGATCGACTCCCGGCTAAGGAATGCCATGCGCAACGATTCAGGGTTGCCCGGGAAGATTTCTTCCCTCGTCAGCCCGCGTCGCAGGGCGCGTCAGCGCGCGCCAGAGCACAATTGAAAAAGAATAGTTGAGCCAGATCACAGTTGTGGCGCGCGACCATGTGAGATCAGCCGCGTAGTTGCCGTCGATGACCCAACAGTCCTGTGAGAGGTGAGGGAAACTTAACAGGCGGGCGAGAGCGCGAGCGAAGGTCGTCTTGCCCGCGCAACTGGTGCCGATTACAACCACGCGCGCCATATCGGATTTCATACTAGCTGCCAAATCGCTAATAGTCTGCCGTTCGAACGCTTCCGTCGGGAATCCAGCCAAATCTGACTGAATATCGGTAAGAACGTCGCGCATCACGAAGTCGGAAAATTCTCATAATGGTTACGACGCCGTGAGAAAATATCCTGAGAGATCGAGCTAAACACCCCAGGCTTTCCACCCTGGTGGCAGCTGCAACCCCATAAGACGCGCGTAAATGATCCACTGTCCCTGATGGAGAATCTCGTGCGCAAGCATGCGCATCAAGTGTTGAAAGACTGAGGCTATTTCGCCTTCCCACTCGACGGTCACATTGGAGTCGATTCCCTCGAAAGCCTGGACCAACTCTCGATCCAGCGCTCGTAGATAGGCCTTTAAAGCATTTTTAGAGCAACCACCTCGATAGCGCTTGTTGCGATAATCGAATTTGATCTTTTTAGTGTTCAGCGCCTCCATGTAACATTCTTGAAGGCGCCCAACGTGGCGAAACTGCTTCCAGAACGGCCCGAGTTCCGGGCTGGGAGTTTGGCTCAATTCAGCGTCAGTGAGGGAGTCGAGAAGCTCGAGGGTCAATCTTCTCGTGAACTTCCATTCACTTTTAAATAGATCCAGGTCAGTCATTTGATCACGGCTAACTTGTCAGATCGTACAGAGGCCAAATGACTTTTTCCTTAGCAAAGGTCCCGAGGACGAACATGATCTCGCGTTTGAGCTCTCTGTCTGCGTGCTTCGGAGCCCTTAGCAGCAAAGCAATGCGTGATCGCCGTCATCAAGGAACGATTCAACAGATTCAATCTATTTTTTAGCCTGTCATGAATCCGATCTTTCGGTTCGAATTCGATTACGCGATCTTTTCCATCGTTAGTCCAGTGCTTAGAGCTTCATCAGTTGCAGCACCTCGGGCAGACTGGCGATCGTGGCACCCTTCCATTCTCTAGCCTCGCGAAGCAACTCGCTACTATGGTTGCGTAACGAGTTTCGAATAAGTACGGGATGCAGTCCAACCTTGGCAGCAGCCGCTAATTCGTAGTCTTCTCCATCGGCGACATAGAGGCAAGAGTCAGGCATGACGCCCAAACGCTCGCAGGCGAGATAAAAAATACGAGGGTCNGGTTTCTTGAGGCNTGNTCGGGAGGAGAAGATAGNCGTGTCAATCAAATTCCTAAAAGCAGTTTCTTGCCAGAGCAGGGGAATCTCAATGGAGCAATTGCTGAGAAGACCTATTTTGTAAGCGCAAGCTTTAAGTTCGGTGAGTGTATCTATAGCATCCGCCCTAGGNTNCAGCGCNTGCCTCACGTAATTCATACGAATTTCGACTGCGGTCGCAATTTGTTCNGGTTGCGGGTGTGCGCTCATCGCGTCGCTAACATGTTTTATGCTTGCTTCCACGGAGTCAAATGCGCCGATGATTCGCATTTCTGTTGTTTGAGCCCAGAGCTGAACAAATTGGTCATCGAGAATTCCAAGGGCCGAGGCCATTTCTCGCATATGAATTGCGCCCCCGGACGACCCGAAGACGTCCACCAAGGTTCCAAATAAGTCGAAGATTACAGCCTTAAACTTCATGTTATTGCGCTAACAAGAACTTCACTCCGGCGAAAAGCAGCGTGACATCGATGATCAAGAGAAAAAGCGATTCTGGGATCCGATCCAGGATTTTCTTGCCGGCAAATGCTCCGGCGATCATAAACGGCACGAGAATCAGACCCGATGCTACGATTCGACTGTCAATAAGATCCCTTTCGCCGAAAACCGCAAGCTTCGAGACTTGCATCAAGACGGTAGCCAGAGCGTCAGTGCCGATGTAGGCGCCCCGCACAAGCCCATAAGCTAAAAAGAAAGGGGCCATAAGCGGGCCGACACCTTCGAGTAACCCGGCCAATAAACCAAAACCCGCACCCAACGGAGCGAACCAACCTGCGGATTTGATCCGCCGCGGACCAGGGCTCAATCGTCGCCAAGCTAAAGTGACGAGCAAAAATGCTCCTAAAATTCGAGTTAAAGTAACCGTTGGAGCGATGACGAAAAGCACGGCTCCGCTTAACGCGAAGGGGATAGCACCGAGAGCGAACCAGGCTACGACCGGCATGGCAATCTGCGCGCGGTTAAACCAGATCCGGCCCAGATTTGAAGAAAGGTTGGCAATGGTGAGGATGGGAATAGCATCTCGTAAGCCAACGTAAATCACCAGGATCGGCAACAAGACTGCGGTGCCACCTGAACCAGCGACCGAACCCAGCAACGACGCCATAAGGGCGGCTGTTCCTAACACTGGTATGTCAAACGATCCAATCAAAATTCAGAATCCTTTATTGTAGCGTAAAAAAACGTTGCCAAACTTTCCCGTAGTGCTCAGCTTACAAGCTCGCGACCGTCTTCAAGCTGAACGTCGTGGGTACTTCCGACGCTGGAGCCGTAGAACAGATAGCCGCGGAGACTGCTGCCAAGATGAACTCGGCAAAACTCATACATTGTCTGTACAATCCGCTCGGCATCATCGGTGCCGAAGCAGTCCTGCTCGACGAAAGGTGTGTCCCATGTTCCAATTTCGCTTCGAAGCGTCTTAACTGGATCGTGAACGATTTTCATATTGTTACAGACCGCAACTGTTATTCGATCACCAATTTCGAGAGACAAAAAGTCTCGGCGTGAAACCAACAGGTATCATCGGGTTCATGCGGATCCCGGCGAAGCGTTTTAACTGCTTTCCAGTCGCCGCGTTTAAATGCCTTCTGCAATTTTTCATTGAACGCTGAATCACGAGAGCCATGGCACGGGTAGATTCCAACTTCGGAGACAAAGCACGCGGCAAAACCTTGCGACTGATGTGCAACTTTAAGGACTCGGCCCCATTGAGAACCATCGTCTTCGTCATCGATGGTAAGTGGCACGAGTAATCTTCCACCCAACCGTAGCGCATCCAACCAGACCGGGCGGAGATGTGTGGCGCCAGCATTAATCAGTATTGCATCGCTCGGGCCCGGATCCATTTCACCACCGTCGCCTGCGATGACCTCGACGTGAGGAAGATAGCTGAGATTTTCGCGAGCGCGCTGCGCAAGCCCGGCGTCAATCTCATAAGCCGTGACGTTGCCGACGGATTCCACAACTTCCGCCATGACGGCTGTGTAATATCCGGTCCCGCAACCGACATGGACGACATGGTCTCCTGCCTGCAGGGCGAGTTGCTCAATCAAAAACGCAAGAAAGCTTGGATGCCCGTTGTTAAGTTTGCGCTCCGCATCGATTGCTACGAGAACGTTGTGATACAGATGTTTCGGATCGGCATCGTTGGTAGTCCAGTACTCGAATCCAGGACTTAATATTTGCCATGGTCCCGGTCCAAGGAAACGCTCTCGCGGAACCTTCGCGAAGGCTTTGACGAGCGCTTCTGATTGGAGATTGGCAACTGCGCGCAACTCCTCGGCGAAGTATGCACGTGCAAGGTCGAGGTCACTCATCGTATTCCGACCGTCGCAGCTACTGCGTTTTGCTGGTTCAGAGTCCGAAGCACGGTCAAAGATTCTCTATTGTCACCGGCTCTACGGGATCAGCCAATTCGAACTTGAAGATTTTAGAATAGAAGTACAACTCCGCCTCGAGCACGCGCTTGATATTTTCAGCCTTGCGAAAGCCGTGCTGCTCGCCTTCGAAAGTAAGATAAGCCACCGGTAGTCCTTTAGCGCGCACGGCCGCCAACATTTTTTCGGCTTGATTGGATGGGACGACCTTGTCTTCGAGGCCCTGAAAGAGAATTATCGGACAAGCCAAGCGGTCAGTGAAATGAATCGGCGAGCGTTCCACGTACAAATCGCGCCNTGCGGGATAGGGGCCGATCAATCCGTCGAGATAGCGCGACTCGAACTTGTGGGTGTCTTTGGCTAGCGCTTCCAAATCGCTGATCCCATAGTGGCTGGCGCCGGCTTTGAACGTGTGGCGAAAAGTCAGCGCGCAGAGCGTCGTATAACCTCCCGCGCTTCCCCCGGTAATGGCCAAACGGTTCCCATCAACCTTGCCTTGTGCCACGAGATAGAGAGCGCCATTGGCGCAGTCATCGACGTCGGCGATGCCCCATTGGCCTTTAAGCGCGTCGCGATAAGCCCTCCCATAGCCGCTGCTGCCGCGATAATCGACATCGAGCACCGCGATGCCGCGGCTGGTCCAGTATTGAATGCTCAAGTGGAGGCTAGTGCTGGTTGACGAGGTTGGCCCACCATGACTCATAACGACGAGGGGTGATTTTTCATTCGCCGGTCCTACGGTGTCGCGGTTTTTCGGCGGGTAATAGAAACCGTGGGCCGATTGATTGCCGGCGGTAGGAAATTGAATTTCTTCCGGGGTCGATAAAAATGCGGGATCTATGGCAATATTTGAAGAACAGCGGAGAATTTTAGACTCTCGCGTAGTTCGCGAATAGCTCACAACAGAAAGAGGTTCCGTGGAAGAGCCTGCTATAAGCAAGACCTGATCGGACTTGGCGTGGACTTCCGATATCGCCGTAAAGGGCAATTCTATTTCCTCCAAGCTACCGTTATCGACATCTAATAGACCGAGCCNGGCGGCACCGTGCTGCACATAGGTACACACGATCCGGCGAGCTGAATCAAAGGCGTACGTTGACTGGCCGAAGATCCATTGAGGCTTGCCAAACTCAGCCT
>AF_2010_repII_A1DRAFT_10000294_pt1 | contig 10638 bp, 13 predicted proteins | sample AmaForreplicIIA1_FD_9195 | JGI IMG/M metagenome (IMG submission 9195)
TCGATTGGCGCAGCACTGGGAGGTTACGCTATTGCTTCCGTAGTAGCACAACCAAGCGCAAATATGAGCAATAGCACAAGCTCTACAGGCAATAGCACAAGCTCTGCCGGAGGAACCAGCGTTTCCATAGTTCCTAATGCATCTACTATGGCCGACAAAGCTTTCTCTCCTAATCCAGCGAGTATCAAAGTGGGAGATACGATAACATGGACAAATAAAGATACAATGTTCCATACAGTCACGTCTGGGACAGGACCTAGCGATTCTGCAAAGGGGAAAGAGTTCGATTCTGGGCTATCAGGACCTACTGCTTTGACTACCCAGGGAAAAACATTTTCCCACAAGTTCACGACTGCAGGGGAGTTCCCATACTTCTGTCAGCTACATCCTACGATGGTAGGCAAAGTTACTGTGAAGTAACTTCACCTTTCCAATTTTTTCTAAAAGCTAACTTCTGTTAACTTATCAGATAGATCAAACTGTCTGGTTCAAGAGATTGTTCTTACTTATCGAGTGTGTCGTGGACGCTACTCTAGTAATCACCGAGAGCACTCTGTTCTATGTAGGGCTCTTGGATCCGTCCCAACACATGTCACGCCGTAGATGTTCATGATCATCCACGAACCTATATAATGCATTCATGTAAAATTGGACTCATGAACAGTTCCGCCAACCTAACTCATAGGATTGCCGTTCTAGACGAAGAGCTATGTCAACCAAGAAAGTGCGGTCTAGAATGCATCGTGTATTGCCCGGTAAATAAGACTGGCGGTGAATGTATTGTGCTTAGCGAGGACCGCAGGAAGGCAGTAATTTCGGAAGATCTATGTACCGGTTGCGGCATTTGTGTAAAGAAATGCCCTTTTGACGCTATCGTTATTGTAAACTTGGCCCGGGAACTTGGGGATCGGAAAATACATCAATATGGCATCAATTCATTTAGGCTATACAACCTTCCAACACCTAGGAAAGGATCTGTAGTTGGCTTATTAGGAAAAAACGCGATAGGCAAATCCAGCATAGTCAACATACTGGCAGGGTCAATTATACCAAATTTTGGTAATTATGATTCCAAGCCGGGGTGGGATGATGTTCTCAAGAAATTCCAAGGCACAGAGTTACAATCTCACTTTGGAAAAATCGCGACCCGTGAGATCCGTGTCTCGATTAAACCTCAGTTAGTTTATCAGATTCCAAATGTCTTTGGTGGAACCGCAATAGAATTGCTAAGAAAATACGATGAACGAAAGGTATCTGCTGATTTGATAGACGATCTCGGCTTGCAAGATTCACTTGACCAAGACGTTCGAAATTTGAGCGGAGGTCAATTGCAACGATTAGCTGTGGCAGTAGCATCAGCCAAGGATGCAGACTACTACTTTTTTGATGAACCATCCTCCTATAATGATGTCTACCAAAGACTTGTTGTAGCACGAACAATCCGATCACTGGCCGAGGCAGGAAAGAGCGTTATGGTGGTCGAGCACGATATGACGCTGCTAGACTACCTCTCAGACTATATACATATTGTCTATGGAGAACCAGGTGCGTACGGGATAGTCTCTGGCCCCCAGAGCACAAAGCAAGGCATAAATGACTATCTTGACGGCTTTATCGCGACTGAGAATGTGCGATTTCGTGACAAGGCTTTCAGATTTGAGACCAGAAGCTCGACCGAGGATATTATTTCGGAAAGTGCAGTCGCTCGTTACTCAGCCCTAAGCAAGGGATTTCCTTCATTCAACTTGAAAGTTTCGGCTGGCGCCATACGGCATGGAGAAATCGTCGGTGTTATCGGCGCAAATTCCCTCGGCAAAACCACTTTCATGAGAATGCTAGCTGGCTTGGATAAGCCTGACGCTGGTACCATCGATGCCAGCGCAAGAATTTCGTTCAAACCTCAATACCTTTCCCAGGGATACGACGGAAGCGTTTATTCCCTTTTATCCTCGGCATGCGAAGGGATGCAAGATATGTCACTAATGGAAGATCAAATCCTAAATCCATTGGGAATTAAGAAACTTTATGAAAGAAACGTCGGGAATCTTAGTGGAGGCGAGTTGCAAAAGGTAGCCATAGCAGCGACTTTACTTCGTCCAGCTAGTATATACGCTTTAGACGAGCCATCCGCATTTTTAGATGTCGAGGATAGAATTGCCCTCTCAAAATTCCTTCAGCGATTTGTTAGAGCACAAGGAAAATCTTCAGTTGTAATCGATCACGACATGCAAATTATAGACTTGGTGGCTGACTCTATCGTGATTTTTGACGGCCGGCCAGGCTTGGAGGGTATGGCAAGTCACCCCCTGCAGAAGGAGGAGGGGATGAACAAGTTCCTGCGAAACCTCTCTATCACGTACAGAAGAGATGAGAATACGGGGAGACCTAGAATTAACAAAGATGGTAGTCGATTAGATAGGTTGCAAAAAGATTCTGGAGATTACTATTACGTACCAAAAAAGTCCTCTGGGTAATAGCGTGCCGTAGACCAGTTTTTAGATGAAAACAAAAAAGATATTGTCGATTTCGTAGAACAGAAGGCTATTCTTGATAAACTTGTTAAGGAGATGGCTGCAAAAATGCCATTAGGAAGAGATGACCAGATAGATAAGGCGCATGAAGAGTTAGCAATTGCCATAATACATTCTATGTGGTGTGGTTGGCTTTCCCAAGCAAAAAAGAATAGGGTAGTATATACACAAGAATATGTCGATAGCTTCAAACNATCTATANTCAGAGCCTTTGAAATAGGTCAGGATTATACTGCTACAAAACCTTAGTTCAGNTGACTATGCTTGCTTGCATGCGCTCGGCGAGCCNAACACCANCAAATCTAGTACAATAGGTACGTCTACATAATCACTGTTCTGTCAGGTCGGAGCAACACTCGCAGCCCCTACGTAGTGCNTCCTTTTTTCCTTNCTTCNCCTTNCGATACTGTCTAGGAAACTCTCGACCCTCCTCTTCAGCAGCACCTGTTCTGTCATAAACTGATGTCACNTTACCTTGAAGCCTTTTTAGGAAGGTAATTACTATCACACAAAACGGACACCTGAGNAACTATGCCGCNTATGCTGAGAGAGGCTTTGACAGAGTTCCTTACCCCTAAAGATCTAGACTCAATTTTTTCCGCGTTTGACATAATAGGAGATATAGCAATTATAAAGATTCCCAAATCCTTCGGAGCGAACAAAAAAATCATTGGGGACACAATCCTGAGGAACCTTAAAGCAGTGAAAACTGTATTTGCTCAGACGTCTTCAGTCAGCGGAAATTTTAGAATCCGTGAGTTGGAATATCTCGCTGGTGAAAACAAGACTGAAACCGAGTACAGAGAGAATGGATGTAGGTTCAAGGTCGATGTGGCTAAGGTGTATTTTTCCCCAAGACTATCAACAGAAAGGCTGAGGGTAGCTATGATGGTGCGTGACGGCGAGGTGATTACCAATATGTTTGCCGGAGTTGGAACCTATTCTGTCCTGATCGCTAAAAAGAATAAGAGATGCAAAGTATATAGCATCGATTCAAATCCTGTCGCCATTGAACTGTGTAGAATCAATGCCAAAGCAAATAAGGTTGAAGACAATGTCGTACCACTTCTGGGCGACGCCCAAGAAGTTATAAAAAAAAAATTCCTGGCAAATCTAATAGAGTGTTGATGCCTTTACCAGAAAAGGCCAAAGAATTTGTTGCATCGGCTGTAGAGGCCTTGAGCGAAAGAAAGGGAACGATACATTACTTTGCTCACGTACGAGCAAAAAATAGGAAGCTCGGCATAGAGGCAGGAGTGATGGATACTGCAGAGGCATTTAGGAAATACAGACACAAGATTCTTAACACCAGAATAGTAAGAGAAGTAGGTCCTAGATTGTATCAAATCGTCTCAGACGTTTTTCTCTTTGGTGGGGATATTAGCTAGACTCCTCGTTTTCAAATTGTCTTGGGGTAGTTGTCATAGTGTAGCCAATCCAAGCCAACACCGCTAACAGTGCAGCTACCGCCACTATGACAGTAATCTCTAAGACTAGTACGCCGAAAGAGGTAGCCAGTACTAGATAGACGTACGCGATGAACGCGATGATCGATATAGCCATAAGACCAATCCCAGTGATTCTTCCCCTTCCCTTCTGATGTTCTTGTCTCAGGCTCGAACTCTCCTTTGATTTATNTGTCCTCGACCACCATAAAAACGCGCGGGTTCCTCTCTACCAGTTAGTCAAATTCTAGAGCCATNAGGTACGCATCTTCTCCGTCTCGATAATATACACGAAGCCTTGACTTTATTTGAAAACCAAGCCTCTCATAAATTCTGACGGCCGTTTCATTGCTAACTCTGACCTCTAAGTAGATTTCATCGGTCTTCCTCGCGATAACACCGTTGATCCCTTCTAGCATGAGAGCCTTACCGATTCCCTGGTTTCGATGTTGCTGTAAAACGGCGACAGAAACGACATGACCCTTCTTAACGAATCCAAGCTTCCTAAAATTCGAAAACCCAAACTCAATTTTGCACATGATATAACCGACTACCTTGTTATCCAGCTCAGCGACGATGAAAGATTCAGGTAACTCTCTTAGGATAGATTGGAAAAAATAGTCAGAATAGTGTTCGGGAAGAGTGAGCATATTGATATCCACGACATATTGCAGGTCTTCTGATTCGCAGCGACGAATAATGTACTGGCCTACCCTTCGTAGAGCTGTTTGCAACGTATTGAATAAGATCCTTCCAAATTATTTAACCTTACCAACCGCACAACCGAGAAACTCATTCTGGGCAAGAACACGTTCCAATCTTACAACCATCCGAAGATATAATCGTCATCGATTTATTCTTACGTCAGACAATCACTTTTAAGTAGGTCGGCAAAAAAGTTCCACTAGATATGGTTCTTGGCAAAGACATTCGACTTGGTAGGCTTTTGGAGAAGGGTAAGATGCTTTGCATTCCAATGGATCATGGTATTAGTAGCGGACCGATAAAGGGTCTAGAGAATATTCATAGTATGATTTACAAATGTGAGCGTGCAGGCCTTACTTGCGTTCTAGTAAACAAAGGCATCATCAAGACATTGCCAACTCCCCTAAAAATTGGCCTTATAGCTCACCTATCTGGCAGCACGGCGCTAGGCCCGTCACCAAACAAGAAAGTTTTGATAGGGAGTGTCGAAGAAGTTATAAGATTAGGTGCTGATGCCGTATCGGTTCATATAAACATTGGAGCAAAAGAGGAATCTGAAATGTTACACGACTTAGGAATAATTTCAGATGAGTGTGATAAGTGGAGTATGCCGCTGGTCGCAATGATGTATCCAAGGGGTGAAAGCATCACTAATCCTCACGACCCGCAGATCGTCGCACACGCGGCTAGAATTGGAGCAGAAGCGGGTGCAGATATCATTAAGGCTGTATATACTGGCGATGTAGATTCTTTTAGACAGGTCGTGGAAAGTTGCCCGGTTCCAATCGTTGTAGCAGGGGGACCTAAGACTAACACCGATCAGGACGTGATTGAGATGTGCTCTGCAGCGATGGAAGCTGGAGCGTATGGAGTGACATTCGGTAGAAACGTGTTTCAACACCCTAACCCGCAAGCAATGGTTAGCGCCCTACGGGAAATCGTCATAGAACGAAGGACCACCAGGGAAGCGATGCTATACCTTGACAGGAAGAAAGGCTAAAGAGATCATCGTTAGTCCGGCTGTTTCAGAATCCAGCCTAGACGATTTCCTGTCGAAATTAATCCATATCAAGATTCTCAATATCGATCCTAGATTAGCTCCCAAAGGAAAATTCAAAACCCTTTTTGAATCAAAAGATGCAGACATGGTTATCTGCAAAACGGTAAGTGAAATAAGGAATGCAAAGTCGGCCGATAAGATCGTAGGATATTCCAAAAAAGTACTGAGTAATGTGGATCTTGATGAAGTGGTATCTGCTTCTATACTTGGCGCAGAATTTGTCATAGTCGAGGCTGATGACTGGAAAATTATTCCATTGGAAAACATAATCTCGAGGCTGCATAAATCGGGGACCAAGATCTATACTACTGCTAAGAGTGCGGCTGAAGTAAGAACCATGTTTAACATTTTGGAAATGGGTGTTGATGGGGTTATACTTTCAACTAGGATACCGAGGAAGTTGAAGTATCACGGCAGTATATGGAAAATCGAACATTTATCGTCAAGCCAGCAAAAGTCTTGGCTGTCAGGGATGTGGGAACCGGGGAAAGAGTGTGTGTCGATACTGCATCGTTACTAACTCGGGGAGAAGGAATGTTGGTTGGAAGCAGAGCGAACTTTATGTTCTTGGTACACAACGAGTCAGAAGGTTCTGCATTTACGTCGCCAAGGCCCTTCAGAATAAATGCAGGCGCCATTTACTGTTATACAATTGTGCCTGGAGGGGAGACCAAGTATCTTTCCGAGATTGAATCTGGCATGGAAGTGCTCATCGTCAATAAGGAGGGGACATCCAGACGAGTTACTGTTGGAAGGTCAAAAATTGAAACCCGACCCTTAAGATTGGTGAAGGGAGAAATCGATGGAGAGGTAGGAACCGTGATATTACAAAATGCGGAAACCATCAGATTCCTGAGTAGGGATGGCGCGTTGATTCCTGTCACAGAAGTAAAAGTGGGTGATGAGATACTTGGCTTTAAGAACACGCAAACGGGACGTCATTTTGGATTAGAAATAGACGAATATATTCTTGAAAAATGAGTACTGACATTGATGTTAAACTGTAAATAAAGATTCTTTATCGGGAAGTCGATTATTTTAAAGCATTTGGGATATGGATAAATCACTAAAAATCTATTGATGCTAGCACATCAAAATGCCGGTGACTTGATAATTCCTGGCAACTGTAAAGAAGCATTGAAGAGTATTGCTTCAGGTTCAATCCAGCTGACTATCACTTCGCCTCCGTATAGAAACGCAATTGATTACGAGCTTCATGCGTCCGGGGCCGGAGGATATTATCGTGGCAGAAATAAAATTACAACCAGGGATTACTTGGACGAAATGGTAGAAATCTTTGACGAGAGGATTTATAGAGTAACCAAAGATGGAGGCTATTGTTGCATAGTAATAGCAAATGAGATTGTTAACGGCACGATTTTGCCCTTGCCGCATATTCTCTTATCACAACTAGTCCAGCCATCTGGTAATTGGAATCTTCACGAGGAGATTATTTGGCATAAGGTTACTGGTGGTACTAACAGGTACGGCTCTTTCGTAATTAATCCATACCCAAAGTACTATCGAGCAAATGTGATGCATGAGTTCATCCTAGTATTACGTAAAGGAAGCGTAAACTCAGGTAGAACACAACGGGACGAGACACTTCCCGCAACTCACGAGGAATGGACAAAAGAAATAGCCAATTCTATATGGCATATCGCCCCTGTCCCCCCTGGATGTATATTACACCCCTGTCCATTTCCTGAAGAAATACCCTACAGACTCATGAAATTGTACTCATACGAAGGAGATACGATTCTGGATCCTTTCAACGGCAGCGGCCAGACCACAAAAGTGGCATCCCATTTCCGTAGACGATATATTGGAATAGAAATAGTGCCTGAATACGTACGATTAGCAATCGCAAGACTTGCTGAAGAAGAGCTTCACATTAGACCTGAAGCCTTGATTGCAAATTGGAAAAAAATTCCATCGCATTGCTTCGATAATTTGTAGAGTTATCATCTTTAATTATGTGTTCGTGGTATAATAATACGATGTGGCGTGACAGCATCTACCTCCTCGAACGTTAGATCTCCGAAAACACACCGATGCAGTCGATGTGGAAGGGAATTCGACAGCCTGGAAGCTTTAAATGCTCACGAAAGGGTGGAACACGATAGTACGAGCCACCCGCCGGCGGGAGTCGGTTAATAACCAAACTTGTTGGTAAAAAGAGTGGATTAAATTAGAGAAAACCTCACCTTACGAAAGGAGGAGATAATCGAATCCTGTGTTATCTTAATGTCTACAAGCAGTGTTGCTATTCTACTTCTACAGATATAACTATTAGATGAGACGTTGCCGATCAAGATTTGTGTTTCGATAGCAGCGAGTAAGCCGGAAGACATAAGAAAGCGTATAGAACGGGCATTTTACTTTGGAGCAGACTATGTAGAAATTCGATTCGATTTCTTGAAGCAGCAAAGTATCCGAGAAACCCTTCAGATAGTCGAGCCCATCAAGGAGAGAGCAATCTTTACCCTTAGGTCGGTTCAGGAGAACGGCAAATTTCGGGGTAGTAACGATGACCGAATTTCTTGGCTACAAGAATTGTCAGTGTGTAGGCCAATGCTTCTCGACGTTGAATTGCGTACTCTACTCGGTAACGATCAGTTGGTAGACTTCTTCTCAGGAAGCAAGACTAAGATTTTGGTATCTTGGCATGACTTTCAAAAAACACCTACGAATAAGGCACTCGCTGATATAATTAGGCGAATGAAAAAGTATAGCCGATATCTGAAAGTCGTGACTACCACGAATTATGTTCAGGATTGTATAAGACTACTAGACTTGTATGATGTTACTACAGAACTGAACTTGATAGCATTTGGGATGGGGGAACTAGGGGTCTTATCTCGAATCTTATGTACCATATGCGGAAACGCCCCGTTTACATATTCCTCCTTGGAAGATCCAATTGCTCCAGGCCAGCTAACTTTGCAACAAATGAGAAGGCTATATGATAAAGTTGATCTCAGGCTAGGTAAGGGGGATGAAGGGGGATGAAGGAAACCTCTCTTAGAATATATTGCATAATAGGCGATCCTATAAACGGTTCATTATCACCTGTGATGCAGAATGCAGCATTCGGCTACCTTGGGCTCAACAATACCTATATTGCATTTAGGGTCCCTAAAGGTGAGCTAAAGGCTTCCCTTGATTCTCTTCGAGCCACGAATGCCTCTGGCTTTAATGTTACGATACCACATAAGGTTGACATCGTACCACATCTCGACGAGCTCCACCCGTCTGCTCAAAAAGCTGGTGCAGTCAATACAGTTAACAATATCGAAGGAATTTTCAAAGGATTCAATACAGATATCTATGGCTTTATCGAACCTCTTCGGAGAAGACACGTGGATTTAAACGGAATGAAAATTCTTTTGATTGGGGCAGGTGGGGCAGCCCGAGCAATAATAGCTGCACTCTCTGATGAGACGGGAATCTCGGCATTAAAAATTACGAATAGGACCAGACAAAATGCTGAAGAGTTGATAGCAATGGCTTCTAATCTTGGATTAAAGGCTGATTTTACGAGAAGTGAGGATTTATCAGAACAAGCTTTCAGGTCAGATTTGATTATCAATTCTACTCCGATCGGAATGGCTAACGAACAAAGCCTCGTGGATCGGGATAAGATAAACAAGAACAGTATTGTTTACGACCTGGTCTACAGGCCGATGGTCACTAGATTAATCGAAAATGCAAAACAGGCAAGTGCCTCGGTAGTTTATGGTTATGAGATGCTTCTTGCCCAAGGGGCGAGGGCGTTTGAAATTTGGACAGGGATGAGTGCACCTATGGAAGTGATGAAAAAAGCTCTTTTGGGTCGTTTTGCCGAGCCCTCATGATCAGAAAAAAGGTGCGGGCGGTTACCCATGGCGCAGTTTCTATCGTAAATGCGATCGCTACCGGCAAAGGATCTGCCCTAGGTATCTCTCTAACTGTAACGGCAGAGGCCGAGTTGAGACCTGGGCACGGAGTACAGTGTCAGACGGCTAGTGCGAAACTTATGCGCAACATTGTGTTCAACACAATTCCACAGAGTATACTCTCCGAAAATTCGGTTTGTCTAAGCGTCAAATCCCAAATCCCCGCTGGGGTTGGACTGAAAAGTTCTAGTGCGGTCTCTAGTGCTGTTGCGTTAGCGTGCAGCAAACTAATTAAAGACAAAATAAATGACCATGCTGTCTTAGATGCCGCTGTGCGTGCGAGTTTGGACGCAGGAGTTACTATTACTGGGGCGTACGATGACTCTACTGCATCTTACTTCGGAGGATTTGTGGTAACAAACAACTACACACTCGAGATCAAACGACACGAAAAAGCGCAGGAAAACCTCTACGCTACAATCTTTCTCCCTCATTCAGCGCCAAGAGGAGATATACACAAGCTGAATCTAATGTCCGACCTTTCGCAAGAGGCAATCGAATGGGCGACGGTGGGGGAGTATTGGAAGGCTATGAATCTGAACGGGATGGTCCTTTCCTCGTGCTTGTCCAAGGATTACTACCCTGCGATAACGGCAATACAGAAGGGGGCCTTGGCCGCGAGCATGTCTGGAAATGGCCCTTCTATTGCGGCGGTTTCCTATGAGGAGAAGTTAGCTGACATTAACTTGGGCTTTAGCAAGTTTAATGGGAAAGTGATCGTTTCGAAAATTAACAATTACAAGGCATCGGTAGAAACACTAATTGGTAAGAATTCTGGTAGCGAACTCGAGGATTAACGGTACTCTAAGATGCCCACCAAGTAAGAGCTATAGCCATAGAGCAATTGTAGTAGCATCGCTTGCGGATGGGGAGTCTACTATTAAGAACCTTCTAACTTCTCGCGACACATTAGCCACTATTACGGCTTGTAGGGCTCTCGGAGTGGACATCCAACAAAA
>AF_2010_repII_A1DRAFT_10000295_pt1 | contig 10635 bp, 10 predicted proteins | sample AmaForreplicIIA1_FD_9195 | JGI IMG/M metagenome (IMG submission 9195)
AATACCTACGTGCTGCTGACCGAGGTCTTGCCGCTCGCCATCAAGAAATATGGCGGGTTCGACGCCGACGCACTGCGCAAGGCCGCGCTCGAAGTGGACCTGCCCGAAGGCGGTACGATGCTTGGCTTCGGCGTGAAGTTCGGCAACGAAGAGTCGATCGCCTCCGGTCAGAACGAACGTGCATTCCCGGTTATCGTCCAGTATATCGACGACAAGTCGTACGTGGTGTGGCCGAAGAGCCTTCAGGCGCGCGAGCCGGTCTTGCCGCTGCCCCACTCATCCCCTTATGCGAAATGATGATTCTCTTTCGTTCCAAATTCCAATGTGTTTGGCGTGCTAGTTAATCCGAAGGATTTAATACCACATTAGCGGACAAATGACGTGACTCTCGCTGCGTTGACCGCTTTTGGGGGTAAAGCAGACATCGCGCGGAAATGGGCTGTTGTCAGCTTTTGACCCAAAGCAAGACAATGACCGCATATATAAAACTTCACCGAATTCCAGCGATAACTCTAAATGCAATCGGAATCTGAAGACCATTTGCCGATGCATATTGCTGCGCTATCTGTTCTACCTTGGCTCGTATCCGTTGCTGAACGTCGGCGTTCTGTGCTCCGATGACGGTTGATACCCGCACAAAGCTTCCGAGCGCGAGATCCCAAAACTCATCAACGCTTTTGAGTGAGTGTGAGAATGATATGTAATCAATCCCAACGACCTCAAAGCCAGCCGCACGCAAAATCACAGCGAATTCGTTAGGATCTGAAAATCTGTCAACTGCGGGTCCGGCTGGCAACGCGCCAGGAGCACTGATTCCCAGCTCGCTAATGGCTTCAAAGAAGATCCCGTTTATTCGGTTTTTGCCAAAACCGTCCCACCAGGAGAGTGCTACACGACCTTTCGAAACCAGCACGCGTGCAAATTCAGCGAGAACGCGCTCTGGTCTGGAGAAGTGACCTACACCGAAGCTGCTAATGACAGCGTCAAAGGATGACGAATCCAATGGCAATTCCTCGGCGCTGCCTTCGCGAAAGTCGAGATGCGGATGCAGCGTGTGCGCCAGCTCAATCATTGCCGGTGCGATATCGATCCCAATGACGCGCGCACCACACTCCGCTGCCTTTGCGGCTAGCGTTCCGGGGCCGGTTGCAACATCGAGCAGCCGGGTACCGTTTCCAACATGGGCTGCCTTGAGCAACGGCTCGATTGCACCGTTGGTCACTGCCGAGAACGCGTCGTAATAGCTTTCGGCAAGCTTGTCGTGAGTAGTTCTCTCGAAATTGCGGAACGCTTCCAAATCAAATTGTGACTGGCTCATGTTCGTCCCCGGTTTTGCAGCCCAGATTACAGGATATCCACGCCCAAGAAGGGATACCCTTGAAGCTCCACCATGTTTGCTATTGGCACAAAGCGGACATCGCGACCCGCTCAACCAATGTCCGCTTTTGGGGGTAAAGCAGACATCGGGCGCTTTTGACCCAAAGCGGACATCGACGGACCGCTTTCAACGATCCGGTTTGGGCCTATAGGATGGTTCGCCTTGAGCCTGCGGGGCCCCCCAATGAGGCGGCGCGAGTGACGGCCATAGACGACGTGAGAATTTGGGCATGGCGACACACCGAGACCTGATCCTAGACCAATTTTCCCGCCAAGCACTGCCCTTCAGTGCCGCCGCCATGATCAACGACAAAGACGCGTTGAAGATGATCGTGAATGCAGCCCGGCCGGGACCGAAGGACACGGTTCTCGATGTCGCCTGCGGGCCGGGTCTCGTCGTTTGCGCCTTCGCTCCGTATGCGGGGAGAGTGACCGGGATCGACATGACCCCCGCGATGCTCGACCGCGCGCGTCGATTTGCGGCGGAGCAAGGCGTGCGCAACGTCGACTGGCATCAGGGCGACGCATACTTACTGCCGTATGCCGCAGAGAGCTTCACTATTGTGGTCACACGTTATTCATTTCATCATCTGATCGATCCTGCGGCGGCACTTCGGGAGATGGCCCGGGTGTGCGCCGCAAAGGGGTGCATTGTAGTCGTCGATGCCTACGCACCAGAGGATTCCGATGAGGCGGCGGAGTTCAATCGTGTTGAGCGATTACGTGACCCCTCGCACGTCAGGTCGCTGAGTTTATCGGCTTTGCGGGATATGTTTGGCCGGGTCGGGTTGCCTGAGCCAAGGGCCACTCTTTACGAGCTGCGGGTTGAGGTACGGGACCTGCTCGCTCGGGCGTTCCCCAATCCCGGCGACGAGATCGAAATCGTCAAAACGTTTAGGGCGTCGGCGGCTGATGGTCGCCTTGGAATCCCCATTCATCTTCACGGCGACAACGTCCATGTTACCTATCGTGCAGCGATCCTTGCCGCTTGCGCATCAGTTTGATTTTGCAACGCCCCCTGACGCTGGTTATGGGGAGTTCGGTGCGCGTGACAGTCAAGCTTGTTTTGGCACAAAGCGGACATGCCAGTTACGCTCCGCAATGTTCGCTTTCGGGAATAAAGTGGACATCGACCGAGCGATGCAGAGTGTCCGGGCACTTCCCGACGAGCGAGATCGGAATCAGGTCCGTTGTCGGACTGTAGTCGAGTGAGCGGTATAGGGCACAGGTAAAGCGGACATCAGGTGGACATCGCGAAATGTGTGCTCTGATCCATTTCGGTTCGATTTACTGTGATGCACAATGACAGAAAAAACTAATTACAGCACGGGTCATGACCAAGAGCGACGTCAATATTAGAGTGCAAAATGCGGATCTTTCTAACTGGTGCCGGTGGCTTTATAGGCAGCGCAGTTGCCCTAGCCCTTGTTGCCGCTGGTCACAAAGTTCGCGGCTTGGTTCGTAACCGAGCAACGGCTGATGTAGTTGGCGCCTACGGGATCGAAGCGGTTGTTGGTTCACTTGATGACATGCCCGTGTTGCAAGCTGAAGCGCGCGCCGCTGATGCCGTCGTCAATGCGGCCTCGAGCGACCATCGCGGCGCTGTGGAGATCTTGATCGATGCCATGTCCGGTTCAGGCAAAGCTCTTATTCATTCGAGTGGAAGCAGCATCGTTGCGGATCTCGCAATGGGTGAGCCATCCGATCGAATCTTCGATGAGGCGATGCCGATTGAGCCGCTGCCTGAAAGGTCCGGACGTGTAGCGATCGACCGGATGGTGCTTGCGGCTCCCGGTATCCGCTCCGTCGTGCTCTGTAATACGATGATCTATGGCAATGCGCTTGGGCTGCCAGCGCAGAGCGTCCAGATTCCCGCACTCGTGCGGGAAGCCAAAGCATCAGGCACAGTGCATTATATCGGGCGCGGGTTGAACCGCTGGTCCAATGTACACATCGCTGATGTAGCGGCGCTTTACGTACTAGCAGTCGCCAAGGCGCCAGCCGGTGCATTTATGTATGTCGAGAGTGGTGAGGAGGCGCTTGGTGAAATTGCTCAAGCGATCGCAGCCCGGCTAGGGCTCGGTACCGCGCAGGGTTGGTCTGCCGACGGTGCTATTGCAGCCTGGGGACGAAATTTGGCGGTGTTATCGCTCGGTTCCAACAGTCGCGTGCGCGGCAAAGCCGCGATTGAGCTTGGCTGGTCACCTGCCCAGCGATCAGTCACGCAGTGGATTTCCAAAGAAATGGTTTAGCGTAAGAGGTGACGCTGCAAGCTCCGCCTATTTGACAGCGCCGCCGGTTATCCCGCTGATGAACCGATCGAGAAAAAGATTGTAAGCGATCGCCACCGGAACGCTCGCGATCAGCGCCGCACCCATCAGCTCCCCCCAGTAGAAAATGTCGCCGCGAATCAGGTCGGTTGCCACCCCAAGCGTCACGGGCTTCTCCTCCGAGGAGGAGATAAAAGTCAGCGCGTAGACGAATTCCTGCATGGTCAGCGTGAATGCGAAGATGACCACGGTGAGGACCGCCGGTACTGAGAGCGGCAGCACCGTCTTCACGAACGCGCCGACGACGGTGCACCCGTCGACGATCGCCGCCTCCTCGATCTCGCGGGGCACCGATTTGAAAAAGCCCATCAGCAACCAGGTGCAGAACGGGATCGTGAACGTCGGATAAATCACCACCAGCGACCACAGTGAGTCCTGCAGCCCCAAGATCGTTACGACCCGCGACAGCGGCAGGAACAGCAGCGTCGGCGGCACCAAATAGGTCAGGAAAATTCCGATCCCGAGCGTTTCGGCGCTGCGCCCCGGCATGCGCGCAAGACTATAGCCGGCCGGCAGCGCCACGATCAGCGTAATGGCGACGACGCATAGCCCGACCAACGCGGAGTTCATCAGCCACTGCACAAACAGCGTCTCCGTGAAAAGATATCTGATGTGCTCGAGCGTAGGCGCGGTGTTGAACCAATATGGAATCGATTTGAGATCGTAGAGATCGCCGTCAGCCTTGAAGGTGGTGATCAGCATCCAGTAGAACGGGAAAGCGGCGAACACCACGAGCGTGATCACGGCCGCGTAGAACGACCCCTCTCCACCGAGTTTTTTGGCCAGCCGAAGCATCTCAGATCTCCCGCCGCCGCAATGAGCGCAGCAGTAGGATTACCGCGACCAGCAGGAACGGGAACAGGAACAAGCAGATGGCAGCGCCGTGGGCGACGTCGCCAGACAGGATGCCGACCTGGAAGGCGTACGTACCCAGCACCTGCGTGCTGTTGATCGGCCCGCCCTTGGTCAGGAGATAAACGACGCTCAAATCCGTGAAGGTGAACACGGTGCCGAAGATCAGAGCGATCAGCACGATCGGCGCGATAATCGGCAGGATGATCTGGTAGTTACGCCGCCAGAAGCCGGCGCCGTCGACGGTTGCGGCGTCCAGCACGTCTTTCGGCACCGAAGTGAATCCGGCGAGGAAGATTACGACGCCAAACGGAAACAGCCGCCAGGCATGCACCACGACGACCGCGATCATCGCCAGGTCCTCCTGGCCCAGCCATTGCGGCCGGTTGGCGGCGTCGACCAGCCCAAGCGCGATCAGCGTCCAGTTGATTACACTGTAGAGGGAATCAAACATCCACAGCCAGGCTACCGTTGCCAGCGATACCGGCACCGCCCAGGGCAGCACGACCAGCGCACGAGCGATGCCGCGGCCGCGGAATTCCTGCATCAACAGCATCGCCCCAATCTTGCCGAGCAACAGGCCGATGATCTGGGCACTGATGGTGAACACGAGAGTATTGATGAGCGTCCGCCGAAAGATCTCGCTACCGATGATATCGCGAAAATTCTTCAGCCCGACGAATGCGAGGCTTTCATTGAAGATGTTGTATGCGCTCACACTATAATAAAGCGCGAGCAGAAACGGCAGGCCGACCAACAGGACGACATAGAGGATCGCCGGCGCGATGAATAGCGGCCCAACGATTTCCGCGCGATCCAGGAAGAAACGCGAACGGGCTGGGCGCGGCGTAAGCGTGATCGCGGTCATTGGGCTTGGGCCTTGCCTTCGCTGCGCCGGCCGTCAAGATCGAAAAAGCGCAGCTCGGTCTCGCGAACCGCGAAGGGGTGCCATTCTCCGGGTCGAATCCCGGTGAGCTGCACGTGGGCTGGCAGCTTCGCAGTGACCTCGCGTTTCGCTGCAAAGCCATCGATCGCCCCGTAGAGGATGCGCTCCGAGCCGAGATATTCCATGCGATCGATACGGAACGCGAGCTCGGTGAGCGCCGCGCCATTGAGTAGTTCCTTCGGCAAGAAATGCTCTGGGCGGAAACCAAGCGAGCCGCCGTCACGCTGGAGCAGATTCATCGGCGGCGTGCCCAAAAAGCCGGCGACGAATTCGTCGGCTGGGTCGTCGTAGATTTCAGCGGGCGTCCCGATCTGCCGCAGCTTACCGTGGTCGATCACCGCGATGCGGTCGCCCATGCCCATCGCCTCGACCTGATCGTGAGTGACGTAGATCGTGGTAGTGCGCACGGTCTGCTGGAACTGCTTGAGCTCGCTACGGGCGCTCGCACGCAGCTTGGCGTCGAGGTTCGATAGCGGCTCGTCGAGCAGGAACACGGTGGGCTCGCGCACCAATGCGCGCGCCAGTGCCACGCGCTGCCGCTCGCCGCCGGAAAGCTCGCGTGGGCGGCGATGCAGGAGGCGATCGAGGCCGAGCAGGCCAGCGGCCCATGCAACCTTGCGCTGGATCTCCACCTTCGCGACGCGCTGTGTGCGCAGCGGGAAGGCGATGTTGTTGGCGACTGTGAGGTGCGGATAGAGGCCGTAGCTCTGGAACACCATAGCAACGCCGCGCGCGCGGGGTGGCACCTCATTGACGACCTCCCCGCCGATCAGGATTTCGCCCGATGTCGCCCTCTCCAGGCCGGCAATGATGCGCAGGAACGTCGTCTTGCCGCAGCCCGATGGACCGAGCAGCACCAAAAACTCGCCGTCGCGCACTGCCAAGCTGATGCCATCGACCGCAACAACATCGCCGAACTGCTTGCGGATATTGGTGGCGGTAACTGCACCCATGAGAGACTTTCCTTAATACTCGAGCGGGCGCCCAAACACATGCCGATGAACGAGTCAGGTTGCCGCGCAAAGGCGTGGGCGAGCCACCCGCCCACGCGCGTTCGTTCACGAGAGCCACTTCTTGTAGATCAGTTCCACTTCCTTGGTGGCCCAGGTCACCGCTTCCTCGGGCGTCGCTTTGTCGGTCGCAGCTTTGGCCATCATGTCGTTTATGACGAAATTGTCCGCGACTTCGTCCGATGCCGGCCCGGCCGGCCCCGGGTAACCATAGGTGGCGTGCCACTCGCCAGCAGTCTGCAGTACGGTCAGCTTGTCGGCCGGGTGCGAGGTCGGATCGTTTGACAGGATCGGCATCGGCTTCGGCACAATGTCCGCGAACAGCGGATGATTGTAGCCGGTGCTCGCTTGAAAGGACTCTGTACCATGATCTGCGTAGTAGCGGAGGAAGTCGATCGCTACATCCGGATTGCGCGCGAAGCGCCAGACGACGTAGGAATTCGGCGATGCAGCCGCGATCCGCCGCACTGGCCCAGCGGGGGTTTTCCACACGTAGATCTTGTCTGCCAGTTCGGGGCTGGCCTTCTGGATGCTTCGATACGCCGAGATCGGATTGTGAATCCAGGATCCACGCGCTGACGCCAGGTATTTGTTGTTGCTGGCGTCGTCCCATGACAGCACGTCGGGCTCCATCGCCTCCTTATAGAGGGCGCGGACGTATTTCACGACCTCCAGCGTCTCTTTAGAATTAAGCGTGACGCGCTTGCCGGTTTCTTCGCATTCGGAGGCGCCGTAACTCCACAACATGCTCCGATATGAGAGGTTCGGATCGACGGAGTGCCCGAGCGAAATGCCGACCGGGTTGCCTTTGGCTTTCAACTTGGCGCCGCCAATCCGGATATCTTCCCACGTGTCGGGCGTCATCCCGATCTCGTCCCACAGATCCTTTCGATATAGGCCCGGGAAACTGATGTAGTAGGCAGGAAAGGCGCTCCAGGTCTTGTCGCTCTCGTTGTAGGCGATCTGGCGGCCGATCGTCAGGACCTTGCCGTATTTCTTCTCGGTCTCACTGACGAGCGCGGTGAGGTCAATCACATGCTTCTCATAGAGATGAGGCCCACCTGAGCCGTTGAAGGCGAAAATGTCGTGTCCCGCTTGGCCAGCAATCTCCGCCGCGGCGCGAGCCGGCAGCTCGAGGTGCGGGATGTGATCGACCGTGACGGTGATGCCGTTCTTCTTGCCCCAATCCTTCGCGAAGCCATCGAACCAACTATCGTACTGCGGAACGAAATGGCTCCATTGCAAGATTCTGAGTGTCTTGGTCTGGGCAAGGGCATCGGCTACGAACGGCGCTGAAACAAGGGGCGCCAAACCGGCAGATCCCGCAGCAACGCCAGACGTCCTAAGGAAGTCACGTCGCGTGACGGAGCGCTTCCTTTTGTTTCCTCCTGATTCCATCGCACACCTCTCTTTTTAACGATCGTGATGTCGGTGATGCACTCTTGACTTTGCGTTATCGATGCGTCTGGCCGGGCGGCTTTTGTTGCTACGGCTTGACGCGGTCACAATTGCTTTCGGCCATGTCAGCGAAGGGTCGGCAAAACCCGACGTGCAGCCGAACGCAGAACCGAGCGGCCGCCTTTCATCCAGGGTGCTGCGGATGACGCTCATTTCGCATTTCTCAGCGAAGGCGCTACCTATTCGACATAGGCATTATGGCCATGCATTATTGGCATGGCAATGCAAAAACGGGTCGAACTGTGGATGTGTTCGCGCTCAGTCGCTCGCATTGCCACTTGGAACTCAACGAACACATCGAGGTCCGGCGCTCCGCGCCCGGCGGAGGAGCAGTTATGGAAATGCGAGTGTTTGGCCGCACCGGCATGAGGCTTTCGGTCCTGGGCTTCGGTTGCGGCGCGGTCGGCGGACTAATGGTTCGAGGCGATCCGCACGACCAGGAGCGCACGATCGCGCGGGCGATCGATGCTGGGGTGAACTACTTCGACACTGCGGTGCAGTATGGCGATGGAGAATCAGAGAAAAATCTCGGCTCTGTCTTGCAAAAGCTGAAACCGGCCAGTGTGATGGTGGGCACCAAGGTCCGGCTGCGGAGTGAAGACTTTGGGCGCATTTCCAACGCCGTGACAAAGTCGCTCGAAGGCAGTTTGTCGCGGTTGCGTCTCGAGCGGGTTGATATCTTCCATCTGCACAATGGCATCACCGTTGTGGGCGGCGGAGAAGCGCTCAGCGTCCGACAGGTGCTCGACGAGGTGGTACCGACACTCGAGCGAGTGCGCGGGCAAGGCAAGACGCGTTTTCTCGGACTTACGGCAATCGGCGACACCAGAGCGCTGAGCCAGGTGATCGATCCGGGCGTCTTCGATAGCGCTCAGGTGGTTTACAACATGCTCAATCCCTCGGCGGCCGTTGAGCTACCGCCGAATTATCCGGCACAAGATTATGGGAGGCTGTTCAATCTTACCAAGGCGGCAGGTGTTGGCGTCATCGGTATCCGCGTGCTCGCCGGCGGCGCACTGTCCGGATCGACCGAGCGCCATCCGATTGCGAGTCCACCGCCCGAACCGATCGGCTCGGCTATGAGCTATGAGGCCGACGTCGCGCGCGCTCGGCGTTTCGTCTCGCTGGTCAGGGAGGGATTCGCGTCAAGCCTAAGTGAAGCCGCCACGCGGTTCGCGCTCTCGCATCCGGCGATGGGGACCATCTTGGTCGGTATGGCGACGCTGCAACAGTTCCAGGATGCGCTCGCCGCGGTTCAAAAAGGTCCGCTTGCAGCTGCTGCGCTCGACCGGCTTACAGTGTTGCAGCAGGGATTTGTCGGCGAACCTAATTTATAGCCACTGCGGTGGCTATTGCACACCAGCGATCATTTCTGAGTCAGCGCGGGCCATCCTGGCAGCGATCATCGGATGGTCGTCGCTCGATCGCGCTGACCATCCCGATTTCCCGCCAAAAGTCGATGCCGGGGTAAATTCCTCGCCGCGCGCGGGCACGATTTCACCGCTCACGCACCTCGGCCTAGATTATTGGGGGTCAAAAATAATTTAGTCGCTCTAAATTCCCGATTGCTGTGGCGGTAGATTGCCACGCGCAATGCCCTCCTCAACTCGGCAAAGAATTGCTGGCGCTGATCTTCGTCCATCTGTCCGACCAGTCGTGCACCGAGCAAACATTTCCAAAGGTTTGCACTGTCAAAGCGCTACATCTCGCGTCTTTGACGACAAAGACGTTTTTCAGAACGTGTCAAAGGGCATTTGCGTTTATTTGGCTGCCCAAACCATGAGCGTGCCCATCCTGACGGTCACGCTGTCCGGAAAGTTAGAATTGCATTGGAGCACCAAGTTGTAAGTCCCAGCTGGTTTGTCCGCGACGCCAACAACCCCGAAATACACGTCTGTCTGACCGACAGTGTACGATCCCCCGCCCCCGATGTTGTCCAAACCGTTCTGAGGTCCGGTACCGTCGCTGATGAACAAATCGCAGTTCATACGAACTATGTTTGTCGAGCTATTTTGGGCAGTTATCGAGGCGGTTGCGAGGATTTTGCCGGGGAATGGGACCACGATTTGGCCGCCGCTGGCGCCGTTGTTATTCACAAGGTCTCCGACAGCAACGTAACGACCTGAAGGGAGGACGTGGGCAGGCGCAGCGATGGCCCAGCTAGACGGTTGTTGTCCGCCGGACGGTCCTTGATCTCCTTTAGCGCCTTGAGGACCAGGTGGTCCTTGTTGCCCCTGAGGACCAGGTGGACCCTGTTCGCCCTTGGGTCCCTGTTGGCCCTGACCACAGGCGCTAAGGAAAACGGCCAGTGTGAAAACCGCAACGGTAATTGACTTGCGCATTGCCCCCTCCATTTCCTGTCTTCAAGCTACCTCGCAGCGCGGTTGCGACGCGCTTATGGAGAGATCGTGGCAAAGGCGCGCAGCAAGTCAACCTCGTACAGGTGATGCCGCGGTCCCGGTCCCAGACTAGGCGTTGCCTGGCCGCACCCGGCGGGCAGCTAGATGCCAGGCGCGCTCTTTGAGCAGGCCGACAATCTTCGCGCGGTTTCCTCGCAGCTCCTCCGCCACCCGCCGAAACGACGCGATCTGTTTCAAACTGTCACCATCGTCTCGGTTGTTATTCGTCATGTACCGGCTTCCTGCCTAGTCTGACCCGCATC
>AF_2010_repII_A1DRAFT_10000296_pt1 | contig 10629 bp, 9 predicted proteins | sample AmaForreplicIIA1_FD_9195 | JGI IMG/M metagenome (IMG submission 9195)
GATGCAGAGGGTGAGCTTATCGTCGACTCGAACCCTCCTCCCGATCCGGATGTGGTGGACGAGATCGGTCGATCCGCTGGTCTGACCTATCAAGATGGCGAGCCCTTACAATTTGGAGTCAAAGAAGCGGCGAAGGACAATATACGGTGGGAGCTCAACCCTGCGTCATCCGAAGATTATGAGGAGCGGCAAATCAGAGCCACAACGGCACGATACGTGCGACCAGTCTCTCCCACAAGGACGCGAAAAAGAACCAAACATCCAACCCGCACGGGCAAACGGCTCTCACCACCCCGTTAGCATCAGGAGGACTCGATGCCCACAAAAAAGGGCAAACACCATGCTCGACAAGCAAGAAGGGAAGGTAAAGCGGCGAGCACGCAGGCCGGTGAATTCGTCAGGCAAGAGATGCATCACATGAAACGCCGGACACACCGCGTCAAATCCCGCAAGCAAGCAATTGCCATAGGTCTTTCGAAGGCCCGAATGGCAGGAGTGAGGATTCCCCCTACGCGCAGGTCAAGACACAGAACCAGACGCGTTCGGGGCAAACGCTGACCTGCAGGAAAACTTCCCGTAGATCGTCGATCTTCCCGGCTCTGTCGAAAACCCGATGCCCGCTAGCTGGAGGAACGCCGAACCTGATTGATTGAGTGGGTGAGCGCTCCCCCGTAGCATCTTCACACGGGGGAGACGGTAATGGTGAGCACTAGAAGAACGACGATTAACGTACTGGCATAGTTACACTGATGGCGCCGGCCAGATCTCCTTCATTCCAACCTTCTTTTCTCATGCCCGTAATATCCCGTTCTCCTTTCGGGTTACCGTGACAGCCGAGACAGGAGGGAGCGGCGTACTCCGGCTTCATCACGCGCAACGCCGGCTTCCCGTTCACCAAGCTCGTGCGGCTAACGATCTGTCCCTTGGGAGTCTTGGGATCTGCAAAGACCTGCAGCACTTCCTGTTCAAATTCGTCAGGCTTGTTGCCGTCGTACCGGTAGGCAATGCTGGTCAACTTCACCTGAATTCCTGTCTTCTTGTAAAAGGCCGCCCCCGTTCGGCGTGCGAAGGTGGCGGGCAAGAACGCTTTGAAGCCGACCCCTTGCTTGTTGATCATCGGCTGGGCGCCATCCATGACTTCCTTTTGCGATTCCAACATGGTCTGCAACAGTTTTATCGAGGGATGGGAATTTGGAATTGCCAAATCGATGTTCGTTTGCTTCTTAAACCGATCGGCGATCTGGCTGGTCACAAAGTCCGCCGTGACCCCCTTGTCGCCCCGGGTCGAATCGTTGATCAAGGTTTGCTGCTCCGAGATCACACCACGGCCGAGCTCGACCATCTTTATCAGCAGCTTGGCTGTCTCCAGGTCCTGATCGGCTTGTGCCAGATTCGGGAGGATGAACACCAATCCGGCCAATAGAGTTCCAAGTACAGTCGTTGTCATGCGCATCGCTACTGATTCCTCCTGTGTTCGCCCGGTGAATGATGTGTGCTTTCCGCCATCCATCGACACAACCTCCTTGAAAAGTCTGAACCCGTAGAGAAGAATGTACGTGCAACTACGAGTATAGCAGGCGTGAAGAGCCTGCCTCTGCGGGCATCTCCTGAGCGCACTGTCAGCTTCCTCTGGGGTGGGAAACCAACCGGAGGAAATGCATTAACCCCTTACAATACAATATATTGCGTTGCCCTTCGGCCCATTACGGTTAAGGAGTTTTTAGGATAGTCTTGTAAAAGGAAAGGGGGACTTCCGACAACCGGTAGGCCCGAAACCCTAGCCCAACCCGAGTGTCAGGAGCGAGGATAGGAGGAGGAGGACGGCAACCATCCCCTCTCACCGTCAAACACACTGATCAACCTTCGATCATCGAACCACCAGCACTGAGCAGCTGCTGTGCTGGACGATCTTCGTCGAGACACTGCCTAACAGAAAACGCGCGACCGCTCCCATCCCTTTGGCGCCGCTGACGATCAAATCGGCTTTCTTCTGAGTGGCGACTTTCAGAATTTCTTCAGCAGGTTTTCCGAGTCGGAAGGCTTCGTCCACCACGAATCCGCCCTTAATCAGTTTATCCGCAGACTGCTCGACCAATTTCACCCCGGCCTGTTTGATTTCAGGGTACTTGAGGAACGGCATCACGTGGCACACGTCCACCTCGATGGCCGTGTGCCCGCCGTTCGGACCAGCCACATCGGGCCGCAATTTGTTCAGAAGAAAGTCAAGCGCCTTCTCTGAGGACGTGGACCCATCGGTCGCAAACACCACACGATTAAGCGCACGCGAATCTTCCTTCACGACCAGGACCGAGCAAGGCGCATGGGTCGTCACATGGGTGGAGACACTTCCGAGCATGAACCGATCGAGGGCGTCGAGACCCCGGCTGCCGACGACGACCAGCCCGTCCCGCTTCGGCGCACGCTTGAGGATACTCACCGCCACGCACCCTGCTCTTTGACAACCTTTCCTTTTAATTTGAGCGAAGTCAGGAAGGTCCTGGCATCCGCCACGGCCTTTTTGCCCCGCTCTTCCAATCGTTGAATCTCCTCGCGGATGTACCGCTCGTTGCCGAGGAGCACCGGCTGGACCATGAACGGAGCGCGCAGCGCCGCAATGTCGATCACGTGCATAGCTGTGACCTCAGGCGGAGTGGAAAACGGCATTTGAGCAACCCATTCGAGCCCCCAGCGCCCATATTTAGATCCATCAATTCCCACAAGGACTTTCATGGTACGTATCCTTTCGTCAAAACACCCCCCGTTCTCGTCCAGTTCATCGACCTAGATGACAGAGCCGAATCGCGCCTGAAATGCTTCTGGGGACAGTCCTGCCACCGCCGCGCATCGTCCCAGCGTCTTCCCATCGGTCAGATCGTCTTGAGACAAACGGATCATGTACCGTCGCGCGATCTGGTAGGACTCTGACTCGACGTCCACCATCCGGACCTTCGCCCGGCCGGTTGCCGGATCCAACATCTCTTTGAACGGGATAGGCGTGAATCGCCCCTGTTGGATCGACACCATTGCCGCGGTGCTTCCGTCGAGAAGAAACTGTGCGGCACAGTATCCGAGATCGCGCGTGTATTCCATGTCGAAAGGAATCGGATCGGCACAGCGCAGTTCGTACCCGATGTTCTTGGTCACAATGGTCGTATTGAGGTTGAAGCTCCCCAGCGCTTTCGCCACTTCACGTTTGAGGACGTCCCCGATATCGATTTCCGAGAAGCGAATGTGGCCGTGTTGGTCCCGCTCTATGTGGTCCAACCCACCTAGGTCTTGAGGCTCAAGCACCTCGACCAACCCTTCGGCTAAGATGGCGACGCCGTCGAATCGCCCCTCGCTCGCGCGTTTGATCATGGCCGCCACCAACAAATCGACCAGTGTCGCCAGCTTCACTGGCCGCTCGCGAAATTCTTCGGGAATGAGAGTCAGCGTCGCACCGGCTGCTTTTCCGATCCCGAGTGCCAGATGGCCGGCCTTGCGGCCCATGGTCACAACGAAATACCAGCGAGTGGTTGTTTGGGCGTCCACCATCAGATTCTTCACAATCGCCACGCCAATATGGCGTGCGGTCTGAAACCCAAAGGTGGGAATACCGTACGGGAGATCCAAATCGTTGTCGATCGTTTTGGGGACATGCACGACCTGAAGCCGACCTGTCGCCTTCTCCTCGAGTTTCAGCGCCGAAAACGCCGTGTCGTCTCCGCCAATCGTGATCAGCCTGGTGACACCGAGCCGGTTCAAGGCCGACACGACACGGTCGAGATGCTCCGGTTCCTTGGTGGGATTCGCCCGCGAGGTCCCGAGCAATGAACCGCCACGAAAATGAAGGCGGCTGACCTCCTCGATCGAGAGGGGGTGCACATGGCTCGTGTTTCCCTGAATCAGCCATTCGAAGCCATGGAGGAGGCCGATGACGTCGCAGCCACCCAGAATACTCCGGATCGTGGCTGCCCCGATTACGCTGTTAATGCCGGGAGCAGGACCCCCTCCAACGAGAATTCCAACCGTCGTCTTCGGCGACGTCATCCATCTCTCCTACACCGTTGCCCCAGGATCTTCCCACCTCTTCTTGAGTAGAGGCATGGTTGTATCTTCCATTTCATCCAGCGTCAAGCGGTGCGCTTCGAACAGACTGTATAGGTGATGGGCTGCCAGCCCGACCCGAATGATTCAGGTTTTCGAGCGCCGGTCTCATGCGGCCCGCCACTCGACTGTTTTTAGGTAATCAACTGATACCGCACGTGCCCTAGTTCCGCTTCATCTTCCGCATCGAGTCCTTCTCGTTCAACGAGTTCCACTCGAACGGCGGACACTTTGTACTCCGGGCACTTGGAGCTTTCATCCGCGCTCGACGAAAGTAGGTCGTTGATAGTCGAGGCTGGGAAGTGAAAGCTGGTGAAGAGATGCCCTGGAAGCACGCGTTCGCTCGTTGCGACGGGAAGCATTGCCTCGCCACGGGCGCTGATCAATCGAACGATCGCGCCGTCAGCTAAATGCAGCCGCTCCATATCGGCCGGGTGCATTTCCAACAGATCGGTATCGACAACGTCCAAAATTTCGGTCCGGCGAGTTTGGGCCCCGCAATTGTAATGTTGGAGAATGCGGCCGGTCGTCAAGACGAAGGGGTACTCCGCGCTGGCTTGTTCACCCGGAGGCAGATAGTCCACTGCGACGAAGCGCGCTTTCCCCTTGGGGAAGGTTTCCCCGTGCATGAGTGTTGTCCCCGGATGCGCCGCAGTTGGCACGGGCCACTGCAAACCGGCGGGATCGTCCAACCGGCCATACGACACGCCCGCAAACATGGGCGTGAGTTTGGCGATTTCGTCCATAATCTCCGAGGGATGGGCATAGGTCATGGGATATCCCATTCGCGTCGCCACTTCGCAGACTACTCGCCAATCAGGGAGAATCCCGTTCGGAGGGTCGACAACTTTGCGAATCCGCTGTATCCGCCGTTCAAGATTTGTGAAAGTGCCGTCTTTCTCTCCAAAAACGAGGCACCCGGAAGGATGAGAGTCGCAAATTTGGCGGTCTCGCTCATAAACAGATCCTGGACGACGAGAAACTTCAGGTTCCGGAGTGCTTGATGCACCTTCTTCAAATTGGGATCGGTTTGCGCAACATCGTAGCCGATGATCCAGAGCCCCTTGAGTCGGCCGGCGATCGCGGCATCCCACATATCCGGCGTCTTCATGCCTCGTTTTGTCGGCAAGGGACGTCCTGTAACGCTTTGATGTAGCGATGCGAGTGCGAGATCGTCCAAACTCTGATAGCCGGCAAAGTAGGTGGGCAAACACCCGACATCAGAGGCGCCCTGCACATTGTTTTGCCCACGCAAGGGATTGATGCCAGTGCCGGGCTTACCGATATTGCCGGTGGCCAGGGCCAGGTTGCACAGCGCCATCACCCCGTGGCTCCCCCACCGATGTTCGGTCACACCCAAGCCATGAAGGCTGAGCGACGCTCCACTCTTGGCATAGTCCCGAGCAGCCTGGTAGACGAGATGAGCCGAGACGCCGGTGATGGGTTCCATTTCTTCCGGCGTACATTCCGAGACGGCCTTAAGCCAATCCTCAAATCCCTCGGTCCTCGCGGCGATAAACGGGTGATCGAAGAGGCTCTCCTTGGCGATCACGTGGCCCATCGCATTGAGCAGCGCTACGTTGGTGCCGGGACGCAACTGCAGGTGGAGGTCGGCGATCCGCGCGAGCTCCGTTCGTCGCGGATCGACGACGATCAGCGGCACCCCACGACGATGGGCCTGTTTGATCTGGGCCCCGACTACCGGATGGGACTCCGTCGGGTTGGCGCCCACCACCAGGATGAGTTTGGCCCGGTCAATATCTTTGATTGAGTTGGTCGCGGCTGACGCGCCCAAGGTCTCCATCATTCCGGTCACCGTGGCGCTATGGCAGACGCGCGCACAGTTGTCGATATTATTGCTCCCCATGACGCAACGGACGAACTTGCCGAAGAGATAATTCTCTTCATTCGTTCCACGGCTGGATGAAATCACGCCGACAGCATCGGCTCCGTGCGATTCTTTTAGATGTGTAAACTCCGATGCGATGCGATCGAGCGCTGCGTCCCAGGAGATCTCCTCCCAGCGGTCTCCCCGGCGCAGCAGCGGCGTCCTCAGCCGATCATGTGCCTCATTGTACGTCCAGCCGAACCGGCCTTTCATGCAGGCATGGCCGCGATTCGAGGGTCCATCGTCGGCCGGCACCATATTGACCACGCGACCGTCCCGGACTCCTGCATCGAACGCACACCCGACGCCACAATAGGCACAGGTCGTGCGGACGGTTGTCGTCGGAGCGCCGTGCTGGAGAATGGTTCTCTCCGTAAGAGCGCCAGTGGGACATTCCTTCACACAGGCGCCGCAGGCGACGCAGTTCGAATCGGCAAACCCGCCGGCGATTCCATTACGGGGGCTGGCCCCGGCGATCGGTCGCGTCACAAATCCGCGGGCGAACATCGTCAAGGCATGGGTCCCCTGAATCTCGTCGCAGGCCCGGACGCAGCGGGCGCATGAGACGCAGAGAGCATTGTCGAAAATAAAAAACGGATTGGATTCGTCCCGGTACATCACCCGCTTGGAGGGCCGCGAGTAGCGAACCCGCTTCACACCCAAGCCGAGCGCAAGTCGCTGCAACTCCTCCGGCCACTCGGTCCCGGAGGGTTGCTCGGACAGATACAGCTCCAGCACATTGTGCCGCAGGCGATTCACCTGCTCCGTTTCGGTGCGAACGACCATGCCATGGCGGACCGGTGTCGTACAGGAAGCCGGTGTCCCGGCCTGGCCCTGGATTTCACAAAGGCAGAGGCGGCACGAACCGAACGATGCCAGGTGGTCGGATGCGCAGAGGCTTGGAACCTTGATCCCGGCCTTCTTTGCCGCCTGATACACGGTGTCGCCCGGGTCAGCGATCACCGTTCTGCCGTTGATCGTAATGTTCATGCCGACCTGCTCACTGCTGATGGCCGAAAGCTGACTGCTTGCTTCTAAAGTCCTTGGGAAAATGTTCGATCGCCGTCAAGACTGGATAGGGTGCGCGCCCTCCCAGCGCACAAAGGCTCGCGGCCTTCATCGTGTCTCCCAGATCATGGAGCAACTCAAGGTCCTCAGCCCTCCCTTGACCTGCTTGGATCCGCTCCAAAATTTCCCGGCCTCGCACAGAGCCGACCCGGCAGGGTGTACATTTCCCGCACGACTCATCAGCCGTAAAGGCCATAAGGTGTCGTGACAATTCGACCATGTCCGTGTCCTGATCATAGACCACAATGCCCCCGTGACCGAGAATGGCGCCGGCCTCGGCGAAGGCGTCGTAACAAATCGGGATGTCGAGTTTCGACTCCGGAAACAAACTGCCGAGCGGCCCGCCGACTTGTACCGCCTTGAACCGGGAACCAGGAACCATGCCGTCGCCGAATTGTTCGAGTACCTGTCGCAACGTCCTTCCGAACGGAATTTCAACGAGCCCCGGTTGCTTCGCTCTCCCACCGAGTTGCAAGACGATGGTCCCTCGCGATCGCTCGGTTCCCATCGATGCATGCCAGGCTCCGCCGCGTGCGAGAATATTCGGAATCGTGGCAAAGGTGAGGACATTGCTGACGATCGTCGGACGCCCATATAGCCCGGCCACGGCCGGATAGGGCGGCTTGGCCCGCACTACTCCACGTCGTCCCTCGAGTGATTCCAGGAGCGCCGTCTCTTCTCCGCACACATACGAGCCAGCGCCGATGATCACCTCGATCTCAAAGGAAGCCCCGTTGAGATCCAAGACCCCTTCCTCCATTGCCTTACGAATTGCCGTTCGCATCGTCGCGGCCGCGGCGGGATATTCATGACGGCAATAGACGTATCCCCTGGTCGCCCCGATGGCTCGGGCGCAGATCAACATACCTTCGATCAGCCTGAAGGGATCCCCCTCCATAATCATGCGATCGCAATAGGTGCCCGCATCACCTTCATCAGCGTTGGCGACCACATACTTGTCATCGGCTTCCGTCTGTCGCGCGATCTGCCATTTGATCCATACCGGAAAAGCAGCACCGCCACGCCCGCGAAGCCCGGAGGTCTTGATCTCTTCGATGACCGCCTCCGGCGACATGTCCAGAGCGGTGATGAGTCCCTTGTATCCGCCCTGAGACTGATAGGCGTCGAGCGCCAATGGTTCTGTCATGCCGAAGTTCGCAAACGTGTACCTGGTCTGTTGCCGCAAAAACGGAATCGAGTCGATCAACCTTCCTTCTAGACCGGATTCTATCCGTGGGAGATCGTCTGGCGAGACGTTGAACCAGGCCATCCGCCCGTGTGGCGAATCCTGTTCCACGACTGGTTCCAAGTAGAAAGCCCCACGGGCAGATGTCCGCACCAACTGTACCTCGGGCCGTTCCTTCCACGCGTCGGCGAGACGACCCGCTCCCGCCGCCATGGCTGATGTGTCGTTGGCAAGATAGAGACGTGTCGGCTTCATTTATTCCATGGTTCCAGAATCGACGGAATCTGTGAGGGCGTCACTCGTCCATAGAGCTCCTCGCCGACGATCACGGTCGGCGAGACAGCGCAATTGCCCACGCAGTACACTTTTTCGAGGGTGAACCCCCTGCCGGGCGTCGTGTCTCCCACATCGATCGACAGAAGATCCTGGATGGCGCGGAGCACTTGCCCTCCATGGTTCGCGGTACAGGACTCGCCCATGCAGACTCGAATCACGCACTGACCCGGGGACTCGGTGCAAAGATCGGGATAATAGGACAGGACTCCAGCGACCTGGGCATCCGTCACGCCCAACACCTGCGCAATCCGAGGAACGTGCTTCGTCGGCACGTAACCCACAGCTTCTTGAACCGCAAGGAGGACCTGCAAGATGTTGGGTTTGGCTGGTGGGACAGGCCGACAGGATGCCAGCACCTCTTCGAACGTCGGCTTACGCGGTGCAGTCATCGAACGACCTCGTCGAGCCCCACGTGTGCTCTTAATTTGTTGTAGTCGAAGGCTGGGCGTTCCAGACGCCGGACGCCAAGATCATGACGTTCCATCTCGGCGATCAAACCTGTGACATTCTCTCGACCGGCTGCTGAACCCATGACATGCCTCGGTGTCTGGTTACCCAATGCCGGACAAGCCTGTTCAGCCCACTCCAGGTAAATTCTTTCCAGGAAATCATTCAAGAGGGCTCGATCCTCTTCCGGGGTTACAACCACCGTAAGCGGTTCGTCCGTGGCCAGCTGCGACTCCATCACCCGGCGCGGCGGCGGACTTACGGATTCCCCGCGGAAATGGAGAGAGAATCCAAACGCCGCGGCAAGCTGGTGCTTGATCGCGTCCAGCCGCTCCCGCGAGTCGCACTCGACCATCAACTGAGTCGCCGTCAGGGTCAGCCTCGCCACAACCGTCGAGTTGACCGTGCCGGATGGTTCTCGTCGCACGTAGAATCGGACCGGCTTCGAGTCGATTTCCCCCCCGTCGGGACGAGCTGCCGATTCCGGCTCAAATCTCTCAAGGCTTGCGAGCGTGTCTGCGATGTATCGATACTCGCTATGATCATACAGTGCCAACACGTACAAGTAGGGTTGACCATTTTCCGTCATGTAGCGGATGCTGACGACGGCGTCGAGCAGCGCGGCAAACCGCATGCGGGCAAAGGTCCACAGCACACGTGCCCGTAGCGCTTGGCAAACTCCCCCCACTCTGCGAGCTCAAATGATCCTGCTGTGACTTCCAGCTGCCGCCTATAGTCGGCGGTCGAACTCAGGAGAGCCTGGCCGTCTTCCTTTGACAACACGATGGCCGGCCCCGCGATCACCGCCCGTTCCCACTCCATGTGGCCCGGCTCACGAATCAGTCGAGTCAGCAGAACCTGCCCCGCCTGGATGGCCTGACGAAATTCCCCATCCGGCGCTCGATACACTCGACCATCTCCGATCGACCGGAGGAGGAACCGTTTTTCCGCGTCATCGACCGTGATAAACTCGGCCAGGTCCATATACGAATGTTTGAGCGGGTCGAGCCATTCCCGTTCTTCTTGTGGGATATGCTCCGTGATGATGTCGCGGAGTTGTTCGATCAGCGTGAGCTGTCCGTCCTGCGGATAGAAGTCGGCATAAAGGGAGAGTTCGGCCAGTTCCGTCTCTTGTGACAGCGGGAGCAAGAGTTCCCGTGCCACACCCTCGAGATAGGGCTGAAGGGCGAAACTGAGGGCAATCTGCCGCTGAACCGAGAAACCTGGCTCCAGCGAGAGCTCTTCGAGCCGAGCCAGTAGCGCTTCGAGAGAAGGCGCAAGCGGAACATCAAGGCCGGCGGTCGTTTCACTCGCGAGCTTCATGGATGTCTTCCATGACGATCGCTTCGGCGTCGAGCCAGTCTTCTAGCTCTCTCCCCTCACGACGCCCCCGCGCTTCCCACAATTCGTAGGCCTTCTTTGAAATCCGCTCCCACATGCCGTCAGGCAGTTCGATCGACTTCTGAGCCCCGACGGACATGGTTCCCTGGACAGACCTAAAGGTCCCTCGCTTTTTAGTAGTGACACGCATGACAGACTCCCTGGTTAGAGGGTTGTTGTTGCCGCATCAACCGATGGCACCACCCGACGATGGCCGGCGAAGAACTTCGGGCTGCGC